>Ga0307421_1000068_pt1 | contig 57827 bp, 47 predicted proteins | sample SalMarWE160270MG_FD_202163 | JGI IMG/M metagenome (GOLD analysis project Ga0307421, IMG submission 202163) | Salt marsh sediment microbial communities from the Plum Island Ecosystem LTER, Massachusetts, United States - WE1602-70 | ecosystem: Environmental > Aquatic > Marine > Intertidal zone >... | reverse complement strand
AAATCGGCATCCACCGCCATATGACTCATTCCAAAGCGCTCTTCAGGATCTCTGTCTTTCCAATCCAACTGTCCCCATTCCTCAATCATTCCCCCAACCGGTAAACAAGTCGAGGCTGTAACGCTGACAATATCATGCTGCTGTTCTAATTCCTGTTTGAAAATTTCATATTTCTGCCAGAGGTTTCCCTCACCCCGCATCGGCATATATATGAGGTTTTCTTTTTTAAAGCCTGAATTCCGATGACTCACATACCGCAGCTGCTCATTGATAAGCAAAGTACCAATTATCAATACTATGGATACGATAAACTGCCCGACTACAAGTCCTTTTCTAAGAATTGAATTTTTCCTGCCGGAATACAGGATCCCCTTGAAAACCTTAACAGGATGAAATGAGGAAAGAAAAAGGGCCGGATAACATCCAGAGAAAATCACTGTCAATAACAGAATCCCCACAATCTCAATCAAGATAAATTGATGCTGAGCTAAATTGATGGACAACCGGCTTCCGGCAACCCGGCTGATCATTGGAAGAAACAATAAAGCCAGAACAAAGGCAAAACAGAGAGCGATAAAAGCAAAAACAATGGATTCGCCAAAAAATTGTCTGATAATATCCTTTCTATGCGCGCCGACAACTTTTCTTAAACCTATTTCTTTGGCGCGGTTTGCAGACCGGGCAGTGGTGAGGTTGATATAATTGACACAGGCTATGAGTAAAACCAGAAAAGCCAAAAATGAAAATAACGAAACCGAACGAATCACTCCCGTTTCATTAATCCCAAAAAGACGCATAGTATTAAAGGGATGAAGAACAAATTTATGTGGAAGCGGTTTTTCCAATTTCTCGATTTTGTTATGAACATCTTGAATATCGACATCGGGCTTGAGTAAAAGATAGGTGTCATAGCCGAATGCGCCCCAATGCATCGGGGCACCTATAGACTGTAAAAATTCCAGGGGAATGAGAAAGTCAAATCGTAGGGAAGAATTATCGGGAATATCAGCTATCACTCCGGTTACAGTAAATGGAAAACGGTTATTAATCATCAGGTTTTTTCCAAGAGGATCTTCTGATCCAAAATACCTAGCCGCTACTGTTTGCGTAACGACCATAGAAGAGGGAGATATGAGTGCGCTCTCCGGGTCACCTTTATTGAAGGAAAAAGAAAATATTTTTAAAATTGAAGGATCAGCAGAAATGATGCTGCTTTCAAAAAATCTTTTCTCATCATAGGCGACCAATCTCCTGTTCAGTCGGCTTAATCGCACAACCTCCTCAACGGCTGGAATATTATCCTTGATTACAGGGCCCAAGGGGTACGGCGTCCCCCATCCTTGTTGAGCGCTCCTTGTCGAAGTAAAGGCCAATCTGTAAATGGAATCGGAATGTTCATGGAACCGGTCAAAACTCATTTCATGATTAATCCATATGAGTATAAGCAGACAGCAGGCCATACCCACAGCCAGTCCGGCAATGTTGATAAACGAAAAACTTTTATTACTTTTGATGTTTCTTAAAGTGATTTTCAAATAATTCTTAAACATAGCTATACTCCAGCTCATTTGGATTTTTAAAAACATGGGAACGGATTTAAGGACCTGGGCCCAGTACCAGCGCCGGGCTTGACAGGAACCGCTTTCCTCTTTTATTTGGGCATAGATCTCCGCGAAATCACTAGACACAGTCTCCCGCTCCTCGGCCCTGGTTATTCTGATAAGAAGCCAGTGCGCAAAAGAAGGAGGAGTTTGAGTGCCGCTCTTTTTTTTCATTTGGATTCTTCTGCTTTAAAAGCTATATCCGCAATCCCTTTCCACAGTTTATTTTGACACACTCTGGCCTCTTGAAGCGCCTTTGCTCCATCTTTAGTGAGCCTGTAGTAGGTCCGGCTCCTTCCTACTTTTTCTTTTGGGATGCGTTTTAAGGTCTTTGCCACCAATCCTTTTCTCAGGAGCTGGTCCAGAGAGTAATAGAGAGCGCCCAGCGTGTATTCCTTATTTAAAAATTCTGAGACACTCTTATTTATGGTGACTCCATAGGCTTTATCTTGAAGTCTCCAGATGGCTATAAGTATGGCCTCTTCCAAGCGTGTGATGATGTCCATGGCGGCTCCTTGTGTTTCATAATATTGGATTCCAATAATATAGACGCCCTTAATACCTAAAAGGTTTACTTGATCCCAAAAAAAATTTAAAAAAAGCATAAAGAACAGCCAATTAACTAATATTTTAGTTGACAAACTAAGTATTTAGTTTTATATTATAACTGTTATGAAAGAACTCACCAAAGCCGAAGAGCAAATCATGCAGGTCCTTTGGAAACTGGAAAAGGGATTTGTCAGGGATATCATCGAGCGCCTTCCTGATCCCAAACCAGCCTATAACACGGTCTCCACCATTGTCCGGATTCTGGAGAAGAAGGGATTTGTCTCACACCGTGCCTACGGCAATGCGCACGAATATTTTCCCCTTATCTCCAGGAATGACTACAAGAAGAAATTCCTCAAATCCTTTATCAAACGGTATTTCGGCGATTCCTTTCAGGAAATGGTCTCTTTTTTCGCCAGTGACAGGGATATAAATCTAAGGGAAATGGAAGAGATCAGGAAACTCCTCAGTGAAGAAATCAACAAACAAAAGGGAGGCCATAATGCCTAATTGGATCCACTTTGTACTGGAGTCGTCAGCCTGCCTTATGCTTTTTTATTTGGGATACCTGTTGTTTCTGAGAAAAGAAACATACTTTAGACTCAATCGATTTTACCTGGTCCTGTCCATTGTCTTCTCATTTATCATCCCCGCTTTAAAAATCACATCACCGGTTGTGACCAAAAAAGCTGTGATAGGGCCCCCTCTATCACCGATGTCTATCCCGGCCGCAAATACCTGGGGACTTGAGGAAACCCTTCTTCTGATCTACGTCCTAGGCGCAGGGCTCTTTCTGGCGCGTTTCATCTTTCACATGGTTAAACTCTTTTTCGTTATTAAAAAACACAGCGTTCAGAGGGTCAACGGGATGAAAATCGTCTCAGTGGACAAAGAGTTTTCGCCTTTTTCTTTCCTCAACTATATCTTTATTAACAGCCACAAGACCCCGGAGAACAACATGCGGCGCATCATCGCCCATGAGTCAATACATATTAAACAGCATCACACTCTCGATATCCTTATTGTCGAGTTAGTAACCATTGTACAGTGGTTTAATCCTTTTGTATGGCCGTACAAAAAATCTCTACAGGAAACACATGAATATTTGGCTGATTGCGGAGTCATTGCGCAGGGCTTCAACCCAGCCAAGTACCAACTGCTCATGTTCGAGCAGCATGTGGGCTTGAAGTTGTTCGAGTTTGCCAACAATTTCAAGCAGTCACAAATCAAAAGGAGGATAACCATGATGTCTAAAATCAGATCTGGGAGCGCGGCCAAGCTGAAACTTCTTCTGGTCCTTCCCCTGGCTTCGCTTCTGGTGATTGCCTTTGCAGAACCCAGGATTGCCGACCCTCAGGCTGACGACACCCTGGGAGGTGGATCTGCCGGAATCAAAGCCACCGACCCTGGCGTTGTGAATACCTCTCAGGAAGAGGAAGTAAAGGAGAAAAAAAAGGAAGAGGCAGAAAAAGAGCTCAAGATGCTTTATGAAAAGGAGAAAGCGCTCCGAAAGGAAATCACCGGCACAGAAGACCCGGACAAGAAAGAAGAACTGAACTCAGCTCTAAAAGAAATCCAGGAAAAACAGAAAATTATGGAGCAGTATTTGAAAAGCGATACGAAGCTCAAAGAGGAGTACACGCTGCTTTCCGAAAAAGCGGACGATATCAAGTCCAAGCTGGCCAACGTCAAGGATGCAGAAGAGAAAAATGAGCTGAAAGCAGCACTTGAGGAAGTTCTCGTAAGGCAAGAGAAGATCAAAGCCAAAGCGGCCGAGGCTGACGTTTCCAGTGAATCCACTCTAGATAAGCTGAAAAAGGAATATATTCTGCTGTCTGAAAAAGAAGCTAAAATCAAGGAAAAATTGGCGCATACCGAAGATCCGGAAATTAAAGCCCAGCTCAAGGCGGATCTGAATGAAGTGCGGGAAAAAATGCAAATGATCAAAGCCAAAGCGGCCAAGCTTGAGAAGGAAGGTGATAAGATCAAGTAGACAAAGTTATGGCATCGCATCCGAGAATGGGGGAAGGCGTACACTCCTTACTTCGTCTTCCCCCTGCCATTTCTTTCAATAAGAAGAATGCCGTCAGCCGTTTAAATACTTTTTTTGATGATTTTAAAAGCTTGGTTTTTGATCAAAAATAATTTTTGTTACTATTTTTTATATGAGGCGTTTTATTATTGAACTCGCAAAAACGATAATAATTTTATAGTATAATCATTATCCTGGAGGGAATAAGGGAGGAAACATGAAAAAACACAGGCTTTTGAATTGGGGAATATTGATCGCTTTTCTCTTCATCTTCCTCTATCCAATAACACAGGCTGAGGGGGAAGGCATTGGTCAAAACAGTCCTTTCACACTCAAGGAGATAAAAAGGATCGATTTCAGAGACCTTCCGGAAAAAATAGACTTTACAAATCCCTCAAGAATCGCCCTTAATTCGAAAAACGAACTGTTTGTCACAGATACGGGGGCCCATAACATCAAAGTTTTTGATGCGGAAGGCCGATTTTCAAAAGTCATCGGCCGGGAAGGACAGGGCCCCGGAGATTTATCCCGTCCATCCGGCATCACCTTCAATGGAACATATATCATCGTATGGGAATTAGGAAACCGCAGGTTTTCAATCTTTAATGAGGACGGTGAATTCATCCGTCATCTCCAGTCAAAAGAGCCGGTTGTGGTGTGGAAACTGAAGTCGCTTGAAAACGGGCAGGTTCTCTTTGAAACGCGCGAAGGTTATTGTGAAAGGGAGAAAACCGTCATCCACATCCTGGATAAAGAACTTGAAAAAGAAGATGAATTTTACAGCCATCCCATAAAAAGAGAACATTATGAGAACAAGATAAAGGATGACCTGAAGATACCCTTTGGCCCTCTTGTTTCCTGGGCTGTTATGGGGGGAAATAAGGTTGTCATCGGCTATCAGGAAGAATACAGGATCGATGTTTTTAATCCTGATAAAGAAAAGCTCTTTTCTATCGAGCGTAAAAGTAAAAGAATCAAGGTAACTCAAAAAGACAAAAAAGAATATTTCTCATCCATTGTGTATATGACCAATGGGCAGACCGTACAGGGCGCCCCGCCTGAAATTCGAAAATATACGGAGTTTCCAAAATTAAAGCCGTACTATAAGAATATTCTGGTTTTTCCAGAAAACGATATCTGGGTCTTTCTCTATACAGAGAGCAGTGACCAGAAGCTCGTGGATATTTTTGACAGAGACGGAACATTTGTAAAGCGCGTTGAATTTGATAAAGATTTAGGATACCGCCCGGTATTTGCCGCTGACGGGACCCTGTGGGCCGTCATTGAGGATGAGGAAGGCTATAATGTGATCGTTCAATATGAAATATTATCTCACAAACCTGGGGATAAACCTGATCTCTACCCCATCAATTAAATATCCTTCTGGAGGACCCTCAAATTTCAAGGTGAATTCTTTGCCTGCCAAAACTTTCTCTTCCGGGATTTTTATGTATCTTTTAAATTTCAGCGCATAGGGAGTGCTGAAATCAACTTCTTCACTAAAATGGATCATCACACTTTTCTGTTCTATAGAGACATACAGAACTTTTTTTATCTCGCCATCATCTGGAGTATCTTGTCCAGGAGTGATGTCATCCGCTGTCATCCCTATCTTCAAGATCCATACGGGTTTGCCTTTGGCGCTTCCCCGGAAAAGGTCCATTCCGTCATAATAGGTGAAATTAGCTCCGTAAAAAGTCCCCTGGCTTTTAAAGTTTTTTGGGGTCTTCATCCACTCCAGATAATCCATATAGTTATGTGTGCCCTCTGAGTCCTCACCATATAAATCCAACATCACTAACTTGGATAAAGGTACATTGTCAAACCGGACATCTGACTGCCATCTATCATTGTAATTGCCCTTCACATCATCAAATTTCGGATGGTGTTCCTTATAGAAAAAATGGCATTCCAAGTCCCAGGAGCACAAGGTGTTAATGGAAACAGACGCGCTTTGATCCTCATATCTCACGGTGAGCCCTGCTTCACCGGGATTTCCGGCTTGATAAGTCGTCTGTGCCTTACCTGATGAATCTGTCGACTGCTTCAAAGGATCTAGTTCCCCGGGCCCCTGGATGCTGAATGTGACTATTTTTTCATTAAGCGCACAGTTTCCGCATAAAAGTTCTGCCTCTACATCTGTGGTTTCTCCTGATGAGAGGATCGACTTATCCGCTTTGATTTTGAGTGAAGTCACAGGCAGTTCTTTCAAAAAGATTTGAACACTCAAACTGGCATAGTGCTCTTCTTCATTCTGCATAGCTCTCTTTTGGCATGATTTCACGAGAATAACAGGTCGGTTCAAATAATCGCCTATATCTATCAATTCATCCAGTATCACTTTCTCTCCGGTCTCATAAAACAGATTAATCTGTATGCGGGTTACCTCATAACAACCATCTGCTCTGCCAAACGTTCCCTGATCGCCTGTATTCACCACGCTTAGGACTGCTTCCCTTATTTGGTTTTTTACCAGTTCAGGAGAAAGATCGTTATTGAAATCAGACATCATCTTTTCGCATAAGCTGTTAACATTTTCTTCGCTTATGGGAGATTGGCATTGAGGCTGTCCCATAACATGAAGACAATTTAGGATGAGCATCAGAAAAAATAATATAAATTCCAGATATTTCCCCTTTTTTATCATAGACATCCTCCCTGCAAATTATGTATTTAAGATTATACCAATACTGACAATTTATTAAATAGAAAGTATTAAAAAAATGGATATCTTTCCTTAAAAATCATGATTTTGGCCCCAATAAGGCATCTCCTTCAGGGGTGGCGATTGTGGAAATCTCATTTAAGCTATTGCAATTAAATGAAATAGCCGGGCCCGTCCCCCTAATTAACCCCTAATTAACCCCCTAATTAATAATTATTCGTTTCTGATGGAATTGGCTGGGTCGAGGGAGGCGGCCTTCATTCCCTGAATACTCACTGTGGCCATGGCAATCACCAGCGCGCCCACAGCCGCGGCTGCAAAAACAAACCAGCCCAGATCCACCCGGTAAGCAAAGGCCTGAAGCCACCGGGTCATGGCGTACCAAGCCAAAGGCCCGGCCACAAACACGGATACCAGCACCAGCCCTGCAAACCGCTTTGACAGCAGGCTCACAATATCCCAGTGAGAAGCCCCCAGCACTTTACGGATGCCGATCTCCTTTCTCTTGAAGTTGGCCACAAAATAGGCCAGTCCGAATAGCCCCAGACAGGCAATGATCAAACCAAGGGTTGTGGTGATGCCCAGCATGCGCCCCATCTGTGACTCATAGCGGTACACCCTATCAAAATTCTCATCCAGAAAAGAATAGACTATGGGAACACCCGGAAAATGCTCCTCCCAGGTTGCCCTGACCCCTCTCATCAGGACATTCATGTTCTCAGTGCTGACAGAAAGAGTAATGTTGTCCATGAGCGACGTCTCAATATCCAGCAAAAGAGGCTCCACAGCTTCCTGCATCCCCCGGTAGTGGAAATTTTCCGTAACACCCACAATGGTCTTCCACATCCTGTGGTAGTGGGCTTGATACCTTTTTCCAATGGCCTCCTCGGGTGTGGGAATGCCGAGTTCTATAAGCCCTGCCCGGTTGATCACAAACGCCTCATTGATATCACTTCTGTTTTCTTTTTCGAAAGACCGGCCCGCAATCATCTTTATGCCGTATTCCGGAATAAAATCATAATCCACGGTATTGACCTTGAGCCGCATTGTATCGCTAAAATCCTCCTCCCGGGTGGTCATGTAGTAGCCTGATTCATCATGGTCACCTGGCACAGAAGAAGAAACCGTGGCTCCTGTGACATAAGGATTGCTGACAAAGTCACGCTTGATGGCTTCGTAATCGAGGCGCAGGTGATCGAGATTGCTTTTGACGCGGAGAATAAGCTTCTGATTGATATCAAATCCCAGAGCCTGCCCCCGCATGAAATTAAGCTGTTTGAACACGGTCATGGTGCAGATGACAAGGAATACGGAGATGGCAAACTGACCCACCACCAGTACTTTCTGAACTCCGGTTCCCCTTAACTTTTGCGCCAGTCTCCCCTGCAGCACATCAGCCGGCCGGAAAGCTGTCAGGATAAAAGCCGGATAAGCACCGGAACCCAATGCCACCAGAACGAGAAGGGCAATCAGGGGCACGAAAACAAGGGGTCTGGTCAATCCGGCTATGGACAGCTCGGTCCCGGCCATCCGGTTGAAAGGGCAGAGAAGGACGTTCATCAAAACCAGAGACAGGATAAAAGCCACAAATGTAATAAGGGACGACTCCCCTAAAAACTGCCCTATCAGCTGCTTCCGCTGGGCACCGATGACCTTGCGGAGGCCCACTTCCCTGGTCCTTGTGGCAGAAAGAGCGGCTGAGAGGTTGACGAAATTCATACAGCCGATCAAAAGGATCAGAAAAGCCACCATGGAGTAAATAGTGACATAATACCAGTTTCCGGGAGCTTCCATTTCCCTTCGAACATAGGAGGACATGTGAATCCGGCCAATAGGCTGAAGATCAAAGTTCACTTTTAAAGAGCTTCCGAATCGCTCTTCGAACTGGCGGGTCACCTCTTGGGAAGCCAGAACCATTTTTTCCTTAAAGCTTGAAGGATCTGTGTCCGGCTGCAGCTTGATGTAAGTGTATTTGGTATGGGGATTGACCCATTCTGTGTCAAAATCCTGCCGGTTGGCTAAAAAAGTAGGCATGGACAAAAGCATGTCATATTTGAAATGGGTGTTCATGGGCGCATCTTCAATCACACCTGTCACTTCATAATCCTGAAGCTCTACCCTCTCGATGCCGATGTCATAATCGACCTCAATCTGCAGGATTCCCCCTATCGGATCCTCATCACCAAAATATTTCTTGGCTGTGGATTCGGCCAAAACCACGGTATGGGGCCTGGTCAGAGCGTGCTCCGGACTGCCTTTAAGAAAAGGCATATAGAAAATCCGGAAAGCCGCATTGTCCACAAAAAACACATGGGTCTCAAAAAAGCGCTTATCTTTTTGGACCACAAGCACACTGTCCGGATTTTCATAGGGAGGAACCACCCGTGTGGCCTCTTCGACCTGAGGAAAAGTGTCTTTGAGCATGGGGCCGAGGGGACCGGGAGTTGTGGCCATGTAAAATTCACCCACCTCATTGACCTGATACGCATTGACCCTGAAAATGCGGTCTTTATCCTTATAAAAAGTGTCATATGTGAGCTCATTGACCACATAAAGGATGATCACCGCACAGCAGGCCAGGCCCACAGCCAGACCAACTATATTGATAAAGGAAAAAATCTTCTGGCGTTTTATTTTCCGGAAAGCGGTCTTAAAATAATTGGGGATAAGGGCTGTAGGCAGAAGTCCTTTTTTCCAGGGAGGCCGGCCGGTCAGTTTTTTTGTGTCTGCCTTAAAGTATTCCTCTCCTATGAGGTCCCTGTCGCCGATTTTTTTGACTGCCTCTGCGAACGCTTTCTCATCGGAAAATCCCTGCGCCTTCAGATGGTCGATTTTATCTCTCAGATGGCTTTCCAGCTCTTCTCTATAACCGTCTTCCAGAGCCTCGTTTTTCCTGAGGGATCTTCTCCATTTTTTTATGGCCTCTTCAAGATCAAACATTTTTTATCTCCTTATTTTTCTCTTGCTTTTTACCCCTATTTTTTCTGCTTTTATCCTTTCCCTTTCAGTCCGGAAGGGAGAGAGGGCTCCACAGCCTGTTTAAAAGCTTGTTGACTCTCATCCACTCCTTGCGGTCCTTTTCCAGCTCCTCCCGGCCTTGTACGGTCAAATGATAGTATTTGCGTTTGCGCCCGTTGTCCGAGATGCGCCACTTGGATTGGATGAGCCCGTCCTTTTCCATTCGATGGAGCACAGGATAGAGCATCCCCTCTGACCACTCCAGAGTTCCGCCGGAAAGTTCCGTGACATGCTGAATGATCTGGTATCCGTACATCTCGCCCCGGGCGAGAATGGAAAGAATAACAGGTTTTGTGGAAGCTGCCACCATTGTTTTGGATATCATCACATGCCTCGCATAATCATAAAGTGATGCCGGCACTTCTTTTTGGGTCTTTTTTGAACACTAATGCCTAACATCTCTAGGTATAATACCTAACCCTTCTAGGTATGTCAAGTAAAATTTTTCCTTAACAATTTTTCCCTCTTTTTCTCTCCCTTTATCCAGTGGTTTTTTTGTTGATTAAATCAAATCAAAGAGTAAAATAATCTAAGGTATAAGTGGCATGCCAAATATCCAGAAGCTAAAAGCCAAGCGTAACATAAAAGGACTGATCAAGGCGCTCGGCTACAAGAAAGAGGCTTCTGTGCGTCAGGAAGCTGCCGGGGCATTGGCCTCACTCGGCTGGATACCGGATAAGGACAGCACCGGCGCTCGCTTCTGGATCGAGAAGGGCCGGTGGGATAAATGTGCTGGCATTGGAGAACCGGCTGTAAAACCGCTCATCGCTGTCTTAAAAGACAAGAAATCAAAGGATGATAAGCGCAGGGGAGCGGCTTCGGCACTGGGACAGATCGGTGAGGCGCGGGCTGTCGGACCGCTCATAAGTGTTCTTGATAGTGACACCGAAACCGCCCGAATAGAAGCAGCTAAATCTTTAGGTCAGATCGGCGATGTGCGGGCCATAGAGCCCCTGGCCTCTTTCCTTAAAGAAGAGACTGTTCCTTGGATTCGGGAGACAGCTGTTGAGGCTTTAGCGCAGATTGACAATCTCCAGGCATTGAAGCCTCTCACTGAATTTTTTCAGGAAAGCCCTGACTCTTGGGTTCTCGAGCTTGCCGATAATTTGGGCAAAACATACGATAAAGAGCCTAAAAAGGCCCCATTTAAAGAACTCTTCTGGGTCTTAAAAAGCCGCTGGGACCACTTAGTCGAAATGGGGGCTGAGGCCATGCCTCTTCTTGAAACGGTTATCAAATCTCCTGCAGCTCCGTATTATAAAAAAGAAGGAGCTGCCGAGGCACTTGTGCAGGCGGATAAAGACTCCGGAGTCGAGCTTTTGATCGCTCTCCTTAAGAACCAAGACTGGCAGGTCCGCGGAGCGGCCCTTTACGGACTGCAGAATTCAGAGTGGGCACCCGGCAGTGATTTGGAACGCGCTGCCCTCTGGATAGCCAGTGGTGAGGCCGCACGGCTTAAAGAGCTTGACTATAAGGCCATAAAGCCGCTTCTCATTGAAAGTATGGATTGGCAGATGTCTCCAGATGACTGGTATGTAAAAGGATATATCGCCAAATTACTGGTTCATTGCGAACCGCCTCCTGATCCTTCCATTCTGAAGCTGGCAGATGAAGAGCTTGAAAAACACGCCAAAAAATACTCTGAATTGTTTGATCATATGGTTCAGAATCCGAAACGCACTACCGACCGGGCCAATAAGCGCGTCAGAACCATGTTCCAGGATTATGCGGACCTCATAACCGCAGCCACCTCATACAAAGAGAGCAGCTCTGGTGATGGAGGGGGCGGGCGCTTCTACAGTCATGATACGGACTCCTCACTAAAAGCAGTCAAGGACCTCTGTAAAATCACAACTCCCGTCTCAACAAACCTTTTGCATCACCTGAGCCGGCTCAAAGACATGACAGTGACAAGCCGTACTTTTGAGGTCCCCTATGACTTAGAGCATGGAAACGGCATGGGCAGTAAGACCGAAACACTTTCCTTTGAAAGCCAGCGAAGCGCTGCCATAAAAGAACTCATCTGCCGCGGTAATCCGGATTATGACTTCTCCGTCTTTAAAGCTGAAGGCTGCTGGTCCTTACCAAAAGAATAATATCCGTCAAACCGCTTTGGCTGAGGCAGCTACTTACTTTACCAGATGCCAGGCTCATGCCCTTCAAGTGCATGAAGCTTTAGTTCTACCTCCTACCAGTCCTACGGATCTAGGACTTCGTCCCTTTGGCGGAGACTGGGCTTTATGGGAGACCCGGATCAAATAGTGCTTTTCTTTGATTTACAAACCACAGATACTCTGACTTGTGAGGGATAAGCGTTACAATGGTGCACCTTGTTGTGCGCCACCACTCCTTGTTTTTCATCATAGTTGTTACCGCCTGTATTCAGGTTGCGCGCATATCGGGGAAAGTTGCTGCTGGAGACTTCGATGCGGATGCGGTGTCCGGGAGCAAAATAACTGCTGGTGTTCATAGTGCTTACAGGAACTTTATAAACCTTGCCTTTTTCCATAAATACCTCTTTATCATAACCCTCACGATACCGGACCCGCTGGATGGTATCACACAGATTATAAGCCCTTCCATCTGGATAAACATCCACCAGCTTCACTGTAAAGTCCGTGTCTTTTACATCTGAGGACACATAGAGTGTGATTTCCACAGAACCTGTTATCTCCACTCCTTGTTTTAAAGGTTCAGTGGAGTAAACCAAAACATCATGGCGGGTTTCGATGGGCCGCTGGTCAAAAGAGCCTGCCTTATACCCTTCTCCCATGCAGCAAAAGCCTCCTCCGTGCAGAGGCACAGGTAAATAGGGATCATAGGTAAACATATCTGGATGGTCCTCTTGACCAGTCGGATTGAACGACAGTTTTCCATCCCCGAATACACTGTTGGCTCTGCCCTGGCTGTCCAGATAGAAAATCTTCATCTCTGTATTTTGAGGCGGCCAAGTCTCTGATGACTGCCATTTATTAAGCCCTATGGTGTAGTACTGAAATTTAGGTGTTTTATCCAGAATCCCGTTATCCTCCCCCTTGAGCCAGAAGTCAAACCAGTTACGGATGAGCCCTTGGGTATTGAATCGGGCATTTTCCATTTTGCGCTCACCTACAATGATATCTTTACTGGTAAAATAGAACGCACAGTGACGCCCCGGGCCAATGACCACAAACTGATTCTCAGCCACTTCCGGGTCTTTGGCATGGGAGCTCACATGGTTGACCAATGCCAGATTGGGACTGATTGAAATATCATACCAGGATATAAACCATAAACCGGGCGCGCCAAAATCCTCAGACATGGTGTCATGATATAAGCCGCCTTTATACCAGGCTTGGTCATTGGGTTTGCGGGTGATCATATCCTCATACACGCTTTGAGGGCCTCCTAAGTTTTTTATGATATCCATAAGAGGGAGATGCCACAGCGCTTTGGACCAGTCCACTTCCGGAACCTCAGCTGCCAGGTCAAAATATTTGGATACCTTCACCAGCTCTTCTTGGGTCATATCCGATGGAAAAGTGGGACGGTTCTCGGCAGTCTGGATAAAGCCGTTATCATAAAGCCAAGCGGTCATCAGCATCTGGTGCACTCCGCCCCGGTACCAGTTTCCCTGCTCATAATATTCACCCACACGCCCGATGCCAGCACCGAATCCCATGGGAACAACAGCAGCCAGACCAGGGGGATCTAAAGCAACCACAGCCATCTGCCATTCAGCTGTGGAGGAACAGCCGATCAGAACAACCTTGCCGTTGGACCAGGGCTGTTCAGCCAGCCACTGAATGGCATCATATCCGTCAGTGGTGGGTGGGCCCAGAATATCCCACTTCCCTTCAGAATAATATCTTCCTCGTTCGTTCTGAACTACATAAGCATAACCCCTCTTCACGTATCTGAACGCTGTCACCGCATTACGGGCACTCAACTCTCCATCACGCCAGAGATTAAAGTTATAAGGAGTTTTGGAAAGAATGACCGGAACCGGCTCATCTGTTTTGGGACGGTAAATGTCTGTGGCGAGCCGAACCCCGTCCCGCATGGGCACCATGACTTTTTGTTCAATAACAGCAATCTCTCTCAGCGACTCAAGGAGGGATTCCTGCGACTGCGCAGATTTAAGCCAAGGAATTAAGGACTCAAAACCACTGATTATAATGATAAAAACAAAGGCCATTGAAAAAATGACATATTTTTTAAACCTCATCTCAGATTTCTCCTCAATAAAAAGTTAGGTTATCTCAATTATGATATTTAATACTATAGGAATGAAATTTATCCCGTCAATATAAAAACAGCGCCGTCTTACCTTTTTTCTTGTTTTTAAGCCCAAGAGCTTTGTCATTAACCAAAAATCATTATAGAATATGATTGAAGGAGCCATGAAATATCTTATTCTATTTTTTCTATTCAGCTTTTTTGGGGTGGGACTAGAAGTCTTGTTCACTTCCATAGGTGATTATATCAAACACAAAGACCTCTCTTTCCGCGGAAAGTCCTACCTATGGATGTTTCCCATTTATGGAAGCTGGGGACTCATCATCGGTCCCTTATATCATTTGATTTTACCTGTTCCTCTTATCCTTAGGGGCTTCATCTATCTTTTTATCATCATGGCCGGAGAATTTATCTACGGATACATACTGAAGCTTGCCATCAAAAAATGTCCCTGGGAATACAAAACAAGATGGACTTTGATGGGATTTGTGAATTTTACTTTTATTCCGTATTGGTTGATATTCGGTTATCTATCAGAATTCATTTACAGAGGATATTTTTTAGTAACTATCTATGAATAAACAAGTTGCGATGTTATTCACCTTGTGAATTTTTGTTTAAAAATATTAGAAACAGTGACCTAAAAAATGACACTCATTACAAGCTCAGTCATCGGTTTTGCAGCTGGATTTATGAGCGGGATGTTTGGGATAGGCGGAGGCTCCATAAGAACTCCCCTTCTTTACGTGGCCGGACTGCCTCTTTTGAGCGCCTTTGGAATTAATCTATTGGTCATCCCCTTCTCTTCTCTTATAGGAGCTATAAGTCACAGAAAGAATATCAATTGGAAATGGGCTCCCTATGTGATTATCGGAGGAGCTTCTGGCTCAGTCATAGGCGCCTTTCTTGCAGGACTTATACAGACCTTTGTGCTCGCCATAATCTTTGTGGTTATTTCCTTACTGACTGTATCTGGAATTTATTTGGACAGGATTGCCCCAAAACTGGCTCAAAAAATCAATCCCAATGCCAAAAATATGGTGGGTGGAACCTTTTTTCTGAATCTGCTCACAGGTATGCGGGGAGGCAGTGGTGGTTCGCTGTTCCCTCCTTTCTTAAGGACCATGAGACTCAATATGCGCGAAGCCATAGCCACATCCTTATTTGCCACTATTTTTACAGCTACGGCAGCTGTGATTATCTACTGGTATCGGGGCGACATCCTATGGCTTCCAGCACTGGCTGTGATTGCTGGATCCATAGCCGGGGCAAGAATAGGAAGTCTCGTATCTCTTAAAACAAAGTCGTTCTGGTTAGAGATCGGGCTTTCAGTCCTTGTCGTCATTCTTGCACTAATCGTATTTTTTAAAGCTCTTTAAAAAAACCCTACCTCATTTCACATATACCTATTCAGGAACTCCAGCATCCTCCCTGGATTTTCGCCAAAATAATTATAGCCGTCAAACCGCTCCAAATCGCCTCTGATCCAGAAGATTTCTTTCGGCGCTGTGGTGCTGTCAAAAAAGCCCTGTACATCGGATGGATCTGTCCAGGCATCATCCATAACCTGCACATACAATATGGGGGGTTTGATGTCTTTAATGTAGTCAGCCGGAGACATATCATCCAGGCCGAATCCGGCCATCTCCTTTATTTTCTTATCGATCCTTGGAGTCAGGCTCTTAAGGAGAGGCATCTTGTCTTTCAGGTAATGAGGAACGAACACATCCATGGAGATGGGCTGAACAGCCACCACGGCTTTTATGTCCTCAAACAGCCCGGGTTCCTTTCCCATGGCGATGAGTGTGGCATTCGCTCCCATGCAGAGGCTTACAAAGCCCAATTTCTTGCTCTTCAGTGCGGATGAACTCTTTACATACGTCACAGCTCCCACCACATCCTGCCATTCGTGATACCCCACTCCGCAGAGCCCTCCGTTGGCCTGTCCGCTTTCCCCGTGATTTCTGAAGTCAAAGATAAAAACACCGTATCCCGCATCATGCAGCTGCCTAACGGTCTTCAGAAGTTCCACTTCCACTTTGCTCACTTTAAGCAATCCCTGGCCTTTGGTATGGAAGCCGTACCGGTTAAAAGGCATGGGATGGGTCATGATGATGAGTTTGTCAGATGAGCCCGGAATCAACCAGGCCTTAAGATCCGTGCCGTCCTTTGATTTGAAGGAAATGTCCTCATACTCCATTGCATAGTCGGACGGGTTCTTTATAATGGGTTTCCTTGCGGGATACACAAGCGCCTTAGCTAAAAATTTCGATAACATTTCTCTCCTCTCCAGTTTTGTAAATAAAGATATGTACTGATGTCTCCATGCTTCTGTTTTCCCCTATTTTATAGGAAACTCTGCGTTTTGAACAGGCTTCATGGGATTTTATAAGGTGACTCAAACCTTCTCTAATGTACATTATCGGACATGAAGTGTCCGTTTCCATACAACTTTTTCCGTAGAGACCCTGATCAATCACTCTGTTCCCCTTAAAAACAAACTGGCATATTTTTTGCATCTCTTTTTCCTTAAAATGATTAAACATCACCTCAAAATCGCATTAAGAAATATCCTGCGTCACAAAGGTTCTTCCTTCATCAATATCGCAGGCATGGCTATCGGCATGGCTTGCTGTATCGTCCTCTTTCTCTACATTCAAAATGAGCTCAGCTTCGACAGATTCCACAAAAATTCCGAACGGATATACAGAGTGATAAGCCAGAGTGAAGGGGACGGCAGGGTTTCTCTCTTTGCAAAAACGCCGGCCTCCCTGGCACCAGCGCTCGTCCAAGACTTTCCGGAAATAGAGCAGGCTGTAAGGCTGGGAAAAAATAACTTTTACGTGACGTTCCAGAACAAACGCTTCAACGAGACCGTCGTCTTTTCTGACCCTGAAATACTCAGTGTTTTTTCATTCCCCCTGCTTGAAGGAAATCCGCGAACCGCACTCACAGAGCCCCATTCACTTGTACTTTCAGAGAAAGCCGCAGAGAAGTATTTCGGTAAAGAGAATCCCTTAGGGAAAACACTCAGGCTCGGAAGCCGACAGGACTTTAAAATCACGGGCGTTCTCAAGAATATCCCTGAAAATTCTCATCTGCGGTTCGATTTTTTAGGTCGATTTGAAGATTATGCAGCAAGACATTTCGATCAGTGGGGCATATCGAACTATTACACCTATGTCCTTGTTTCACATAATTTTTCTCAAAAGGCTTATGATGAAAAGCTGCCTGGTTTCATAGAGAAATACGTAGGTGCGGATGCGCGGTATGTTTATAAACGGCGGTTCCCTCTCCAGGCCATGACCCGCATCCATCTGCATTCGAGTCTTCGGGGAGAGATATCTCCCAACAACGATATCCATAATATAGCCATTTTTTCTGTTGTGGCTCTGTTTATTCTGCTTATTGCCTGTTTCAATTACATGAATCTGTCAACAGCCCGGTACACTATCCGCACCAAAGAAGTGGGTTTGAGAAAAGTGATCGGTGCAACGAAAACACAGCTTGTCAAACATTTCATGGGAGAAACTTTTGTCCTGGCCTTTATTTCCCTTGTATTGACCTTAGGGCTGGCTGAACTTTTTTTGCCTCTTTTTAACACTCTGTCCGGAAAAGAATTAATGCTTGACTGGTTCCACAATCCGGTTCTCATTCTTTTTGTAGCCGTGGTTCTCCTTTTTGTAAGCATTGTGTCCGGGATATATCCTTCCTTCTTTATTTCCGGATTCCAGCCGGCCCGGGCATTAAAAGGACAGGTCAGGACAAAAGCCTCCTCTTCTCTGTTGAGGCAGGCCCTTGTCATAAGCCAGTTTGCTGTCTCCATCACGTTTATCATAACAACAGCCCTTATTTTTTCTCAGCTGAACTATATGAAGAACAAAAAACTCGGCTTTGAAAAGGAGCATATTGTGATGGTCCCCTTGCAGGACAGTGAAGTCTTGAAAAACGTCGAAACAATGAAGAGCGAACTCTCAACGAATCCGGCGGTGCTTTCGGTCAGCGCCTCATCTTACTTTCCGGGGCGGAGGCTGTGGTATCAGAATTACTGGTATGAAGGAGCTGCGGACAGTGGCGCCCCTATGATGCACTGGATCGCTGTGGATCGTGATTTTATCGACACCTTTCAGATAGAGATCCTGGAGGGGAGAAATTTTTCCAGGAATTTCCCCGGCGATTCCCGGAATGCCTATCTTTTGAACGAGGCTGCGGTCAAGGAAATCGGTTGGGAATCCCCTGTCGGCAGGCAGTTTGAGATCATGGAACGGGGGCCGGTTATCGGAGTGGTCAAGGATTTCCACTTTTTCTCGCTTCACCAGAAAATCGAACCGTTGGCCCTGCTGATATATCCTGAAGGGCTCGATTATCTGGCTGTGAGAATAAGGCCGAATGCAGGGCCTGATACACTTGCATTCCTGAGCCGCACATGGAACGAGTTTTCCGGAACCCAGCCTTTTGAATACTCGTTCCTGGATGAGGACTACGACAACCTCTATAAGGCGGAAACCCGGCTGACCAAGATCTTCGGTTATGTCACCGTTCTATCCATATTCATTGCCTGCCTCGGACTGTTCGGTCTTGCCTCTTTCATGATCGAGCAAAAGACCAAAGAGATCGGAATCCGGAAAGTACTGGGAGCTTCTGTTTCGAACCTGTTTCTTTCCCTTTCCAGAGAATTTATAAAATGCGTCCTGGTAGCGAATGTCATAGCCTGGCCGCTGGGATATTTCATCATGAGCCAATGGCTTCAGAATTTTTCCTACCGCATCTCTATCGGTTTATGGGTTTTTCTTGCGGCCATGTTATCGGCCCTGTTCATCGCTCTTTTAACCGTGAGCTATCAGACCGTAAGGGCGGCTGTGGCTGATCCTGTGGATGTCTTGAGATACGAATAAGATTTTATTAATTTTTAGCTTTTCCGAATTTCCAGTACAGTACGGGCATCACCAACAGATTCAACAATGTCGAGCTGATCAGACCTCCTAGAATAACCAAGGCCATGGGGTGTTCTATCTCCTGCCCGGGCCGATTGCCTCCGATGACAATAGGCAGTAGAGCGAGCATCGTGGTCAAGGCTGTCATTAAAATGGGCGCTAACCTCTCTTTTGCACCCTGTATCACCAGATCCATACCAAAAGGCACGCCCTCATTCAACTGCAGATGCTTGTAGTGGCTGATGAGCATAATGCTGTTTCTAGCTGCCACTCCCAGAACCGTTACAAAGCCGATAAGCGAACCGAGGGAGAGAATCCCTCCGCTTATGAGGGCAGAAAAAACCCCGCCAATCAACGCAAAGGGAAGGCCGGCAACCACTAAAAAAGCCAGTCTGAGAGATCCAAAATCCGTAAAAAGGATTAAAAAGATGCCAATAAGAGCAAAGACCGAAAGAGCTAAAATGCGCTGTCTCGATGCTCTCTGAGCCGCATACTCCCCTAAAAACTCCGGGTGATATCCACGATCAAAGGAGATCTTTCGCACTTTACTTTCGATTTCCCTGGCAACGCTTCCTAAATCCCGATCCCTCACATTACACGTGACTTCTGTATAACGGGATGCTGATTCCCGAGTGACTTGATTGGGAGTCGGCGCAACATAAACATCCGCTACCTCACTCAAGGGAATCAACCCTCCTGTTGGCGTCTCTATCCTCAATGACCGGAGCGCATCAATATTTGAGCGGACATTGGGAGCTCCCCAAACAACAACATCAAATATATTTTGATTTTCATAAAATTCGCCGACTTTGGTTCCCTTCATCAAGAGTGTGACCGCATTTCGAACCTCTCCTGCTGTCAATCCAAACTGGGCAGCCGCTTTTGAATGAAAATGCACTTCTACCTGCGGCACCATCTCCTGCGGCTGGACTTTTAAATCAACAACTCCCCTGGTGTCCGCGATTGCAGCCCGGACCTCCTCAGCTTTTTTCCGCAGCACATCCAGATTTTCCCCGTAAATCCGTATGACCAATGTCGCACTGGACCCGGTCAATACCTCTTTCACGCGCTCCCTTAAGTATGTCAATAAATCCCGGTATAAACCAGGATAACCATCAACAACTTCCTGTATTTTCGCCACAGTAGTCTTATAATCAACATCCGGATCCATACTTATCCATAACTCAGTAAAATTGGGGCCAACCACCTCGTCCGCCACTTCTGCTCTACCAATATGCGCTCCAAAATTGCGGACTCCCGGTATGGAACGAAGTTCTTTACTCACACGCGTCGTTATCCTTTGCATAGCCTGGAGGGATGTCCCCGGCTTTTCAACCCAGTGCATCAAAAAATCATACTCTTTGAAATGAGGAAGAAACTCCTCGCCAAGAAAAGGAATGGTGATCAAAGCAAGAATCAAAGCAGCCGCTGTCAAAGCCAGCACTCTTTTTGGCTGTTTTATCAATTTTGGTATCAAACGTTCATACCGCTTCTTAAGCCAATGAAGAAAAGCTGACTCTTTTCTCTCTGAAACCCTGGGCAGCAGCAGCATAGAGAGCGCCGGAGTGAGAGTCAGAGCCACAAGCAAAGAAGACAGTATGGCTAAAACATAAGATAAAGCCAGAGGACGGAAAAACGAGCCTGATAATCCTTGAAGAAAAAAAACAGGAGTAAGCACAAGAACCACAATCACGCTTCCGTACACCACTGCGCTTCGGACCTCCAGAGAAGCATTAAGAACAACCTTGAATATAGAATTAGGACTTCCGGCTTCTTTGTTAAGACGGAGACGCCGAATGATGTTCTCGACATCTATGATCGCATCGTCCACAAGCTCTCCAAGCGCAATGATAAGACCTGCAAGAACCATGGTGTTGATAGTCCCACCCCGATAGTTCAAAATAAGCGCGGCAATGATCAGAGATGTCGGGATCGCTAAAGCACTTATCAAGGCCGTACGCCAGTTGTTGAGAAAGAAGGCCAGTACAGCAATCACCAGGATACATCCGATGAGGAGAGCCCGGTTGAGATTATTGAGGGACATCTCTATAAACGTTGCCGGTCGAAAAATCGTAGAATCAATATCAACATCTTTAAGGCCGGGGCGCAGGTCTTCCAATACTTCTTCGACTTTCCGTGTCACTTCAAGCGTATTCCCCCATGGCTGCTTTTCCACTATAAGCAATAACCCGGGGCCATCGTTTATCACCGCATCTCCTATGGGCGGTGGAGAGCCTTCCTTAAGGTCCGCCAGGTCTTTCAGCTTCAACGGCACGCCATTGCGAATAACGACCGGTACATCAGACAGATCTTCCGGACTATGAATAGTGAGCGTGTGGGCAACAGGGAGTCTCTGATTCGGAGTGTCAATAAAGCCCCCGCCCCCTATGGCCACAGCTTCTTTCGTAGCCCTGACAATGTCTTTTGTGGTCACTTCATGGTTGTGCAACCGGTACGGGTCCACAAGCACCTGGATCTGCCGGTCCCTCTGTCCCCAAATAGCAACATTCGCCACTCCGGGGATGGCCATAAGCCTGGGACGTATGGTCCACTTGGCAAGGGTCGTCATTTCCATCTGTGTAAGTTTCTCAGAAGACAATCCGATCTTCAGCACACGGGAAGTGGAGGAGAGAGGAGAGAGGATGACCGGTGGTTTGGCAACATTAGGCAACTTGTCTGAAAGCTGAGTCAATCGTTCCTGAACAAACTGCCGCGCCTTCATGAAGTCAGTCCCCTCTTGGAAATAAAGCACGACCGAAGAAAGGCCCAGCACAGATTTCGAGCGGACTTTCTGAAGCCAAGAAATGCCGTTGAGCGCATTTTCAATCGGAACCGTGACCAGCACTTCGACCTCAGAGGACGAAAGCCCGGGCACCTCAGTTTGAACCTCGACCAGGGGCGGCGCAAATTCAGGGAAAACATCGAACCGGGACTCGCTCACTATACGAGTGCCGATGATAAGGAGAATTCCTGTTAAGACAACAACCGCTATCCGGAGACGCAGAGATGTGGAGACAAGCCATTTCATCATTTTCCCACTCCGAATTCAGTTCCAAAAATCTCAGCAGCCCCGGTAACAACCAGCTCATCACCCTCATTCAGCCCCCGGGTCAAAACAGCAAAGCCGCTTACGATATGGCTTATCTCAATCCGGCGACGTGAGTAAATATGAGGGCTTATTCTTTGATAAACCCATTCTCCTCCGTTAATATCGTAAATAACTGCTGAAAAAGGGATGACCAGGCTTTCTTTAGAAACATTTTGAAGCAGCAAAACCGTTACTTTTTGGCCGATACGGAAAATCCTGTTCTTATTGGGAAGCTTAAAATAAAGATCAGCCGAAGCACTTCCCGGGTCGCTGAGAGGAGGGCCCTGCACAGGTGATGCCTGGAAAAAGGCTGATTGTCTATCTGTTCCCAATGGTATGATGGTGGCATCCTGTTCCCGGTCGATTTTTTCCAGGTCTCCGACATAAACAGGGACCCGGACCCAAACAGGCTCTAAACGGGCGATTTCAAACAAAACTCCTGATGTGGGAACGGTTTGTCCAGGCGAGACAAAAATCCTCTGCAAAACTCCATCTACCGGTGAATCCAGCACAAGCGTTGAAAGATTTCCCGAAGCCGCATCCAGGTCTACTCCGCTCAACAGGTCCAGCCGGGCCTGAGCTGCGTTCAAAGAGGCCTTAGCCCTTGCCAGCTCAGCTTGAGCTTCCTCATAGGCTTTTTCACTGATGGCCTCGCTCGCCAGAAGATGCTGGGCGCGATCAGCTTTTGCCTGCGTGACTTCCAGCTCTTTTTGTTTGACTTCAACTGCTTCCCGTGTGCCGTACAACTCCTTTTCCGGCGGCAGCATCAGAAATCTCAATATCTCCTCACCTTTTTTCACGAACTTCCCTGCTTGAGGGATTCTGCCCGACTTTGTATTGAGCACGGTCCCAGCCACCGGAGCCGCTACTTTGACATCACTGCCTGGAACAGAAATGATCTCACCTCCGATCTCCAGGCTTCCAGGAAGACTCCTTTTCTCAACCGCGGATATTTCTATGCCCAATCGTTCTTCAGCTTGTGGAGAGAGTGTAACAGTAGTAAGCGCGGATTCCTCCACAGCATTCTCTATTTCTGCCGGTTTTTGAGGTCCCTCGGCCGGTTGTTTGTTTCTCTCACAGGAAGTGATGATCATTAAGCAGAGTAAAAGAAAAAAGAAAAATTTACTAAAAAGACTTTTCATTGACTTATTCTTACCACACATAATATCCTCCTCATTCAATACCCGAGGGCATCCGCTTCATCCGCTTTTACAAGACCCTCATCCAGAGGCTTAAACCCGAGGCTGTGTTTCAGGCTTGTCTCAGCCCTCCTCATGTCAAACTCTGCTTCGGCTTCTTGAATACGGGACCCTAAAAGCTGGCGTTTGAAAACGAGAAAATCAAGATAAGACATTTCCCCAATCGAATATGCCTTTTCTGCTTTCTTCACTGCAGTCTCAGCAGCGGGCAGAATATCCTTACGGACTAAGTCCAAAGCTTTTTCAGCCGCGACATAACTGGCATGAGCTTCTAAAACTTCCTTGGCTATCCGATGTTTAACAGATATATAATTTCTCGATGCCTGAAGCAGCCCGGCTTGTGCCCGTGAAATATTTCCCTGGTTCCAGTTCAAGACCGGTAATTCCATTTGAACTCCAGGGCCCATCTCAAATCCTTCCTTTCCTTCTCCGTTCGCATCAAGCACAGCTGTGAATTTGAATATTTTTGACCTCTCCCAGCCTAGTCTTTGCCCTGCGGCTTCAATCGAGATCTCTGCGGCACGCAAATCCGGACGGGCTGCAAAAGCAGCTGTGAGCAGATCAGGGATAGGGCCCGAAAACACAGCCGGAGTCGAAGCTGGAGTAAGCTGGAGCTTGATGTCTTCCCATCCCAAACCCAAAAGCATTTTCAGCCTCTCTTCAGCAATTTCAGCATCCCGCAGATAAAGAAGGGACGTTTCCCTTGTGCGAGCCGCCTCCAGTTGAAATGCGGTTTCTTCCAATCCGCTGATATCACCAAATTTTAACCGGTCAGAGGCAATCTCAGCGATTTCTTTCAAGACAGAAGCTTGTTCAGCCGCAATCCTCGCGCGTTCCCGGGCAAACACAAGCTCATAATACGCGATCAGGACATCACGGGTGAGGTTGAGGCCATGCTGAACAAGATTATCCGCAACCTGTTCCGCATTGATCTTGGCTGCTTTCACTCGTTTGGGTCTCTGCCAAAAAAATTCAATCGGCAGGCTTAACGTTGCCTCAAACTGTTTAGGCCCCCAAGGAAATAATAAGGACAATACTGGGTTGCGCAGAAGCCCGGCTTCAATAAGATCAGCCCGGGCAAAACCAAGAGCCACAAGGTCAGCTTGAAATTGAGCATTATTCCACAAAGCTGTGGCAACGGCTTCATCTTCTGTGAGGCCATCAGTTAAAGAAACATCTGTGGGAAGTTTCAGTGCCCTCTCGCGCTCTTCTGTTCGAAGTTCATGGCCAGTTCGGTCTGACAGAGATTCTGATACATAGGCCTCATTATAAATCGAATGAACAGAGCAGCCGGCTAAAATGAGAAACGGCAAACAGACCATAATTTTTTTGAATGTCATAATTTTCTTGAATGTTCTCATTCTATCCTCCTTGACTTTTTGATTGGATAGAGAACTCCCCAATCAATACTCTGGAACTTTGATTACTGTAAAAATGAACTTTATGCACTCAATGGAAATTCCACAGTCCTTTTTAGCTTTTCTTTATGGACTTTTTATAGGCTTGGATCACTTCTCTTCCTGCTTCTCTTCTCCGGAGTCCTCAAGGACATTGCCGTCAGGCGCTACTGTGATTTCGACCTCTTCCATGTCAGCGGTTTCAAGAACCACTTCATACCCTTCCAAAACATCTTCGCCATCTTTGACCACTGTGATCTCCATGACCTCTTTGATGGATGAATCAGGATATTTTGTGTCAATAGTATTTTGGACCGCTTCAGGAAGGTCCAGTGCATCGATCTCTTTCTCCCAGTTGTAGATAGTGCCGTCTTCCTTGATGTCTGCCTCAAACTTCCTATCCCCTTGTTTGAATTCGATATCATAGGCAACAATATCCTCTTCTTGCTCTTTGGCCCATTTCTGGATTTCCGCCTCAGGAAATTTAGCCATCAAGCCATCCATTACTGCCTGAGGGATCTCATCCAGCGCTGCCTCTTCCTCAGGCTTTTCTTGAACATCCGCCTCTTCCACCTGCTTCTTACAGCTGAAACTAAATAAAAGCAGAAGCATCACTGGAAAAACAGCTAACAGTCTCCATGATTTTTTCATTTTCTTTCTCCTTATTTTCACGTTATTTTCATGTCAATATTATACCACCCCCGGACTAAAGGCAATAACACTGATACTGATATGTGGATATGTGGCAGATTCTCCCGGGAAAACAGGAGGCAGAGAAAAGCCTTTCTTATCTCCTGAATTTGCCCCCCCTTTTTGAAAAATTTTCTTACTATGAGGAATTTTATTCGGTAGCCCTCTCTTTTCAACTAAAGATATCCATTACCGTGATGAACCATTTGGGGTAAAAATCACTGCTTTACATTCTATTCCTATTGCCCCCATATAAGCCTGGCTATCCAAAACCTAAGCCCAAATAATGTGTCTCTACGTCTATTCGGATGAAGACACCTCCTCATCGTATCTCTGGATTACTTCCTCTGTGATGTCGATAACAGGGTCAACATAGGCCGCACCCGTTACAGACAGATCGAGTACCAAACGAAAATTTTTCTCTTTGGCCACAGTTTCAATGATCGGAAACACATCATTCCTGATTTTGGAAACAAGGCTGAACTCTAACTTCTTGTATTCTTTGGCATAATCCTCCTCAGCTCTTTTTCTTTTAGTCCGCAGTTGTTCCATATCAAAGGCTATCTGCTGTTGGGACTCGGGCGTAAGCAGCAATTTTTGAGTGTCTAATTTAGACTGCAACTCCTTGACTTGCTTGTCGATTTTTGTCAGCCCATCAATGATTTGCTGCTCTTTTTGTTTGAGCGTAAACATCGCCTTTTTTCCCTCCACAGATGTTTGTATCACTTTGGACGAGTCAATGACACCGACATCAAATGTCTCCTGGGCCATTCCCAGAGAAACGCATCCTGCAACAATGACAATAAAAACAATGAAAAGACTTGATTTTCTCATATGTTTTCCTCCTTCAGTAATACTCTCTCTTTTTAGATTAAACCTACAGGAAGGAGAATTCGTTGCTCTGTATTTCCATAAAAAAACAAGTAGAATCAAGTTTTTTTATAGGTTAAAATGAGAATTAAAAGCATGGATTATTCGCCTTTATTAGCCATAGCCACAGGTCTTTTCGAGTTTGCGGCCGCTGTCTTTACTTTTTTATGCCCTGGAAGCGGCCTTGGTTAAAAATCATATCTTTAGGCTACTTTGCAGTAGGTCTCGGTTTTACGGTCTGGATCAGCGCAGACTCTCAAGTGGTGACAAAATCTGTCTGTCAATTGGCCTTAGCCCGCTACACAAACCCCAACCCATTTGATACAGCTTACGGAATCTTCTACCAGACAGGGCTGGCCGTCCTTATTTTTAGCACAGCAGCGGGCATGGCTTATTCCAAAGACGAGATCTTGCGGAAACATCTGGCAAATCTTCAAATCGGAGTTCTCGGATTCGTTCTTCCCTCTTTTTCTATCCGTATATTGACCACAGAACCGGAAGGCATGCTTCCTTCGGTCATGTGCCATTTTGCCCTGGTAATGGCTTTTTCCATGTGCTTTATGGTCATTCGGGAGAAGCGTTTGAGCAGCGGCTTCTTCTTTTCCTGATCTTCTTTACCACAACATAGATCAACAGGGAAAAAACGCCGAGTGCCAAAACAAACACACAAAACGCCAGCCATGTGAGAAAATTTCCGCGTTTGAGAAGCTTTACCGGATTTAGACTTGGGGATGAAACAAAACGGCCCTCTGAAAGGCTGTATCTTTCGGGAATCTCCTTGAGCCCGTCTCCGTCCCTGTCCTCAAAAGTCTCTATGTATTCAAAGAGAGTCTCCCACTCCTTAAGCTCCTGGATCCCGGGTGTAACGGTGTTGGCATCCACTCTGGCTTTTGCAAGGTCCTGGATGGGATTTCCGTTTTCGTCCTTGGGGACGATCTTCAGGATATTCTTTGTATAACTCCCCACAAACTTGATAAAAGAAGAATTGAAAAAGTTGGAGGCCACTCTGAAAAGCTCTTTGTTCGATGAGGAATAATCCAACGGCTTATATGCCCCATCTTGTTCTTCGATCCATATATCTGTGACCCTGTCAAATATCACCCGCTTCGGGTTATAAGTCACCTTGACTCCTGAAAACTGGAGAAAATAATCGCTCCCTTTTATGGGATAAATGGATGTGGCGACCTCCATGGCCTTTTTGATCTCAGAGGCATAAAGATAAAAGGTAAGGAGCGGATAGCCCATTGTGTCATCCACGCCAATGCCCAAGGGTTCTACCCGGAAAATGTCTGAAACGCCCACCACACCGGTCTTCCCTTTCACAATATCGCTCCGGATAAGGCCGTTAGACTGCAGCGCGACTCTTACTTTTGATAAGGGGTGGGTTGACTCGTAAACGCGTTTGTTCACGGCCCTGCGTATGGCATCTGTGAGCAGGTTCCCCAGTCCGGTCTCCTTATCCTCAAGGCAGAGGTCAAAATCCGTCTCTGCCAGAGGCTGATAAAACTTCAGGCTGCGGTCCTTAAGCACATCGTTCTCCACGATCTCTTTTTTTGACTCAATGAGCTTTGTGAGGCGCTCATCTCCTTTGATCGAGTCATTGATCTCTAAAAAATGGTAATCCTTAAACACAACCGTGTGGTTCTCATTGACGGCAAAATCCAAAACCCCTACATATCGTCCGTAATCACCTGCTTGGACAATGATGGTATTATTGTGAAAGAGCGGCTCCGTGAGTTTGGTGTGGGTGTGTCCGCTTATGATGATGTCGATCCCCGGGACTTTTTTTGCCAGAATTTCGTCTTCGGACTTTTTCTTTTCATCCCAAATCCCTGAGTGGGAAAGGCAGATCACCAGATCGACCTCTTCCTTCTCCCGGAGTATTTGCACTATTTCCTTTGATGTTTCAATGATATCGCGGAATGCCACAGGCCATGCAAAAGGCGCTGTCTCAGTGGCATCGGCTCCGAGAAGTCCGTAGATACCTATTCGGATCCCATTCCTCTCTAAAACCACATAAGGCTTGATAAGTCCCTGACTGAAATCCTGCTCCAGAGCATCATCTGCCTCCTCGTCAGGATCAAAAATCATATTCGATGCAACAATCCGGGGCATTCCTCCCTTTGATTCAGCTGCTCGCAAGATGCGGGACAATCCGGCGGGTTTTAAATCAAACTCGTGGTTTCCCAGGGTGGTAAGGTCAAAGCCTATCTCTTTCATCAGCACAAGCTCGGCTGCCTCTTCCCTGCTTATCATATGGAAAAGCGTTCCCATGAGAAAATCACCTGCATCCAGCACAAGAACTGGATTTTCTCGGGCTGCCTTTTCTCTTTGTATGGCGGCGGCGAGACGGGCCCAACCGCCCAGGGTCTCGTCGTCATTGACAGTGTCTGGTGTGTAGTCTGTGTTCGGGGAGTGGCCCAGGAGATGCGAATGGAGGTCATTTGTGTGGATGATGGTCAGGCTCTTTTCTTGAGGCGCGGGAGCAAGACCGGAGAAAGAGACGTGAAAAGAATAGGGGGAAAAAAGGAGAAAAACCAATAAACAAGCGGCAAACAAGGGAAATCGGATGGGGCGTTTGGTTTTCATGGTCAAAGCCTCACTCTCATAACGGTTTTACTTAAATTATATGGGAATTGTTCATCACAGGCAACGCACTCTTATTGTCTATTATCTTTAAAGTGGCCTATTGGGTTATTTTGACCCCTAAAAAATGGAAGTTATCAGGGTAGGGAATTGTGGAAAAATGGCCTAAGTTATTGATAAGATTATAGATGTCCGGGCCCGTCCCCTAAAGATTAGTCGGCGAAATACCCGGCCCGGTGAGTGATTCTGTATCTTTTGTTTTTGACATTGACTTCGATCTTCCGGAATTTTCCATCCGGCTTGTAATCTTTGGGTGAATAGTAGATCAAGTAGTAATTTTCAACAGCTGTGGCGGCTTTTTGAAAAGAAGCCAGAGCATTGGCCGAGCTGTCAGCAATCCCTCCGGTAGTGGCGGACACTTCACGAAAGGCGTTGAACACACTGTAAGACTGATCCATAAACCTCACCCGGAGCGGTTTCATTCTCCCTACATCCAGGTCACCGACAACGGCCGGCTTGTTAGTGACAAATAGGAAATTGACTGATATAGAAGAATCTGAAAAAATCCTCCTGATTTTCTCCGTATCGAAAGACACATCCTTTCTCAGTTCGATAAGATAGGTGTCCTCGATCCCTTCGAGAAGGGGAATCATCTCTTTTTGATAAAAAATAAAAACATGTTTCTGCCCCTCCCTATCCTTTAAGAAATCCGCAAACACCTTGAGATTCTGTTCATCAATATTTTTTATGGATTTGAGCCTCCTGGCTGCATTAAGATACATGCTCTGCTTGAGGTCGAAATCTACCTCAAGAGCGAATATTTCTTCGACCTGCTTCATCGCGCTTCGATAATCAAAATTGCCTGAAATCAGGTCCTTCCTCAAAATCCCTACCAGCTGCTCAGCGATTTTTTCTTTGTTCAGAAGGGTCAAGGATTCTTTCTTGAAGTTGTAATTTTTAACCGGAGTGATCACATACAGTCTGTCTCCGGGAGTATAGACGCTTCTGAAGAATTCTTCCACCACATCCCTTACTTTAGGAAGGTATTCATTCAGCTCAAACACAAAAACGAACTGCCTCGATATATCTGGATAAAATGTTTTTGCCCTTTCCAGTTTTTTGGCTACTTCCGTTTTTTTTATCAGGTATACCGCCTCGATGCTCTGAAGCACTCCGTCCTCATAGACTTCAAAGTCATCAATGCCCAGATTGTAAATAAAAGTACTGCCTTTGAAAACCCGGACAGGAACCTCAATATTGATCACTCTTGCCTCATGCTGGATTTCCTGCCGCGATGAGGCAGAAAGCAGGAAAATGAGCGCTGAAAAGCCCGCTGCCAAAAAAACAAGATAAAGGGGCAGCCTGTATGAAAAATTATGATCCCCCATCTCTTGACCTCCCTTACAAATTCTATATTAAGCGAGCCACTCTTATTAGTCAACCCCCTAAAAACTGAGTAAATGAATATTTTATTCGCTGCGGAGAGAGAGCGCCGGGTTAGTCCGGGCCGCTTTCAGAGTCTGAGTCAAAACCGCCAGAAACGCAGCAGCAAGCGAAACAGTCACAGCCATAATATAGGTGCCCGCATTAATGGGAGTTATGAACAACAATCCGGTCTGAAGCGCCTTGCTCCAGCCGAAATACACAAGCCCCAGGGCGATTACATTCGCCACAGCCACCAGAATCAGAAACTCCCGCGTCATTCTCCACATAATGTTCCCTGCCGAAGCGCCCAGCACTTTGCGGATCCCGATCTCTTTGGTCCGCTGCTTTGTTAGATAGGAGGTCAATCCCAAAAGACCAAGGCAGGAGAACAAAATGGCCGTCATCCCGATCATGTTCAGAAAGCCGGTCAGTTTGCCCAGAAGGCCGAACACCCTGCTGAAATAATCCGACAATGTCGAACACTCAAAAGGGCTATCCGGCATAAGAGTCACCCACTGCTGTTTGATGTATTTCCGGAGTTCGGGAAATCCCTCTTCAGAGGAATATCTTACCAGCAGAACCCGTGATCCGTCAGGCTCCAGATACAGAACCGCAGGGGGGATTTGAAATCCTATATCTGCAAAGAGAAAGTCTTCCGCCACTCCGACCACTGTTCCTGTCCGGCCGCCCACAATCAACTGTCTGCCTATGGGATGTTCCCATTTGAGCTTTTCGAGGGCTGCTTCAGTGAGGATGAGGCTGTCTGCATCCGCAAAATCCCGGCTGAATCTGCGGCCTTTCTCCATCTGGATCTCGAGTGTTTCCACAAAACCGTAGTCCACTCCGTAAGCCTGCATGGTAACGGACTCATCCTCAGCCGTATCCGGTAAACGGACCGGCGCCGGAGACTCCCAGACCACAGGCAGGCTTCCTGCTCCAGAAACATGAACCACCTCCTCATGGCGGGCGATTTCTGTCTTTAAGACATCGAGCTTATCCCGTGCCTCTTTTCCCAGTTCCACATAAGCTACCTTCTCCCTGTTGTATCCAAAATCAGCCTCGAACAGATGTCTTGCTTGGTATTTCAACAGGAACGCACATGAGATGAAAAGTATGGAAAGCGAAAACTGGAACACGATCATAGCTTTGCTCCCTCTTTTCTTCTTTCGCCCCGGCTGGAAGTTTTCCTTCAACACATGCAGAGGCTGCAGACTCGAAAGAAAAAAGGCAGGATAGAGTCCGGAGAAAAGGCCTGTGAGCACAGCCGCCCCCACCAGGTATTTTAGAAGGAAGGGATAGTTCCAGATGGAGTTCGATACCTGAGGGACAAAAGACAACATAGCAAAATCCCCCATACTGGCATAAAAGATAGGATGGATGACTTCATACAGCACAACGGCCAATGGAATGGCGATGATGGATAGAATGAGGGATTCACCCAAAAACTGGAGGATCAGCTGGGGCCTCCTGGCACCGACGACTTTACGGAGTCCGATCTCTTTGGTTCTGTGCATGGAGCGCACAGTGGCCAGGTTGACAAAGTTAATGCTCACCACAAGAAGAAGCAGAATACCGATTGAAAAGATGATATACACGCTGGTCGGGCTGCTGCTTCCCATAAAAGAAGTGATATGCCTTGACTTTAAGCGGAAATCAAGAAAAGGGAAAAGATATATTTTTTCAGGTGATTCCGGAGTGCTGCCAAAATGCTTGAAGAGAAAATCAGGAAGCCTCTCCTCAAAACCGGACCGGTCAAACGCATCACTGACCAGAAGAAAAGTGGCCATTCGATGGGCTGACCAGTCATCCAGAATGCCTGAGAAGGCCCGAACCGTTTCCAGAGAGACCAGAAAATCGAATTTGATGGAAGAAGTCCGGGTTATGTTTTTTATAACTCCTGTAACCCGCAGGTTTGTGTCCTTATTAAAAGTCAGCACCCTGCCAATGGGATTTTCATCTCCGAAATATTTTCGGGCTGAGGCCTCGGACAAAACCAGGGAATACGGCTCGCTGAGCGCGGTCTCAGGGTCACCGGCTGTCATTTTAAAGGAAAACAGGGATAAAAAGGATGGATCGACGAACAGCACGCTGCGTTCGGAAAAGGTATCTTCCCCTCTTTTGAGAGCGACCTGCCCGGCCGGATAAACACGGCACGCATCCTTGATCTCGGGAAATTCGCTGCGCAGGGCTTTGGCCATGGGCCCGGGAGTGAATGCCAGGTGTTGGTCCTCTTTGTTTTCATTTTGAAAGACCTGGACCACACTGTAGATCTGTTCTGCTTTTTCATGGAATTTGTCTGCCCTGAGTTTGGAACCAGCCATAAGGGCAAACAGTATAAAGCCCGCCATGCCCACAGCCATTCCGAAAATGTTGATCCAGGAAAATGCCTTTTGTTTTCTCAGATTTCTTAAAGCAATAAGTATATAGCTTTTTATCATGACGTACCTCCTTGATGTGTTTGCTCCTGTTTTCTCACAAGCATGGATTTGGCGAATTGGCCGTGAATCCTGCCTATGAACCGGATAAGATGAAGGGTGGAGAAGAGGAGGGCAATCCCGCCCGCTGCAATCAGAGGAATGAACCAGGGATTGGGATAGAACGGCTGGTTGAAGGTGATCAAGGGGCGCTCAAACACCCAAAACCAGACCGGATAGAGGGCGAACTTAAGAGCCAGGGAGAGCAGCGTGAGGGTGATGAAAAAATATGTGAGGCCCAGAGGAAAATGCAGGACCAGATAGGCAAAGATTTTCCAGGTGTAAGACTCAGTGATCAAAGCTTTGTATTTTTGCCGCCAGTTCAGGCTGGGGCGCAAAAAGACAGACCTCCGCGGCATGCGGACACCGGTGAGCGCTTCAATGATGCGGCCTTCCACAAGAGCGATACCCCTTAGAGAGAGAAGAAAAAGGCCGGTCACAGGAATCCCGATGATCAAGACGAGCGAAAAAAGAGAAAACGCGCCCCCCAAAAGAGCCCATGTCCCGTACACGACAGCCGTAAGACCTGAGATCAGGATATAAAGAAAGGCTCCCCATGTTCGGGATTCTCCGGCAGCGCTGAAAAATTTTGCCCAAAGGGAACGCTTCTTTGTGCGTGCGGGTTCTCGGGGGGCCAGGGCGGGCCGCATGCGAGATTCGATCTCTCTGTACGCTGAAGCGACTTCCTGCGGTGTGCCGTATCTTTCGACGGATGATTCCCAAGCGTCTTGCTTTGAAATTTTGGGAGAGCCCTCCAATGCTTCTTCCAGAGCATTCTCCAGGTGCTCCTCAGCATCAGATAGGGCATCCTGGATGAGGGCCGGATCGCATCCTCTCATCTCTTCTTTGAGTTTGGCAATATATTCTGTGATGTTTTTTATCATGTTTCCATCCTTTTACTTTCGTACCAACATGGATTTGGCGAACCGGCCGTGTAGCCTGCCAAAAAGTTTGGCCAAATGAAAAGTCAGCGGCAGGAGAAGGAGACCGCCAAGACACACAAAGGGCAGAAGCCAGAGAGGTGTGAAAACATTATCTCCGGCGAGATCCAGCGGAATGCGGAATACGAGTTCAAGTACAGGGCTTAGGGCAAAGCTCAAAGAGAGGGCAAAAAGCAGGCTGAAAAAAGCTGAGTAGATAAATCCCAGAGGAAAAAGAAGCACAAAATACACCAGCGCCTTCCAGGAATAAGGGTCCTTGACTAAGGCTTTGAATTTGCCCCACCAACCAGGGCTTTTTTGAAAAAATTGCGGTCTCTGCGGCATACGGACTCCCAGGAGTGCTTCGATGATGCGGCCCTCCAGCAGCGCTATTCCTCGAAGGGAAAGAAGATAGCCTCCGAAGAAGGGCAGTCCGATGATAAAAACGAGCATGGATGCAGAAACGAGTCCGGCAAAAAGAGCCCAGCCTCCGAAGATGACGGCCGGAATAAAGGCAAAAACAAGGTAGACAAAAGCTCCCCATGCGCCGGATTCAGTCAGCACGCCAAAAAATTTCCCTAAAAGGGATCTTTTCCCGGGGCGAGATATGCGGGCAGGGGCGGGTGAGATATGAGGTTCCATTGTCCTATAAGCAGAGGCAACCTCGTTGGGCGTGCCGTATTTTTCAATAAGGGGACTGAGGAGCATGGCTTCGGAAGCATCGGGATTTTTGGACAGCTCCTCATCCAGAGCGTTTCTGAGGTGGGTCTCAGCATCGGAGAGAGCATCCTGGATAAGGGCGCGATCAACGCTCTGGCCCAGTTCTTTCTTGAGCTTTGCTAAATATTCTGAAACATTTTTACACATGATGTCTCCCCTTTAAAGCCCGGTCCACAAATGTTTTTGTTTGATCCCAGATTTGAGCCCAGGTTTTCAATGTTTCGAGACCGGCATCCGTGATCTTGTAGTAACGGCGAGGCGGTCCTGAAACAGAGGGATCCACATAGCTTTCCAGCAGTCCGCTGCTGTGGAGTGAACGCAGCACAGGGTAAAGCGCTCCCTGCTTCATCATAGGAGCGCCTTCATCCTCTGAATCCATAAGTTTGGCGATCCTGTACCCATAGAGCGGCTCGTCTGCCCGGGAAAGGATGCTGAGAAGAACCAGTGAGGCCGTGCCTGCGTTCAGTTCCTTCTGAAATTTTTTATTTATTTCGTTTTCCTGATCCAATCTGTACCTCCTCTAAGCAATTTATTAATATTCTTCGATTATCATTATTATTAACCTTAATATAGTGTTAACTTATCAATATGTCAAGAAAAATTTTATTTTTTCTTATTCAAGCTTATTCAGTTGGGTGTTATGACATTATATTCAGTATGTATCTGCATTTACAAAGTACAGGTAAACCGGATACATTTCTCCGGGCGCGGTCCAAACAGGCTGGATGCCAGCGGAGCTCGAAAAACAATTATCAGCCACTTACCCCCTCAGAAGAGTGGGAAAACCAGAGGATATTGCTAAGGCCGTTGTGTTCTTTGCCTCCACACAGGCGGATTGGATCACAGGGCAGGTCCTGTATGTGGGCGGTGGGAACCGGATGTGAAAGCGGCTGATTTGGGGCCCAAAAATGGGGGCTCTTCAGGGTGGGCGGTTGTGGAAAAGTGTCTTATCTTGTTGATATAATAGAAGATGCCCGGGCCCGTCCCCTTAATATACTTAATAGAAGATGCCCGGGCCCGTCCCCTTAATAATGTTAATATATCGTAAAGTTGGGGGAATTTATGCGGGCTGCTGTTTTAGCGTAGCCCCCTGGACTTATGACGATCCGGAAATTCGGCCCTCTGAAACGAACAGGGATATGCCAGTTAAAAAACCCCTTATTGACTGCAGAACTGGCTATAACCATTCTTCTTTGAGCTCCCTGAAAAAGCTCAATCCTTACTGTTTGGGCCTTGATCCCCACCCATTTGATCTCATGCTTTTTTCCTGCTTTCCACTTTGCATTTGCCTTTGGGCTGGTTACAGCCGGCAGAACTCTTAAGGTCGGTTTGTGCTGCTCCAGAGTGGTGACAGCAGGGCTGACGGTTAGCTTGACTCGTATTTCAAACTCATCTGAGACAGCTTTTTCGTCATTGAAGTTAGAACTGACTTTTATTTGATAGCCGGATCCGGATAAATCAGAGGGCACCCGCCAATTATGGCGCCCCACAGTGTCTGTCGTACTGGCAATGGTCATTATCTTTTCCTGCTCCTTGAATAACTCCACACTCATGCCCTCCACATTAGAACCTGTCGAAAATCCGTCCCAGACGATCATGCAAATACTGCCTGTATTCAACACATCATCTTTGTGGGGATTGACCACAACAGGGCGACGAACGATGCCGAATGATTTGGATCCGGCATGTTGATCCCCTGCCAGAATAACCAACCGGTAATCGCTTCCCTCCATTACGCCGGGAACAGTGAACCAGTAGCTGCCCGTATTCGGCACATCCTTTCTTGTTAGCTGCTGTAAAGAGCCTTTATAGAGAATAATATCTACTGCCGAACCGGAAAACCCGCTCCATGTGATCTGGTACTCTTTATGTATGATCCACTGCTCATTCTCTTCGGGCGTTAAGACTATTTGATTGCCCTCCTCACCTGGTTTTGTAATGGTGAAATCTCCGGAGCTTGCATGTTGCTTGCGGTCTTTGGACCAGATAATGATCTGATAATCTGTTCCATCGCTGTAAATCGGGACCTCGAAGGAGAGAGAGCCATCGTTGGAGACATCATTCAACTCCAGTTGTATGGCTTCACCCTTGTATAAGAGAATATCAACGGTACTGCCTGAAAATCCGCTCCATTCTATAGTGTAGGTTTCTCCCATCACCCAGGTGACACCGCTCAGAGGGGTGATCACTTTGGGCTCTTCGGCTTTTCCGATAATCGGAAACAATAGAAGGAGGATAAACACCAAAAAAAGTTTGAATCTTTTGCATCTCATCGTTTTCATCCTTTTTGCTTTATTTATATCCTCTGTATTTTTGATACCAACAATATAAAAAAACAAGGATTTCCTGTCAAGTCAGGCATTTTTATGATTTGCCCCCCAAAAATGGCGCCATTCCACTCAATCTTCAGTTTCTTTTTGTTTTTCTCTTTTCTTCTCCTTTGCAGGTTCAACAATAACAATGTCCTCTGCGATCCGGTCATGAATGGTACGTAGGTACGACTCCTATTTGTCTATAGATTTTATAAAAAGGGAATGCGTTTTAAAAGAAAATTCATGGACAAAGAAAAATCAGACACAGCACCCTCATTTACTAATGACTCATCTCTCTGCTAGAAATCTCCTTGTTTTCTTTATGGCTGATTTGGGGCCCCAAAATAGTGGCTTTACAGGGTGGGGGGTTGTGGAAAAATAGGGTTATGTTATTGATATGATTGAAGATGCCCGGGCCCGACCCCTAAAAGGACCGCCTAAAAGGACTAAAAGGAAAAGGTAAAAGGAATAATGCCGGTGAGAAGCTCCTTGATCTCAAGGGCCAGGCTGTAGGCCTCTTCATGCAAAAGACAAATCTTCTTCTGTCTACCCGTTGAAAGCGCAGCAAAATTTTTCATATCCCTGTCCATCTTGAAGCGCTCTTCAAACTCCTGCTGCTCTTTTTTTAGAGCTTCCAGCTCTGCATAGACAAGGTCGTATTCGTTTGCCAGTTCCTGTATACTCGGGTAGACTGTTTTCAGCTTCGACATCCCGGATTGTGCTTCATCTGTCTCTTGACCCGACCATGCGTCAATCTGCGCCTTCATGCGGCTTAGAGTATCCACTACCATATCATGATGATTCAGAGCAGGATACTTTTCGTTCCATCTCGTCCCGTAAAACTTACCCTGCTGTAAAGTATACGCCTCTGTTGCCGCCTCTGCCTTTCTTTTGAGGGCTTGCGTTCCGTCAAAATCAGTATCCGGGTCGTTCGTTGAATCCTCGTATTTTGCCCAGCAGGCGATACTGTGTTCCCACGCCGCATAGAAACTCTGGAAAGCGGACAAGTATGGTTCTCTTCCGCGGGAGGAATCAGGCTTTGAGGCTTCAGCAGTCCTTATCTGCCCTAACGCAGTGACCACTTCCCGGCGGTCTGCAACCAGGCTCTGCATTTCCTCTTCAACTGCTTTTATCAGCTTGTCGCTCAGGAATCGAAGGACATTCAACCTTCTTGTGACCAGTTCGAGGTTATCGTCGGGTTTGCCATCGCCTTCTTTCCAGACCTCCTGGGCATGAGCCAGCGCTCCCCTGTCATCATCAAAACGGTTCAGCGGCAGTTCCATGGCCCGCAGAAGCGCATTGGACAGGTTACTCAACCTCTCACGGCGCTGTGCGTGTTTCTGTGCCAGCATCTTTATGCCGTAGCGGGCTTTTGGCGGCATGTCCCCCACAATAAGCTCTGTGCACAGGTCTCCGATCAGGTCTGAGGCTCCTGGTAACCCGACCATGTACTCCACCATCCCCGGCAGTTGATTGATCATGGTCTTGGCCCAGTTGTTGAGCTGATCCATGGTGCAGCGGTAGCGGAGTTCAACCAGCTCCTGCTTGGTTTCCTGGAGCTGAAAATAGGCGGTCCTGTAGGCCTGGGAAAGCCGCTCGAGATGAGCTCTTGTTCCGGAATCTTTATCTTGAGTAATTCCTCCAAATACAAACGGCATTAAAAGTACCACACAGGCTAACCGGATCCATATGCGAGATAACATTCTTATGCCTCCTCTCTTTTATCAAATGAACGGATTATCATACACACTCAAAACAGATCCAGTCAATCGAAAAAAGTAGCAGATGAACTAAAGCTGTTTATTTAGCCCCCAGGTTCATCACGGAAATGGATACCTTTTGTTGAAAAAAGACGGGCTTAATAAGATTGAATTGTTGATATAAAAAAATTTTCTGCGGTCAAACATAGTCTGATTCCAGTTTCCGACATCAGGCCTCTTCCCATTAATTAGTATTCACTTTTTAAGATATCCGATTGGGAAGAGACAGGGAATCCTTTGTTTGTAATGAAGATATTCGGAACCAAAGACTGATTCTAAATATATCTCCTCTTTTTTAACCAACTTGCATAATATGAAGTACATGAATACGGGTATTGTCAGCCAGATCCAACTGTTTACCAAAAGAGAGATCCCGGGGATAATAAAAAACACCCATGAGGCATACAAAGGATGGCGGCAGCATCGGTAAACACCATTGGTAACAAGCTCATCAGCCTTGTATGCGAGCGTAACCATTTTAGCTGAAACGATAAAAAAGGGTATGCCTATCGCTATAAGAAATATCCCGGGGATAACAAGAAGCCAGTATGGTAAAAATTTTATTTGAAAGAAAGGATAGAAACAGCAACTTATCACCACAATCACTGTTCCGTAACAGATGGAAAGAACCGTAAAAATTGGACTTGTACCCCACATGCTCATTTTTTTTGTCATGGAGATCCTTTCGTCAAACTCGCATGCCTATTCATATGCAGCACCATTAATAGGTGATTCTGTTTAGTATTTTTTAAATAAAATAGAACTATTATCCTATAATTTTCCATATTTGAAATCAACTGATTTTGCCCTAAAAAATTGCAGCCTTCCAGGGAGGAGAGCTGTGGAAAAGTGGGGTTATGTTATTGATTTTAAAAAGGATGCCCGGGCCCGTCCCCCTATTAAATAAAATTAAATATTAGCCTTTGGGTTTGATGAATTCCTTAAAGGGCGGGTAATCGGACAGAGGTTCCAAACTGAAATTAGGATGATAGCGGCCCCAAGGGCCGAACACGCCTCCCTGGTTTACAGATTCCTGAAGAAGCTTGACTGCTTTTTCCTTTTCACCCAGAAGTGATGCAATGCAGCCCTGATAATACGCAATCCGCCCGAAAAGATACGGATTCATCATATCTCTTGATCACTTTGTTTGTGATATCGATCACAAGAATTCTTTGCACCTGATTTGGCCCAGTTTTACTGGTCACATTCAGTATTTGACTTTAATCTCACCTAAATCAAACCTTTTTGGTTAGAGACCGGGCTTTCAGCGCTTGTGGTCATTCTTGCGCTGATTGTATTGTTGAGAGCCCTATAAAAGAACCTACACAACTTCTTTTGTCAGAATAAAAACTAAGTAAACGGGTAAGACGGCACTGTTTTCTGTGTTACTGTTTTTTTATGGCGCCCTGCCATCCGGCTTTAAGCTGCGCAGACAGGTCCTGCACCAGAGCCTGGTTTTTGGGTTCAGCCGCAATATTGATATTTTCCTGGGGATCATTTTGGTTATCATAAAGCTCAACCCCCACCTTCTGCCCGCGCTGCTTGAGCTTATTATCCCATGTGTACCATTCCACATAATGATAGCGGCGGGTGACCATAGAGTATCCCATGTAACGGCCCCCATCCGGAGTGACTTTGGGCCGCTGATGATACTGGCTGAACGTAGCTGATTTGACTTCAACACTCGGGTTCTTGAGCAAAGGCTTCAGACTGACTCCCTCCATATCATCCGGCGCGCTGATTCCCGCCAAATCACACAGAGTGGGGTAAAGATCCGCCAGCTCCACCAGGCTGCCGCACGCCCGTCCCATGGTTTTATATCCGGGAACTTTAATAAAAAGAGGAACCTGAGTGTCCACATTGTAGTTGGTCTGCTTGCACCAGCTTCCATGCTCTCCCAGCTTCCAGCCGTGATCGCCCCACACCACAACTAGAGTACTCTTATCAAGCCCCAAGCGTTTCAATCCGTCCATCAATCTCCCAAAACAGGCGTCCACAAAACTCACACTGGCATAATACCCGTGTTTGAGCCGCCGCGCGGTTTCTTCCGGCAGCTTTTCAACAGAGGGATGCTTGACCCACTCCAGGTCATAACAGCCGGTCAATTCATAGGCGGAATTCATGGCATATAAGGGGGCGTTCTTGGGAAGGAACGGATTCGGAGCTAGAGAAAGCTCCTGCCGATCGTATAAATCCCAATATTTTTTAGGCGAAACAAAAGGCAGATGAGGCCGGTAGTAACCCACAGCTAGGTAAAAGGGCTCCTTCCTGCCTTTGAGCTCTTTTAATTTCTTAAGAGCCAGATCGGTCTGGGCTCCGTCATAAAACTCGCTGTCCGGACCATCATAGCATTCTGTAGCCCGTCCATAAGCCCATCCTCCGGCATAGGCATTGGGATTCTTTTCCAGCCTCTTTTTCCTGACTTCTGCCAGCTCCCTATTGAACTCTTCATCATGATAAAAAGATTCGGGATCCCGGTCCCTGAGTTCAGGTGTGTTGAACTTCGGGGGCCTCAAATCCGGTTCATCAAAAGACACAGGATCCGGCATGTGGTTGTGAAATATCTTTCCCATGGAAACCGTATGATAACCAAACTTGTGAAAATGCTGGGGAATGGTCACGATATCAGGATTGAGTTCTCGAAACTTATCTCCCAAACTCCATACCCGGGTTGTATCCGGCCGCTTCCCTGTCATGACACAGGCCCTTGAGGGAGCACAGGCTGCTGCCTGGCAGTGAGCCCTGGAAAAAAGAACAGACTCTTTGGAAAAGCGGTCAAAATGAGGAGTTCTGATTTCCGGATTGCCGTAACATCCCAGCTCTGGTCTCAAATCATCCACAATCACAAACAAAACATTTGGTTTTTCGGAGAGTGAGGGAAACAGACCGCAGCTGGAGAGAAGCCCTGCCAATCCCACTGTGGATGACACTTTGATGAAATCCCTTCGACTGCACGTATTAAAGGTGAAATCCATTGTCTCTCCTCTATAAACCTATTACAGAACAAATCTCGCTGTCAAGTAGAAAACCAGGGATATCATAATCCTTGGAAATCCGGAATTGAAAACCAGGCAGGACACTTGGAGGATTGGTAAGAGATGCGATCGATTCGGTTTATAAAAAAAAGGATAAGCTTGAACAGCGGAGAAAGGTGGCACTCAGCGCCTACCAGGAGGGTTTCATCAGCCTGGTAAAAATGATAAAGTCGGGATTTTATTCCCCAATAAAATCTCTCAAGGATATTTAAAAAATAAGCTAAATAAGTAAACCGTACCTGATTTATTTGTAGATTCCCAGATATATTTTCCTCCTCACTAGGGCCTTAGTTCCTTATCTCCTCATTATGATACTGGAAGACAAGGATCAGAAGCAAGAACTGAGACACCTTACCCATTAAAAAGAATCCCTGTCCCGACTCACTCCTACCCAGAAGAAGAATATACGGATTATCAAGTCCGAAACTCACAGGCACACTCTGCATGACCAAAAAAAAGCGCAACTTCGCTCAATCTTAGTCTTCTTTCTGTTTTTCAGTTTCCTCTTTCTTTTTCTTCTTCCTTACAGGTTCAGCAATAACGATGGTCTCTGCAATCCTGATATATGACTCCTATTTATCTATAGATTTTATGAAACGGAAATACGTTTTTAAAGAAAAATCAGGGACACAATGTTCATTCACGTCTTTCTCTGGTGATTTCTCTTCCTCATTTGTTTAGATTGCCGATTTTACCCCCAAAAATAGCAGCCTTCCAGGGTAGAGAACTGTGGAAAAGTAGGGCTAAGTTATTAATAAGACTGAAGATGCCCGAGCCCGTCCCCTAATTTACTCCCCTAATTTACTAATTTAATTTATAAATAATCTTTCTTTTTATTGGTTTTGAATGACTTATCCGGATACGGAGGGGGCTCCGGGATGTCTACCGGATGTTCACGGATCTGCTCCTGTAGGTAATCAATAGCCGCTTCCAATTGAGCATCTTTGCCGTTAAAAGTTGCATGGGGTAGATTGTCGACCACAATATCCGGATCCACGCCATGCCCCTCGATCAGCCATTCTCTTTCCGGCCCGTAAACGCCATCTTGAGGGGCTCTTGCCAGCCCCCAATCTGTCAGTCGATTGTTGCTGCTGAGCCAGATTTCGCCGCCCCAGGTACGGGTGCCTATCACTTTTCCTAGGCCCAACCTCTTGAATCCCTCAGCAAAAGCTTCCCCGTCCGATGCGGTGTTTTCATCGCACAACACCACCATATGGCCGCGGAAAGCATAATGCATGTTCCAATAGGGACTACCAGCGCGCGGCTTCCAGAAGAACCAAGCTTTCCTTATCAGCTTCTCCAGGATAAACGCATCGATGTTGCCTCCCCCATTATTACGGACATCGATAATCAAACCTTTGTGTTTGAAAACAGGATAAAAATTCCGGTACCATTCAGTGATATTGCTTCCCCCCATGGCGCGGAGATGAACATAACCTATTTCCCCTTTTCCTTTGTCATCCACTTCCAGCCGGCGCGTGTATTCCCAGTCGCAGTAGCGGAGGTTGTATTCATTCCCTGTGGGAGTGATAATCAATTGCCGGGTCTTGTCCGTCTCTCCTGATTTGATGGTGATGAGGACCTGCTGTCCTGCTTGATTCCTGAGAAGCACATTTGGATGCCGGACCGATAAGGTGCTTTGACCGTTGATACCTGTTATGATGTCCCCATCCCTGATGTCCAAGTCAGGATCTGCCAGAGGTGACAGCTCCTCGGGATAGTCCGGATCGGATTGATAGATGTAGTCGATCCGGTAACCGCCAGCAGATTCATCCCTTTCTAACCGGGCTCCCAGCGTTGCGACTCTGATCTGGTCAGGCCCTTGTCGAAGATCGCCGCCCCTGACACTGACATGAAGTGCTGACAGCTCGCCCACCAGCTCCCCTATCAAGTCGTTCAACTCCCGGCGGGTTGTGACCCTACTGACCAGAGGAAGATATTTGTCCCGCATGGCGTCCCAATCCACACCGTGCATGTTGGGATCCCAAAAATAGTCCCTTTCCAACCGCCAGGCATCGATATAAAGCTGCCGGAAATCCTCACGAACACCAATGGGAAAACTCCATCCCTGAAGATTCACCTCCCCTTTTTTTAAATCCGTGATTTTTCTGGGACCGGCATCCAGGACATAAAAAGAATCTCCCTTACGAACCATCATTTTTTCCCCATTTGGCGTCATTTCATAGTTCCGGATCCCTTCCATCACGGTCACAGCTTTGATGTCCTTGTTCCCGATCTTCACTGCTTTCAAATGGGCTGGGGAGCGGTAGCTTCCACCCCTTTCGATCCAGAAGAGAGCCTGGTCATTGACTTCCAGTTGGGCTAAATTGCCAGGGGCTACCGGGACTTCCCGTATGCGCTGTTGGATATTTTCCCTGTCAATTTGAACAAAGATTTCTTTGGTTGAGCCCTTATCCTGTTTGTCCTTGGTCACGGATGATTCATAAAACTCATCCTCAGGCTTGAACGGAGACCGGACACCTTTTTGAAGGGAGAGACAGTAAATTTTCATGGGCTTATCAAAATAAGGTTCCGGCTGTCTGGTGCCCCATGGGCTGCCCACAACAGACCGGAGATTTCGGTCCGAAAGAAAGTAGATGAACCGTCCATCCGGGCTCCAGACCGGGCTCACGCTGTTAACCCTGTCGCTGGTCAAGGGAATCTGCTCTCCTGTCTCAATGCAGTACAGATGGATCTGAATAAACGTGTTAAAGGCTGACTGGGAATAAACCAGCCATTTACTGTCAGGGGACCAGGATATATCTCCGATTTCTTCCCGTGATAAGGAGATTTTTGTTTTCTTTTTGCTTTCTTTATTCAGAAGCCAGAGATCGCTGTTTTTATCGTCATAAGCGATCCACTTTCCATCAGGTGAGGGATTTCCCTTGTACCGAAGGATCTTTCCATCATTTGTCAGAGTTTTTTCCTCTCCCACGCCGTTGGCTGGCATGGTCACGAATTCCAGTTCACCTCTCTCGTCAGAGAGAGCCAAAAGGGTTTTGCCGTCGGGCATGAAGACGACATCGCGGTAGCGGATGCCTTCTTTAAAGGAAGCGCGCACCAGGCGGCCGTCGCCCGCCGGAGCCACAAAAACGCGGCCGCGGGAGGTCAAAACCACACTCTCTCCGCTGGGATGAACATGGGCGGATGTCAGGTATTCCAAAGGTTCCTTCACCCATTTTTCCCTCAGTTGATCAAAATCCGATGCCAGAGAAATGGGAATGGGCTGATCCTGACCGCTCTGCACATCCAGCACCCTGAGATCGGCCCCTAACTGGTAAACGATCCGGCCGTCATCCAGGCACGGGGATTTCACATTCCATCCCTCATGCCGGGTGTGCTGCATGAGGTCTTTTCCCTCTTCATTCATGGACCAGATGTTCCAGGTCCCATCCCGCTCGCAAACGTAATAGACCCGGCCGTTCCACCACATGGGAGAAAAATTCTCTCCTATAAAATCGGCTGTCAAATTTTGGGCTTCGGTTTGACCGCCCGTGAACTTCCAGATATTTTGAGCCGTTCCTCCTTTGTATCTTTGGGTGTTATTGTTGTGGAAGGCAGGCCTTACAAAGTAGAGGCTCTTTCCGGACGCATCATAGGAACCATCGCTGGCTTGGTGAAGGGGGATCAGCTCCCTTTGATTTGTTTTGAGATCAATGGTCACGAGCTGGGGATTGGGCAGGGTGGAATAGGCCTCTGTGGCGTAGATAAGGCGACCGTCAGGTGTGAATCCGACAACCAAGGAGGAACTGGATTCATAGGTCCAGCGTGTGGGAACTCCTCCGTCTATGGGCATAGTGTACACTTCTCTGGGCCCTTCATAAGTTGCCGAGAAAGCCAAAATTTGTCCGTCGGGAGAAATGGCAGGGTGGGTTTCTTCGCCGGGATGGGTGGTCAATCTCCTGGCCGTACCACCCTGAAAATCCACTTTCCAGATATCTCCTTCTGCCGCAAATACCAGTGTCTCGCTGTGCAGTGCTGGATACCGGTAATAGCCTAAGGTGGATGCCGCCTCCGATGTAAAAGCTAACATGAAGATAATGCCGATAAAAAAGCAAAAGGATAAAAGCATGCATTTTTTGTTTTTCATTGGAAAACTCCTTCTATTTTATTAAATTTGAGGATATTCATCGCAGCCGGTAAATATTTGGCATCAATGGTGAGAACGAAAAAATCTCTTTCACCGAATCTCTAACTTTCGCCCCCAATCTTACACATAAAAAACAATTCCAGTCAACATGAAATGAAAGGGGAAGAGAAAATCCGACACCCTCCCCCAATTCCCCTGATTCTTTTTAAGTCCGGACTTTCAATTTAAGCTCTTAAGGAATTGCAATCCCATAATGTTATAGATAAGATTCTCATATAATTTCTTTCCAAAAAAGAATTTATAAGAGCTGTGAGATTGGTCAAAATTTTTTGGATCAATATGATTTCCCATAAAAAGGGAGGTTTTTTTTAATTTTAGAGGCAAAGTATGAAAAAATTAGCCACAGGCCACACAACGATATTGGCTTCCAGAACCCATTTCAGGAAATGTTGTAGAGCATACCTTTAATTCTGTGAATGAATCCGGAATATTCTCTTTAACGACTGATTCGCCCTTATACATCTGATTTGGCGCCCTGAATGGCGGTTTTAAGGGGTAAAAATAGGGGGACATGGGAGGTTAAGTTGTTTATAAAAAATAAGATGTCCTGGTCCGTCCCCTCTATTACTCTATTACTCCGAATGCGGTTCTTGAACGGCTGATTTTGGGGCCTAAAAATGGGGGCTCTTCAGGGTGGGGGGTTGTGGAAAAATAGGATTAACTTATTGATATGATTAAAGATGCCCGGGCCCGTCCCCCCTACTACTTCTTATCTTTCAGTTCAAAGGGGACTATCACTGTAAAAATCACAGGCCTTGGAAGTCCGTTAATGACCATAGGTTCATAGACCCACTGCCGCACAGCATCAACTGCCGCCTTATCCAGCAGTGGAATAGATCGAAGGACCTTCACATTCTGAACCCTGCCGTAAATGTCAGTCGTTACCCCAAGTATAACCTTCCCTTCCACTCTTCCCTGGATGGCGATTTCCGGGTAAACAGGATCGACCTGTCTGATTAATTTAGGGGGCCTTATCTCTCCTACCGCTCTTACAGGAGCTACAGGTTCCACATCCTCTTCACCAAGGACACCTCCGACCACGCCACCCAAGACTCCGCCTTCGACTCCGCCCGGGACTTCATCTTCTATTATTTCTTCGATTTTCATTTCAAGGAATTTTACTTTTGCAATTTCCTCCGCGTTTTCTTTCCGTATATCCGAAACAGTGACTTTCTTGCAAACATCAAACTGGAGTGGAACGGCCCATTTGCCTTTTTTATTAATAAAACCGGTCTGTCCATCTAACTGAACCTCAGCAAGTCCATTGTAAAAGAGCGATGCCTGGTCATATTCCGGTTCCATAACGATCTTCCCGGATTTGGTGATAAAACCCCATTTTCCGCCAACTTCTATACCGGCCAGTCCTTCGGAGAAAGATCGAGCATTGTCAAACTGCGGCTCAATAACCACCTCTCCCGCTGCGTTTATAAAACCAAACTTATCTTTCATCTTTACGGCTGCCAAGCCTTCTGAAAAATCCCCGGCTTCATCAAACGTCAGTCCTATGATTATATCCCCTGTTTTATCCATATAACCATATTTATTCCCTATATGGACTCTAGACAATCCTTCTGAAAAGGGGAAGGCCTCACACGGGATGTATTGAGAACGGTTCATCAGTCTGGTCCGAGCCGAGACTCTTGTGACTCTTTTCTTCTGTGGCACCGGAGGTGGAGGCAGTTCTGGAGGTGGTGGTTGGAGTTCGGTTTGTGATTCTTTGGCCTTTGGCCATTCATTAAATCTATCGCCATTTGTATCTATATAAATCACATCGCGATCCACCAGAACAGGGGCATAACCCCCAGAAAAATCACCGGCAAAATCAAATTGCGGTTCAATAACCATGTCCCCCTTTGCGTTGATATAACCATACTTTAAGCCATACTTGTAGTTAGCCCTTACAGCTGCCATGCCTTCTGAAAAATCCCTGGCGGCACTAAACTGCGAATCAGTGACCCTCTTTCCTGCCTTATCAATATAATCCCATCCCTCATTGGTTCTTACCCGGACAAGACCTTGGGAAAAATCTCCTGCATCAATAAACTGACAATCTATGACTTGATTCCCTTTTTTATCAATAAAGCCAATTTCATCATTCCGCTCTACAGGAGCCAGACCTTCATGAAATAATCCAGCCATGCTGAATTGCGGCTCTATCTCCATATTTCCCTGCGCATTCATATAGCCACACTTTTCTCCGATCTCTACGGGAGCCAGGCCTTCTGAAAAGCCGGCAGCCCTATTAGGAATTGTTATGATAGTGGCGCCCTCTTTATCTATAAATTTTCTTTCCCCCTCGATTTCAACAAAAGCCAGATCTTCGGAAAAATCAGCGGCAAAATCAAATTGAGGTTCAAGGACAATTTGGCCTGTGTTATCTATAAAGCCCCATTCCGTATAAATTCTGATAGGCGCTAATCCCTCTGAGAATGGCAACGCCTTTTTAAACTGAGGTTCAATCGCACTCTCTCCGGATTCATCGATGTAGCACCACTGATCATACAGCTCAACACAGGCCAGCCCATCCTTAAAGGAGAACGCCCTGTCGAACTGAGGTTCAATCACAACGTCCCCGCTGTTGTTGATATATCCCCATTTCCCATCCTTACACACAAGATACAAAGCGTTAATATCTTGAACCCTGCCTGAATTGCAGGTTTCTATGAGAAATAAGGCAAAAAAACACAGGAAAATATAAATTATTTTTTTCATTTTCATCTCCCCTTTTTGTATTGAGAACATTGCATTGTTAAAAATACCTTGCATAAAGGATCGTCCTCACTCATGGGCGGAAGACAATTTCTCCAGATAATGATTATGAGATAGCCCTTACGGCCAAAATATATCCATAGAAAAAATACATGTCAAGAAAACAATTTTAACAAAAACAAGAGAATTGTTGGCAGATTAAGAGAAAGAGGATTTTATTAGCCAGTCAAATCTTTAAATGTAACTAGGGACTCATAAATCGCTGATTTGGGGCCAAAAATGGCGGCTCTTTTACTGCTACTGGAAGTTCTTTTTGTTTTTTTCAAACCATTCCTTCCATTCTTTCACCTGAGAGAAATGTTCCCCTGTTATTTTTTGAAGTGTCTCCATTATCTCATCATTATTATAATTTATGTTCTCCTCATTTAATGCCGAACACAGATGCCCCACTATGTGAGAACATGCATCATCGCACATACCTTTTAGTACGAGCGTCAAGTTAAATGGATAATACTCATCCTGATCATCTAAAGGTTCTTCTAATAGTGTTTCAGCTATAGGTTCTATGGCATTAGGGTCTCCTATTTCGCTTAATAAATAGGCGGTTTCCAGCCGGACCCTTGATTCTTTATCTTTTAAGAGAGGAAGAGCCGCATCCAAGGCACTTTTGTGGAGTATAGTCTTATCTGGAAAATCATCTTTTATACTGACAGAACTCCATAGTTTTGTAAGCGATTTTATAGCATGCATCCGTACATCCTGGTGTTCGTCTTTCAACATAGGGATAAGGTTCTTTATTATCAATGCTCTCACTTTATCATGAGTGCCTTTTTTAAAGTTATTTCCCCAATAAAAAGGAGAGCCTAATGCTTCTGCCGCTCCAAATCTAGCAGTGTATTCTTCATGGTGCAAAGCTTTTATGAGTCCTTTTATACCACTCATATTTCCCATTTCTCTTAATTTGCTTATATCTGGATATTTATTTCTTTTAAATACTCCCATTCAATTCCTCCTTTTGATGATAATTTTTACCTAAAATGAAACCTCTCTAAAACGATATTTACTAATATTGCTAAAGAAAATCAAGAATATTATTTATTCCAAATTTAAAAATTGAGCGCTTTTTTACTCATTTACATTTTCAAGCTTCTTGATCTCATTAAAACGCTGATTTGACCCCCAAAAAGTGCACCCTTCCTGGTAGGGCGGTTGTGGAAAAATGGGGTTATGTTATTGATATGATTGAAGATGCCCGGGCCCGACCCCTAATTCTTATTAAAAAAAAAAGGCTGACCTAAAGCTTGTCCAGCCAGTCTTCAATAGACTTGATGTGGAGATTGACCATCTCTTCGAGGTCAACCGGCGTTTTGATCCCCTTCTTTTTGCAGTAGCTTTCCAGGGTAGCATCAATATCCAGTAGGGGCGAATACAGAGTTTGTCCTGATAATTTGGCGGCCTTTTCGGTGTTTTGTGGGGCCGATTGCTCATTGCTCTTTGTCTCTTTATTTAATTGAGCCAGTTTGGTCTCCATCCGGCGATAAAGGGCTGTATATCGTTCTTCCATCTGTAGGTAGGGGGCCACTTTTTGAGAAACAAGATAGTCCTCCACTGTGCCCTCTTTGCTGTATACCCCTTGGCAATCTGGCTGGGGCGGCATCCGCGCAAATCTTTCTTTTCCTTCTGTGTTTATGGTTTGGGCAAGCGGATAAAGGCGGCAGACAAGCGGACGGTCAGAATGAACGCTGCAGACTTGATTTGAGAGGAAGATGCAGCTCATGTCTTTCTTGATCTTGAGAAAAGTGCCTCCTCCTTCAGTATAACGAGTAAAAAATTCTGTTGTCGTTATCCCCAGATTTCTGGCGAGGCGCAGAGCCTCATAAGGTGCAACTTTAATAGCTTTTTGATAACAGCACTTGCTGCAAGCTTTACAAATGAAGGAAAACGGGCTCTTTCGGTCGAGTTCAAACGTTAGAGGCCGATGCGGATTGGAATCGGGCAACTCTCAGTTCTCTCGGGCCTTTAACCCCAACTGAAGGGGGGATTGTGGACTTGGTCATCATTCCTATACCATTTGAGCAAAATCTTCTCCCCTTTTTCAACCACATCCACAATAGAACTTGGCATTTGAAAGGAATGCAGACAATTCGGCTGCCCTTCAATCCAGAGTTTGAGATAGTACCTATCCCTTTTAAGACGCTGGGCTGAAGGAGAAGCGGATAAACCTGTAAACCCAAGCACTGAACCGAACGCGGCGACAGCTGCGGTAAGCTTTATCGCCTCCCTTCTCTTCATCTTAGTCGTTTGAGGCTTTTCAGTAATTTTTTTATTATGAGACATTATGACTCCTTAAAAGGTTAAATATCAAAATAACAGGAAAGATGTCAAGTTCTTATTAAACTGATTGAGAAAATAGTAAATATAGAGATAATATGAAGTCAGATGGACATGGAGAAAAGGGCCGCCAGGAAAGAAAAATGGAAAAGGCTCTTCTCCTTTTCCGCTCTGTCATTGATCGCTGCTAATCTTTTCCCCCTGATCGGGGCCCTTTGGCTTGATTGGTCGGTTTTTTTGATCATATTTCTGTTCTGGACGGAAAATCTCATCATCGGGTTCTTTAATATCTTTAAACTCATTCTTGCTCAGGGCAAAGAAAAAAAGACTGTCACCAAAGCCTATACCGTGCCCTTTTTCATGATTCATTACGGTGGATTTTGTGCAGGCCATGGTGTTTTTGTCATTTCTTTATTCGGCAAATGGGCAAACGCGGATCTCAGCGACTTCCATAACTTTATTCATGATATATTCATAGACGAGAAAGCCATATATGCTGTGTTGGCTCTTTTTGTAAGCCACGGATTTTCTTTTATTTATAATTATATTCTAAAAGGAGAACGCAAAAAGGCTACTATCAATAAATTGATGACAACACCCTATTCCAGAATTATCATACTTCATTTGACCTTGATCTTCGGAGCTTTTCTCATTATCCAATTCAAGGCACCAGAGGCCGGATTAACGCTTCTTATCATCTTAAAGATCGGAGTCGACCTGTCGGCGCATCTTAAAGAAAGAGCCAGGTTCGCTGTTATGAAAGAGCCATAGTCATCTTTATGATCACGACTTTTATAACCTCCCTTTTGATGATTTATAAATGGCGGCCTTAAACAAAACGCCAGAACCATTGACAGATTGACAAAAAAGATCTAATATACACATAAGGTTACACATATAAGAGGATAAGAGGTCAGATCTTGAAAAGAACCAACATCATGCTCGATGACGACCAGCATAAAAAGCTCAAACGCTATGCCAAAAAACAAGGGCGGACCCTTGGGGGATTGGTGAGAGATGCGCTGGATGAGGTCTATAGAAAAAAGGATAAGCTCGAAAAACGAAGGCAGGTGGCTCTGAGTGCTTACCAGGAGGGATTTATCAGTCTGGGAAAACTGGCTGAGGTTTTAGGGCTGGACCCCATAAGTGCCAGAAATTACCTCCGAGAACAGGGAGTCCCCATCCAGACCATGGAACCTAAAGATTTAATCCAAGATGCAGAGAAGGCCTGAGATCATATTCGACTGCAGCAGTCTTTCGAATTTTGCTCTTTCTGATTCTCTGTTCATTTTGAAAGATCTATATAAAAATTCAGCTTTTATCACTAATCTGGTGTCAGCCGAAATTTTAACAGGAATCCAGCAGGGACATCATAACTTAAGAGAAATCCGGAAGGCTCTACGGCATGGATGGCTCAAAGAAGTCGTTTTAAAGTCCGCAAAGGAAAAATCCCTTTATGAGATTCTTTCTGTTTCCCTTGGTCACGGTGAGGCATCCAGTATTGCTGCGGCCAAATCCAGAGGATTTATCTTTGCTTGTGATGACAGAGCCGCAAGAAGAGAATCCAGCCTATTGAGAGTGAAACTCACCGGCACACTCGGCATCCTAAAAAAAGCGGTCAAAAACAAAATCGCTAATCCTGGTGAAGGGCAGCTTATCCTCGAAAAAATGATAGGGATAGGATTTTATTCCCCGATCAAATCTCTGGACGAAATTAAAGACCCATAAATAGCTGATTTTGCCCCCAAAAAAGGCTGCTCTTCAGGGTGGGGGGGCTGTGGAAAAATGGTGTTATGTTATTGATTTGATTGAAGATGCCCGGGCCCGTCCCCTTTATATTTCTTTATAGCTTTTGATAACGGCGCCTGTGCTGAAGGAAAAGTGCTGGGCAGCTATGACCAGCATCCTCCCGGCAGCCGCACCGGGTACGGCCAGCCCGCTTACGGGGACTGCTGGGCTCATGCTTCCAATACTCCGTTCCGCCGCTTCAAACACTTCATGCACGAAGGCGGCATCAGCTCTCCACTGATTGTTTCCTGGCCTCTTGGCATCCCTTCTAAATTCAACGGCCGCATCATACACCATTACGGATATCTTCCGGATATCATGGCCACACTCACAGATGCCGGCAGAGCTGTCTATCCGTATCAGTACAACGGCTATGACATTCTGCCTATGGAAGGGAAAAGCCTCCGGCCCTATCTTAAAGGCTGGGAGACACCTCTTCATAACGAACCCATCTGCTGGAAACACGAACATAACGCAGCCGTTCGTCACGGCAAATGGAAACTGGTGCGTCTGAAGAAAAACAAATGGGAGCTGTATGACATGGAAAAAGACCGGACCGAAACTCGTGATCTGTCTGGAGATTACCCAGAAATCGTGCGGCAGTTAGGGGAAGTTTGGAGAAATTGGGCGCAAAGGGTTGGTTACGATCCTGATTTCTAGGCTTTTTTTATAATTCTGATCCCTTAAAAAAGAGTGCCGTCCGCCTGAGCTGGCGCACAGGAGCGGGCCAAAAAACAGCGGCTCTTCAGGGTAGGTCCCTCTTATCCCAAATAATCTTGACAGGATATGCTATTCTATCTATACTTATAAAGTAAGTATGTAAGTTTGTAATACATTAAGGAGGTATTACATGAATTATACGGAGACTGCAAAAGTGACATCCAAAGGCCAAGTGACCATTCCCTCAACTATCAGAGATATCCTTAAACTGGAACCAGGATCGACAGTGATGTTCAAAGTCACTGATAACGGTGTCGTTCTATCCCCTTGTGAAGTAAGAGAAAAGCCGATTTATACCAAAGAAGAATGGAAAAAAATCAAAAAGCTGGTAGCTGAAAAAGGGAAAGCCTACAAGACTTCTGAGGAAGCCAAAAAGCATATCAAATCCTTATGAAGTATGAATTCAAACCATCATTTGATAGATCTGTTAAGTCATTACCTCCTAAGGAAAAACAAGAAATAAAAGCATTGTGCATATATTTAATTGATGTTCTTTCGGGAGATCGTGAACTTTCTCCCTGCTTGGGACTTAAGAATATTCAAAAAAATTTCTGGGAAATCCGCAAAGGGCTAAAGTTACGTATTATATTCCGTTGGAGAGCTGATATTGTCGAATTTGTGTTAGCAGGAACACATGATGATATAAAAAAATATCTTAAAAGATAAAATAGGCAAATGAACAAATTCCCTTTAGGCAACTTTTTTCAATCATCTTTCGTCTTAATTTAAAATATCAGAGGGAAAAAATGAAAAAGATATCAAATCGAACAATTGTGTTTTTTCTGTGCCTGTTCATGATGGCTTTTCTCACTGTGGATGCTATCGCTCAGGAGCCGACAGAGAGCGGGCAGCCAAAAAAGATCACTCTGGACAAACAAGTCTGGGCTTCTCCTTATAAATCACAAGGCTCAGGAGGCAGCTGTTCCATACACAGTGTCATCTCCTTTCTTGAATCAGAAGTATACCGCCTCCATCAAACCAAACTGGAATTGTCGCAGCAGCACTGTCATTATCATTCCTATATCGAGAAGATGCAGAGGTGCTTGAGGTTCCGCGAACCCAATCTTTTCAGAAAGGGCGGGCATTTCGGTGACGTTTTGAGGGTCATCAAAAAATACGGCGCCATGCCTTATGATGCCTATGAAGGGACTCTGAAAAAAGAAGATATCGCCAACTACAACAACCTGTTTGGAGAGCTCACCCGGGAATTTGGAAAACAGCTTTGGGAAAAAGCAGAAAAAAACGAACTCAATATCACCTGGAAGGATGGCGTTATCACAAGACCCTGGCTGGAAGACTTAAAAGAGCTCCTGACAAAACATATGGGCGTCTTCCCGGAAACATTCACTTATAACGGCCGGGAATATACGCCACTTGAATTCGCGCACCGCGTTATGGATCTTGATTGTAACCAGTATGTGAAGCTCACATCCTATTCATACATCCCCTACTACCAACCCGGCCAGCTTCTGGTGAGGGATAATTGGCTGCATGATCACGACTTTTATAACCTCTCCATCGATGATTTCATAAAGACCATAAATTATGCGATCAATCATGGTTATTCAGTCGCAGTGGATATTCATATCACACCGGAGCTTTACTCTGATCCCAGTATAAATTATGCGGATTACACGGAAGATGAGGTCGTTACACAGGATCGCAGAGACGAACTTTTCGACAATTGGCTGACCTCAGATATCCATTTATTCCATTTGATCGGCATCGCACACGACGAATCCGGAAAAACGTATTACTTGATCAAGGATTCTGTGGGCGAAGAAATGAAGCTGATACCTCCTTCTTTTTACTCGGAAAACTATTTCAGAGCCCGGGTTCTGGCTGTGATGGTTCATAAAGACGGAATCCCCAAGGATATCAAAGAGAAATTGGGGCTCATTTAGACCCCAAGAATAGGGCCTATTGGATAAGTATTCAGTTCTTTCTCTCTAGCTTTCCAATCCGGCAGGAACTGGCCCATATAGGAAGCAAATCTGCCGTTATGGGAAGGCTCCAGAAAGTGTGTCAATTCATGAACCAGAATATATTCCAGACAACGCGGCGGTGTCTTGGCTAACTCCAGATTCAGCCAAATGCGTTTGGCTGTGAGATTGCACGTGCCCCATTTGGTCTTCATCTGCTTAACCCTCCACTCATTGACCTTCACTCCGACCTTGCCCTGGTATTTTTGAATTAATGGAGGCATCATGCCTTTCAACCGCTCCCTATACCATTCTGTCAATACCCGCTTCCTCTGCTCTCTGCGGCTGCCTTTTCGGATAAAGAGGTCTAAATAGTGCTCATTCCTGATCGTGACTCTGTTCGGCAAAGGCCGGGGCTGATAAATGACGTTCAGCACATACTTCTTTCCTTTGAAATAATGACCCTCGCCCGAAATATACTTCAGGGGTAGCGGGCGCTTTTGTTTCCGAAGCCTTCCCTGATGGCGTTTGATCCATTTTATTTTCGAGGCAGCGAAGGCCCTTATTGTTTCATCATTTATTCTTTTGGGCGCGGAAATCCGCACTCTCCCATCAGGGGGATGGACGGATAGATGCATGTGTTTTATGTCTTTTCTCACGACATCTATAAGGATGTCTTCAACGGATATTCTGTGCATGGGAAATTAACGACCTTTCGGTATTACATCCGGGAAAATTATAAAGAAATTCTCAAAAAGATACCAATAAAAACGCTGATTTGGGGCCTAGAAATGGGGGCTTTCCAGGGTAGCGAGTTGTGGAAAAGTAGGGTTATGTTATTGATATGATTGAAGATGCCCGGGCCCGTCCCCCTTTTAATTAAGTCCCCCTTTTAAATGTGGGCCCGTCCCCCTTTCTAATAACCTTTCTATTAACAAACTTCTTGACATTTACTCATTATTGAGTAAAATATTACTCAAGACTGAATAAATGTTAGATCTGCTCACAAAATCCACAATTAGAAAAAAAATCATCATCCTATTCATCTATAACCAAGATAAAGATTATTATTTAAGCGAAATCGCAAAATTTATTAACACCTCTCCTGGAACAGCACAGAGAGAATTGAACCGACTTTTGAAAATAAATCTCATTATCATGAGAAAAAGAGGGGGTCTTAACGTCTATAGATTGAATAAAGAATATGCACTTCTCAAAGAAGTTGAGTCAATAGTCAAGAAAACTATTGGTATTGAAGTTGAACTAAAAAGCCTGTTAAAAGGAATAGAAAACATTGCGTTTGCTTTCATTTTTGGTTCATACGCAAAAGGAGGACTTAAATCTGATTCAGATATAGACCTTTTTATAGTAGGCAAACCCAATGAAGATCATGTGTATGAAGCGATAAAAAAAGTTGAAGATAAAATCAAAAGAGAAATCAACTATCATATATCGAGAAAAGAAGAATTTATAGAAAATTTAAAGAACAGATATTTCTATAAAGACATTGTTGATAATCGCATCCTGATAAAAGGAAGCAGGGATGAATTTAGAAAACTCATTGAAGAGCCTGGTAGAAGAAGGAAAACTAAAAAGACAAAGAACAGACATTAATTATCTAAATAATTTGATCTATTCAGCAAAAAGAAATTTTGAAGCTTCCAAACTAGTCAAAGGAAACATTGATGAAGCAGCGTTTAAACTGTGCTATGATGGATTGCTTCAAATTGGACGAGTGATATTACTTTTAAACGGATTCCGTCCTTCAGATGGAGAACAACATAAAACTACATTTTCAGCTGCACGTATAATTCTAGGGCGTGAATATGATTATCTGATTAGGAAGATACAGAAATATCGAATTAAAAGAAATAACTGTATTTATGATCCAAAAATTTTCATAACTGGAGAGGAAGCTAAAAACATATATCTCACTGCACAAAGATTCTGGAAGAAGGTAAAGAAATATTTCTTGAGAGAAAATCCACAGCTTAATCTTTTTGAAAGACTATAATTCCCCGAAAATAGGGCAAAAGATCAAACTGTTTCTGCCCCTAAAAATAGCGGCTCTTCAGGGCGGGATACTGTGGAAAAGTGGGGTTATATCATTGATATGATTGAAGATGCCTGGGCCCGACCCACTCTTTGCCTCTTTGCACTAATCGATTGTCAAAATTCGCTTTATTGTAATATAATCTAAGAAGATATAATATCTATTTGGTTTTAATAACATTTGGCCATGAACATATTTGAAGAATTTCCAAAGCTGTTCAGTCAGTTCGAAAGGAATAAATTAAAATACTCGCTTGTGGGCGGAGTTGCCATGGCTTTTTATGACGAACCACGGTTCACTAAGGATATTGACATCTTATTGTTCCCTGAGGATATAGAGAAATTGAATAAAATCCTCTCTAAAGAAGGGTATTTGGAATCCACTTCCCCCTGGACCTTTAAAAAAACCAATATGACTTTACACCGGTTTATTAAGACTGCAGACAAAGAGCATATGCAGCTCGATGTGATAACAGCCAATGAGAAAAGATCCAAGCAAATTATAACCAATGCATTAAAAGCTGAGTCAGAACATGGAATTGTCCGGCTGGCTCAAAAGAAAGACCTCATATGGATGAAGCGGCAAAGGAATTCTGATCAGGATAAAGTAGATATAAAAAAACTGAAATCTACTGGCATGAAATAACAATGAAAAAAATTGA
>Ga0307421_1000065_pt1 | contig 59500 bp, 40 predicted proteins | sample SalMarWE160270MG_FD_202163 | JGI IMG/M metagenome (GOLD analysis project Ga0307421, IMG submission 202163) | Salt marsh sediment microbial communities from the Plum Island Ecosystem LTER, Massachusetts, United States - WE1602-70 | ecosystem: Environmental > Aquatic > Marine > Intertidal zone >... | reverse complement strand
CGAACAGAAGGGCAGGCCGGGGTTCGAACCGAGGAACCGCAGGTTCCGAGTTCACGACAAGCGGAGCGAGTCGTAATCCCTCTTTCTCCGCACAACAATAGTAATCCTCAACACATAAGAAAAAGCGGCTTCATCAGAAACCCACGATTCGAACGAAGGGCAGGCCGGGGTTCGAACCGAAGCACCCGGAGGGTGCTGAGCTCACGACGAGCAAAGCGAGGAATAACTCATTTTCGCCCAAAGGGCGATGAGTTAATGACGAGCGGAGCGAGGAATAACTCATTTTCGCCCAAAGGGTTCCGAGTTCACGACGAGCGAAGCGAGGAGTAATCCCTCTTTCTCCGCTAGTCCATCGCGTGTCGATTCCTTATCAATAAAAAATCCCCGGCAAACTCCTGACTGAATGTCATCACAGTATCATGGGGAGACGTGATGATATGTTTATTATCAACAATATAATAATCACCTTCTTCCATCTTGTATTCCCTGTCAACCACCTTTTTTGTTTCTCGTTCCAGGTAAAAGACAGTGATCCGTGAACATGTTGTGCTGCCATATAAATGAATGGGGTTATCATGTATTTCATCTAATATTGCATATGCCTGATCTTTCTCGGTTTTTGCATCACTGTAAATGTTCCTGTGCGGCACAATGGTGAGATCATATAAAATCCGTATTATGATGAACACGTAAATAAGTGTAAACAACTTGTTATGCAATACGATTTTATTGAAAAATAAACCACAGGCAATAAAAAGAGAAGTCATAACGCAGAGTGCAGTAAGATGTTTTATCTCCGAGAATTGCGGCATAATAAGAAAGAGTAAAGGCAAGGCAGGAGAAATAAGTATGATGCCGCCCAGTAACTTATTATAGATCATGCTGATTTTTATATTTTCTGATGATTTAACAATATAAAAATACAGGAGCACATTTATTATCAGTGGATAAAGCATATAAATATACCGTTGGCGGGTACCTGGTGATATCCAGTAAACCAGGATATTGACAATAAAAATAATAAGGCTGAACCGGATGAAGTCATTCGAACGTATCGTTTTACGGAAGTTTTTAATAAACAATAAAGGGAAAAACAGAATGGCAGGGAAAAGGTTTTTCATTACATCAAGCGGGAAAACAGCCAGGTTGGTCAGGGTAGCAGACAGAGTATTTTCGAGTGCAGTGCGCTGACTGGAGCGGGACCAGAGAATGGATATAAGATCCCCGGCATTATTGGATCTGCTGTAAGCCAGGAAATATCCACCAATAATAATCAGGAATGTCGCTATTCCTGCCAAATGAGGCCACGAAAACAGTAATTTGATTTTTTTTTGATATATAAAAAAGACCACAAGTGAAAGTCCTGTAAAAACCACCGAGGGAAAAGCTTTTGTCATCCATCCTAAAGCCCCTAAGGCATAAGTGACAATAAACAAGGCATACAGGTTTTGTTTTTTATAGAAATGAAAGATGCTGATGAACGAAGCAAAGGTGATCAGGGAATAAAAGATATCAATCTCACCCAGCATGGAAAAATAATAATATATATCAATGGAAACAAGGAAGAGAAATGCACTGGTTATGCCAAAACGTTCGTTCACATATTTTTTTCCGGCAATATAAATGATGAATCCTGTGATCAGCAGGGATACCGGTGTAAAGAATCTCACTGCAAATTCAGAATAGGATCCGAAAATATTATATGAAAGAATTATCATCCAGTTCCACAAAGGCGGTTTTTTAAAGTAGAGTTCGCCGAATTCGGTGGGGATGGCAAAGTTTTTATTGAAAATCATTTCCAGGGCGATCAGGGCCCGGCGTGGTTCTTCGAGATACAGCGGCTGCAGTCCCAGGTTAAGAAAAAGGGAAGAGGTATATAATATTATCAGAACAAGTACAAAATATTTTTCACTGACCGATAAGGGTTGTATATTATCATTGAGTCTTGTCATAGGTCCTTTTCATTGAAAATGTTTGTTTTTCAAACGCAAACCTTTTTGTATAAAAATTATAGAAAAAGATAATCCCGGTAACAATGGCTTTGGTGATATATTGATGGCTATCAAAAAATATGATCCTGGTAAGCAAATATATCAGTGATGTGCCAAGACCGATTCCAATGATCGAAAAGAGAACAGATAACAGGAAAGCTGCATATAATTTTCGTTTCAGCATAAAAACGAATTTTCGTTGCAGTATAAAATTTATCACCATACCTGCACTTTGTGATACCAGGTTCGCATGAACCGGGGGCATCAGGTAAGCCTCCAGAACCAGGTAAAGAAAATAATCAGCGGCAGTAGCTACCGCGGAGGTGGCTGCAAATTTTATTTTTGGAATAATGAAATCCAGCAGCCATTCATGAAGATGGTATTTCCGGCCTTTCTTCTCAGTTGAATTGTAGCTCATAGTATTTTTTATATTCTCCGTTTGCCCTGAGCAATTCATCATGCACTCCGCGTTCAACAATCTCCCCCATGTGAAGGACAAAAATTTCATCAGCATGAATAATTGTTGATAACCGATGTGCGATCACTATCGAGGTCCGGTTTTGCATTAGTTTTGTTAAAGCATCCTGCACGAGTCTTTCCGATTCGGTATCCAGTGCCGATGTAGCCTCATCAAGGATAAGGATAGGGGGGTTTTTCAATACGGCCCGTGCAATGCTTATACGCTGACGCTGACCGCCCGATAATTTTCCGCCCCTGTCACCTATATTGGTCATATACCCTTCTTCAGTAGTTATTATAAATTCATGGGCATTAGCGACTTTTGCAGCAGCTACAACTTCTTCCATTGTTGCCGATCCGGCTCCGAAAGCGATGTTGTTGAAAAATGAATCATTAAAAAGAATTGGTTCCTGATTCACAATACCAAGCAGATCACGGAGATGGGTAATTTCAATTTCCCTGATATCAATGCCATCAATCTTTATGCTTCCTTTAATAACATCATAGAACCTGGGCAGCAGGTCGACCAGTGTTGATTTACCTGATCCGGACTGCCCCACAAGGGCGACCGTTCTGCCTTTTTTAATGGTAAGGCTGATATCCTTAAGAACATACTCGGTATTGTAACGGAACCAAACACCATCATATTCAATTTGCTTTTCAAATTTTTGGATACGGGCAGCTTTGGGTGAATTTTGAATCGTGTTTTTTGTATTTAACACCATGTCAATACGATTCATGGATGCCAGCCCTTTTTGTATATTATAAAATGCTGTTGAAAAAGCCTTGGTGGGATTGATAAGGTTATAGAAAAGGACAAGATAATAAATAAACTCCTCGAATTGAAGGTGGCTTTGCTCATGAAGTATCAGGCTCCCGCCATACCACATAACGGAAACGATAACAACAGTACCCAGGAATTCACTTGTCGGACTGGCCAGCGCGTGGCGCCCCATTACTTTGTTCATGATCCTGCGATACTGGTTGTTTTGGAGAGACTGCTTACCCTGCATGATTTTTTCAGCATTGAAAGCCTTGATTATTCGCAGGCCGCCAAGGCTTTCTTCAATAGTTGACAGTATCTCCCCCATTTTGTTTTGTCCCTTTAATGACGATTTTTTCAGTGATTTACCAATAAATCCGATGATGGCACCTGCTATGGGAAAAAGGATAAAAACAAAAAGGGTAAGCTGCCAGCTCATGAAAACCATTGCTATGATGGTTATCACAATGATAATAGGATTTTTAAAGAACATATCCAGTGAAGTCATTACGGAATGCTCTATTTCGGTAACATCGCCTGTAACGCGTGCTATGATGTCACCTTTCCTTTCCTCCGAAAAAAATCCTATTGGAAGATGTACAATCTTTTTATACATTTTATTCCGGATATCACGGACGACATTATTCCTGATCTTTACCATTGAAAAGCTGGCCAGAAATGTAAATCCCGTTTTAAACAACACCATCAGGATCAGGAACAGACCAATATAGATTAGGGTGCTGACTTCCCCGTATGTTTTTGACAGGTTGCCGATAAAAGCATACAGGTTGTTCATTATATCATCTTTGGGAATATTGAGAGGGATCAGTGAAATATCAATATCCGTGTATGTATGTACGGTTTTTGCCTTATCCAGTAAGATGCGAAGTATTGGTATCATCGCCACAAATGAAAAAATACCAAAAACAGCACCCAGCAGGTTAAATAGGATATTTAATCCGAGTATACTTTTATATGGGGGTAAAAACCTGCGGAATAATTTTATCGCGTCCTTCATAAATTACTTACCGGTGTAATTAAATGGTGTTATCTGTTTTAGTTCTTCTTTAACCCGGTCAGCGATATTTAACGAATCAATGAAGCCGGAAATTATTTCAGCAGTGATCTTTTTGTTTGTACGTGTGAGCTGAAGCAGGGCTTCATAAGGATTCGGATATCCTTCTCTCCTGAGCACGGACTGAATACCTTCTGCCACTACACTCCAGTTCTTTTCAAGATCGGCTTTCAGTGCATCCTCATTTAGCAGTAATTTACCCAATCCTTTTCTTATTGATTGCAGGGCAATGATCGTATGAGAAAGCGGCACGCCTATATTCCTCAAGACGGTAGAATCGGTAAGGTCGCGTTGTAATCTTGATATGGGGAGTTTTGCAGAAAGGTGTTCAAAAAAAGCATTGGCCATTCCCAGGTTGCCTTCGGCATTTTCAAAATCTATCGGATTTACTTTATGCGGCATGGCTGATGAGCCTATCTCACCTTTTTTGATCTTTTGTTTAAAATAATCCATTGAAATATAAGTCCAGATATCGCGACACAGATCAATAAGAATTGTATTTATACGTTTCAATGCGTCAAAAGAAGCAGCCAGGTTATCGTAATGCTCAATCTGTGTTGTGGGGTATGAACGTTGAAGTTGCAACACCGAATTAACAAAATTCGTGGCAAAACCATTCCAGTCTATCTGAGGATAAGCGATCACATGGGCATTCATATTTCCTGTGGCACCGCCGAACTTGGCTGAGAACGGGATTGATCTAAGCTGTACCAGTTGCTTATTTATCCTTTCCGAAAAAACAAGGATCTCTTTACCAAGCCGGGTGGGAGAGGCCGGCTGGCCATGCGTGCGTGCCAGCATAACAACCTGTCTCCATTCGTTAGCCAGGGTATCAAGCGTATCGGTTACCTGGCTTAACTGGTTGTAATAAACTTTATCCAGGGCATGTTTATATGAAAGGGGTACGGCTGTATTGTTAATATCTTGTGATGTAAGTCCGAAGTGAACAAACTCTTTGTGTTTATCCAGACCCACAGAATTAAATTTCTCCTTAACAAAATATTCTACAGCCTTTACATCATGATTGGTGGTTTTTTCTATATCTTTTATATGTCGCGCATTATCAACTGAGAAGTTGTCAACGATACCGCGCAATACGGTATACTTTTCCGCCGGGATATCATTAAGTTGCGGCAGCGGAATCTCACAAAGAGCGATGAAATACTCTATTTCGACATAGACCCTGTATTTCATCAAACCGAATTCTGAAAAGAAAACGGCTAATTCACTGACTTTGGACCGGTACCTGCCGTCGACGGGAGATATTGCCGTTAGTTCCTGTAGCTTCATTCTGTTTGTTTGTTGTAATGCAGAAAGCCACAAAGTTAGAAAAAAAACAACAGAGCATGATTTTCGATCCGGGTTTTCATGTGTATGATTAAATTTTTGCTTCTGTTCCATGAGTGCCGTGCCCTCGATACAAGTTGGAGAACTCAGGGCAGTTGAAGCTTATAGTGGGATGATGAAATATTATTACTAAATTTGACCGCGATTTTTTTTCGTTAAGATTGAAAAAATCATGTATATTACAACATAATTAGAGTCTGTCAATAAATTAGTGTTCAGGATATGTATAAACCAATTTTCATACTAGCATTTCTGATCCTGTTTTCTTCCGGTAAGGCACAGGAAGAACAAGTTATGTTTGAAACCGATGAGAATATAGTTTATGTTTTTAAGATCATGGATCAGATTGCCAAACCGGTATGGCGTACAACGCTAAAAGCTTTTGAAGAGGCGGTATCGGTTAAGGCGGATTATATCCTGTTGCATATGAATACGTATGGAGGCCAGGTCGACATCGCCGATTCGATCAGGACATCAATATTGAATTCATCCATTCCCGTGTTCGTATTTATAGATAACCAGGCTATTTCAGCCGGTGCCCTGATCTCTATTGCTGCAGACAGCATTTATATGAGACCCGGAGGCAGTATCGGGGCGGCTACTGTTGTTAACCAGACCGGTGAGGTTGTACCTGATAAATACCAGTCTTTTATGCGTTCTACCATGCGTGCTACAGCGGAAGCTCATGGTAAGGATACTATTATCAGCGGTAATGATACTATAGTCCGTTGGTTCCGTGACCCTAAAATTGCCGAGGCAATGGTTGATCCACTGCTTAAGGTCGAAGGAATTGTGGATTCAGGTCAGGTCCTCACCCTGACAGCCGAAGAAGCTGTAAGGGTGCGGTTTTGTGAAGGACTGGCAAAAAACATACCCGAAGTATTACAAATGGCAGGTATAACGAATTACAGGATTGAACGGTATGAACCTTCAGGACTGGAATCGTTCATAATGTTATTATTAAGTCCTGTTGCACAAAGCCTGTTAATAATGATCATTATAGGAGGTATTTATTTTGAATTACAATCACCCGGAATTGGATTTCCCCTTGGGGCGGCCATCCTTGCGGCCATGTTATATTTTGCCCCGCTGTATCTCGAGGGGATTGCACAAAACTGGGAAATACTGGTTTTTATTGCCGGAATAATACTTGTTGCCCTCGAGATATTTGTTATACCGGGTTTTGGAGTAGCCGGCATTGCCGGTATTATTTTAGTTGTGGCCGGACTGACAATGAGTATGGTAGACAATGTCACCTTTGAATATGAAGGTGTAGGAGCTTTGGACAGGGTTTTCAGGGCATTTTTTCTCGTAGTGTTTTCAATATTTGTTTCTTTTATATTATCTATTTATCTGAGTAAACTTTTGTTTACATCAACCAAATCATTTAAGGGACTTGCTTTAAATACTGTTCAGAACAGGGATGAGGGATATATTGGTATTAATATTATGCAAAAGCAGATGGTAGGGAAATCCGGAACTGCTTTCACAGTCCTCAGGCCTTCCGGTCGTGTTGAGATTGAAGGGGAAATATATGATGCAAGGGCTGAGATCGGGTTTATAGATAAAGGTGAAAAAGTTCGTGTTTTACGGGATGAAGCCGGACAGTTGTATGTAATAAAAGTATAAATATTAAGTTATTTGATTAAACAGAGTCAGTCAATAAAGTAGTAAAAATGTTTAACCGTACATGTGTCTGTTCAGAAGGTTACATTTGCAAGGCTCGCGCGGTCCGGAAACGCGGAGTTTACTTTTCGTAAATGAGCAATTTTCGGACAAGCGTAACGCGGCAAATGGGACTTTATGGACAGACACTAAACAGGAATAGTTGTTGATATGACAGCAGGCAGGTTAATAAAGATATTGTTGGGTGTAATTATTATAGTGCTTCTTTTACTTGGTATTAAGGGTATATCCATCTATTCAAAAGTCTTCAAACCCAATGTATCGATTGACGGTGACGGGATAAGTTATATCTATATACCTACCGGATCCGGTTTTCAGGATGTATTATCGATAATTAATGAAGAAGATTTCATTATCGACAATAAAAGTTTTTTATGGACTGCAAAAAAGAAAAATTATGAGAATCATGTGTATTCCGGCCGGTACAAAATAAGACACGGTATGAACAATAATGAGCTGGTGAATCTGTTGCGTTCGGGACGTCAGGAACCGGTTGAGCTGACTTTTCATAATATCCGTTTTGAACATGAGCTGGCTAAAACTGTGGCACGGCAGATTGAACCCGGTGCAGAAGAAATACTGGAACTGATCTATAATGACAGTATAGTCTCCGAACTTGGATTTAACCGCCAGACAATAAAAGGAATGTTTATACCAAACACGTATGAGTTTTACTGGAACACATCGGCAAGGAAATTTCTTTTACGCATGCATGATGAATACAACGAATTCTGGAACAGACAGCGGCTAAGAAAGGCAGAGTCTTTGGGGTTTACACCTAATGAAGTGATCACCCTTGCATCAATTGTGGATGAAGAAACATTCAGGGATGATGAGATGAATATGATCGCGGGAGTATATATAAACAGGTTAAAGAAAGGTATCAGGCTGCAGGCTGACCCGACGGTTAAATTCGCCATTGGCGATTTCACTGTAAGGCGGGTTTTAAATAAACACCTGCACATTGATTCGCCCTACAATACATACAGGTATGCAGGATTACCGCCGGGACCGATATCAATTCCGTCGGTTGCGGCTATTGATGCTGTATTGAATTACAAAAATCATGATTATTTGTATTTTTGTGCAAAAGAGGATTTTTCAGGTTATCACCGTTTTGCGAAAACACTGAATCAGCATAACAAAAATGCACGTTTATACAGGCAGGCGCTAAACCGGCGGAAAATATTAAAATAAGTACAGGTTTTTTTTAATCATTAAAAATATTACAGTATTTTTCCGATTCGATTAAACACCTGATTGAACAAACCGTCAAATGGATAAAATTGTTTTTGGAACGGATGGCTGGCGTGCCATCATTGCAAAGGATTATACAATAACGAATGTCTCAAAAGTGGCTGCAGCCACGGCTACCTGGCTGACAAAAAGGTATAAAACGCCTTCGGCTGTTATTGGTTATGACTGCCGGTTCGGGGGAGAGATGTTTATGGAGGCAGTTGCTAAGATCCTTGCCTCAAAGGGTATTCGTGTTTATATACCTGAAAAGTTTGTATCCACACCTATGGTATCCCTTGGTGTGGTAAGACTAAAGGCCCGATGTGGTATTATGATCACTGCAAGTCATGATCCGGCCGTATATAATGGTTATAAGCTGAAAGGAGAATACGGCGGGCCCATGCTGGAGAAGGATGTGAAGGATGTGGAGGACCTGATCTCAGATGAGTATGAGATCGATCTTGAACTGCTCAATTGGAATCAATTGCAGGAGCAGGGTATGATACAGTATGTTGACCTCGAATCGATCTATATCAAGCATATTCATGATAATTTTGATGTTGAAGGAATTTCAGGTTCATCGGTGTGTTTTGCTTTTGATGCTATGTATGGTAGCGGACAGAGTGTACTGAAGAAGATATTTCCCGGCATTAAATACTTTCATTGTGAGTTGAACCCCACATTTATGGGGATACCCCCCGAACCGGTACATAAAAATCTGTTTGAACTTGCAGAATACATCTTAAAAAATAAAGATATTGATTGTGCACTTGCTGTTGACGGTGATGCTGACCGTATTGCTTTATATGATAGTGAAGGTAATTATATTGATTCACACCATATCATATTGCTGCTTATTCATTACCTGGTACGATATAAAAACCTTAGCGGGAAGGTTGTAGTGGGTTTTTCAAGTACCGGTAAAATAGACAGGATATGTGACCATTACGGACTGGAGGTGGAAAGGGTGAAGATAGGATTTAAGAATGTGGCCAGGTATATGATCAATGAGGATGTTCTGGTTGGCGGAGAAGAGTCCGGTGGCATATCAATAAAAGGGTTTTTGCCTGAACGTGATGGTATATGGATGGGATTGGTTATCTGGCAATGGATGGTAGAAAGTGGTAAATCAATCAGCGAACTGTTAAACGAGGTGTATTCAATAACAGGGCGTTTTGCCTATGAAAGACTTGACCTTGAAGCGGATAAAAAGTTAAGAAACAAAGTGCTTGAAAAATGTGAAAATGGGGAGTACAGTAGTTTCGGCAGGTTCGAAGTGATGCGGACAGAAGCAATGGACGGATATAAGTTTTATTTGAATGATAATACCTGGTTAATGATAAGAGCCTCGGGCACACTGCCTTTACTGAGGATATATGCAGAGGCTGAAACTACGGATGAAGTTAAGGAAATACTCGAAAGCGCCAGGGTAGTAGTGATGGGAGAGTGGGATTGAACGGTGACCGGTTGTCGGTAATCGGTAATCAGTCGGTGAATGGTGAACAGTATTCCGCGAAATCGGGATTTAGTACAAAAGTAAACTAACAAGAGTTACGGGTGGTTTGTATAGGTATTCGGTAATCAGTAAAATAATGAATAACTGTTGTTTATGGGTTTTGTTAGACAGGAGTAAACATTATACAATAAAGGTGAACGATAAGCGTAACGCAGCAAATGGGACATTATGGACAGACACTAAATAGTGTCCGTCTATAAAGTAGTCAAAATGTTTAACCGAACATGTGTCTGTTCAGAAAGTTCAATTTGCAAGGCTTGCGCAGTCCGAAAATGCGGAGTTTACCAGTCGTAAATGAGCAATTTTCGGACAAGCGTAACGCGGCAAATGGGACTTTATGGACAGACACTAAATAATTGTGACTTCAGGTTCCAGGCTGATAGCAAATTTATTCACAACAATTTTCTGGATCTTTCTGGCAAATTCAGCTACTTCGGTACCGTTCGCATTGCCGAGGTTGATGATGACCAGTGGTTGATTTTTATGTGTCCCGACATTTCCTATTTTTTTTCCTTTCCACTTTACCATTTCTATCAGCCAGGCTGCTGACAGTTTAACGCTTCCGTTACCAAGTTTCCAGTATGGCATTTTAGGATAATATCTCAATAGGTTTTCTGCAATTTCATCCGTTACTACAGGGTTCTTAAAAAAACTTCCCGCGTTACCAAATTCCACAGGGTCAGGAAGTTTAGACCTCCTGATAGCTATAACTGCTTTCCTGATATTATTAATAGTGGTTTCAGGAAAACTATCAAGTTCTTTTTCAAGTGTGCCGTATCCTGTTATGTACGTGTGTTTTTTATCAAGCCTGAAGTTGACATTTGTAATAATATACTGTCCTTTGAGTTTGTTTTTAAAAATGCTGTTCCGGTATGAAAAAACACATTGCTCCCTTGTAAAAACACGTTTATTCCCGGTTTTCAGTTCTATTCCTTCAACAGTATGGATGCGGTCTTTCACCTCAACTCCATATGCGCCGATATTTTGTACAGGACTTGCCCCGACACTGCCGGGAATAAAAGAAAGGTTTTCCACTCCTGCGAAATTATTATTCACACACCATGCCACAAAGCCATCCCAGTCTTCATTTGCTCCGGCTCTGACAAGCACATGTTCCTTATCTTGTTGTATAATTTCGATTCCTTTTATTGAGGGTTTAAGGATCAAACCATCATAGTTGTCAGTAAAAACAACATTACTTCCTCCGCCAAGTATAAAACGAGGCTGGATCCCGGCATATTCCGAATGTATGAATTCATGAATTTCCCTGCTATCCCGGAGTCTCAGAAACCATTTGGCTGTAACATCAATCCCGAAAGTATTAAACTCCTTTAAAGAAATGTTTTGTATTGGTTTCTGCATAGTAGAAAATGAAATAACAAATATAATGAACTGTCGGTTAATCCTGCTTTGACATATAAGATTTTTTTCAGGCGGTCAGAATTTTGACAGTCAGAACGCAGGATGGATTTTTTAATAGCTGGTCTATTCAGCATAATGATATAACCGGCGATTATTCACATCTTTGAATTGTTGCTTTACGATTTAAAGATTATTTTTACAGCAACAGAAAGTAGTCACAATTTGAAACGGATTATTTTAGCGGTTACCAATGATATTGTTACTGATCAGCGCGTACAAAAAGTGGCGGGATTCCTGATCAGAAATAATTGTGAGGTACATATTACTGGCAGAGTACTTCCCGGCAGTCCGGCGCTTATAAAAGCAGATTATTCGGTTAAGCGTTTCCGGTTCCTTTTTCATAAGGGGCCATTATTTTATGCAGCTTATAATATCAGGTTGTTCATATATCTTTTGTTTCACCGTTTTGATGTTATTGTAGCCAATGACCTTGATACCCTGGCTGCCTCATGGCTGGTATCCGTGTTAAGATCAAAACCGCTTGTTTATGACAGCCATGAATATTTTACCGAAGTTCCCGAATTGACAGGGCGGCCTTTTGTGCGATCAGTATGGAAAGGACTGGAAAGGTATATTTTGCCGCGGATACATTATTCATATACTGTATGTGATTCATTGGCTTCCATTTATTCGCGGGCTTATGGTATTGAAATGAAGGTAGTGCGCAATTTGCCGGATTGTTCGGTTAAAAGGCACGGAAAAAGTATAGAACTCAACCCCGAGAAAAAGATTATTATCTATCAGGGGGTGCTAAATACAGGAAGGGGACTGGAAAATGTGATTTTATCGATGAAGTACCTCGAAAATGTAGTTTTTTTGATTGCTGGTGACGGGGATATTACATTGCATCTAAAGGCTTTGGCATATGAAAAAAAACTAAGTGACAGGGTTATCTTTACGGGACGGCTTAATCCTTCCGATCTTCATGTTGTTACGGCAAAGGCTGACCTGGGGATATCACTTGAGGAGCATATCGGTCAGAACTATTATTATGCCTTACCAAATAAACTTTTTGATTATATCCATGCCGGTATACCTGTGCTGGTTTCTGATTTTCCTGAAATGAGGAAAATAGTTAAAGGATATGATATCGGTGTTACTACATTGCAAAAAGACCCTAAACAACTTGCCGGCATTATCAGTGAAATGCTTTTTAATGAAAAGCTGAGAGAACGTTGGAAGCAAAATCTTAAAAAAGCATCCGAAGAACTTTGCTGGGAAAATGAGGAGAAAATCCTCCGGGATATTTATTCAGAGATTATATAGTGTACATCAATAAAATCGGTAAAATGTTTAACCGGACATGTGTCTGTTCAGAAAGTTCCATTTGCAAGGCTCGCGCGGTCCGAAAACGCGAGAGCCACAAGTCACAGACTTGCGGCATATCTTTTCCTACCACCGCAAGTCTGTGACTTGTGGTCTTCAACATAAATATACTACCGCAAGTCTGTGACTGATGGCAGTTCGAATGTTAAATTATAGAGCCACAAATCATAGACTTGCGGCATATGGCGATTATATAGTGTCCGTTAATATACTGATAGTGTTTGTTCAGAATGTTCGAGATCAAGGCGCGTGAGCATTTTAAACCGGAGAATACTAAAGTATTTGAGGATTTAAAATGTGAGCAGCAACGCAGATATCGGACATTATGGACAGACATTATTTAGATCGCACGACAGCAATCTGCCTAATACCAGCCAAAGATACACGGTACAAAATAATACCCATTGGCAAAGCAATAATTGTCCAGATACCAAGTGCAGACAGGTTAGCTACCCAGAAATCGTGAATAGTACCCCACAGGTCGGCTTTTGCCTGCCCGAGCAGATTGAGAAATGATCCGGGTAATAATGCTTCACTGTGAAAAATCTCACCAAGCTTAATAAATGGTATAAATAATGCGATCTGTATTGGATGTACAACATAATGCACCAATTGTGCAGCAGCAAAATTTAACCTTAAAGAAAATACAGCGGCTGATATTATTATAGTAGTAACACCTATTAAAGGTATTATGCCCACTGTAATTCCCAATGATATTGAGAGAGCCAGTCTTTCGGGTGTAATTCCCTGTTTTAAAAATTTAATGATAATTGCGATTAATCTTTTACGCGATTTCCTTATCAACCTCCCCATAATGGTTATTCCTTTCCAAAAAAAAATACTAACTCCCTATACGATTTATTTAGCGATAAGTTGTTTTTTTCGATTAAAGAGTGATATTGTTTTACCAAAAATTCATTTTAGCCTGAACGAACAATTTACAGAAATAGTATATTCACCTGATACTTTTAAGTTACTGTTGTTTACCGTATAAGATACATTTTATTTTATTCGTTTGTGAATTCCGGCTTTGTTTTTATCTTTATTTTGACAAAGATAATGTATCATATGATTAAATACTTGATTAACATTTATTTATTTTTTTTATTTGTATTTTGTTATGGTAATGTAATATGAAATTGGATCAATTTGAAAAGCTTAATGGCCTTTTGGTAAATGGTGACATCTCACTGGATGAGATCAGTGAGCTGGTGCCAGGGTGGTTGCACTTAAACAGTATTAACGATTTTTCACTGGTATATATTAGTCCCAGAATGGAAACTGATTTTGGTATTAAGAAAGATTTGTTTCAACAGGGAGGACATAATTTTCTTGCATCTTTTATACATCCTGAAACCACTGAAAGGGTGATCCCCCAGTTGAAAGAGCTTGTTGCCAGCGGGGATTACAGCAAAGTGATAAGTTTTTTTCAGTACATAAAAACCCCGGCTACCGATTATCAGTGGTTTCATACTAACACCAAGTTACTTGAAGGAAGGGATTGTACGATATCCATTACCAATCCGGTATCAGTCCTCGAAGATTTTGAAGATAAGGTTGTTGATATTTTAAACGATTACATTTATTTAAAAAATAACCTTACACGTTACAATGATCTAACGCGGCGCGAAAAGGAAGTATTGAAACTGCTGAGTGAAGGAAAATCACATAAGGAGCTGGCTGATAAATTAATGATAAGTGAGCTGACAGTTAAAACACACCGGCAAAATATATACAGGAAACTTGAAGTTTCAAATATGATAGAACTTATAAGGTTTGCATATATGTTCGGATTGAAATAATCTATAGATCCCTTCTCCTTAATATCAGGTAGGTCAGCCATATAAAAAGAAAAGCATAAAAAACCGCGATGCCTGTATCCTGCCATGTCAGATGATCCTGAACTTCCCTTAAAGCGTATTTTGTAAACGGAAAGCGTATAAGGTTATTGATCGCTTTAATGGGGAAAAAGCCGCTTATCAATGCCGAATCAATTCTGAATGTAACTATCGGTTCAATCACGTATGAATATAAAAGTAAAAGTATCATAGCCAGTCCTGCCCGGCTGATCCACAATCCTGTGAAAAGGGCAATTAACAGATAGATGAATATTTCCAGGAAATGTCCGGCGAGAAATGGAATATACAGGAAAATATATTTTGTTTCAATATGCCCGGTGTTTATCAGTCCCATTACAAGCCCGAGAATAAACAGGTATAAAGTTGATAAAACGCTGATAAACAGGATAAGTGACAATTTGGAACGTAAAAAATCCTTCCTGCTTAACCCATCTATAATATTCTGGCGCAGGGTATTGTAGCTGATCTCATTGGTGATTGAAATAATAATAAAGATTGCAGGAACAATCCTGAAAATGCCTGCTATCCAGGTTAAATTATGCCAGATGTCGGGAAACTGAAAAACCGGTATTGCACCCGGATCAATATTCTCTATTTTTTCTCCCTGTTCAGCCAGAAAGTTAAGGAGTAGTTTAACACCACTTATTACAAGGAGGATAATAGCGAAGTATAGTATATGAATTATCCAGAAAGTCTTGTAAGATCGTATTTTAAGGATTTCTGTTTTAAAATGATTATACATTTTCCGGTTGGTTTAATATTTCAAGAAATTGTTGTTCAAGATTTTTTCTTTTGGTAAGCAAATGGGTTGGGAATATACCTTGTTCATACAGGTAACGGCTAAAATCCGATACACTGACAGATGGTTTTAACATCACATTGAACTTTCCGTTCTCTTCCTTAACGCCAAGCTGTTCCGGGAAGTCATTCAGGATCTTCAGCAATGCATTATTATCATCTGTTGATACTTCAACAAGGTGTTCATCACGGCTTACTTCTTCAACATTTCCTTTATAGATCAGTTCTCCATGATTCAATACCCCGAAATGTGTACATACTTTCTGAACTTCATCAAGTAAATGGCTTGCCAGGATCACCGTCTTTTTTTCATCAGCAAGCTTTTTAATAATATCACGTATCTCTGCAATTCCCTGGGGGTCAAGTCCGTTAGTCGGCTCATCAAGCACCAGTACTGAAGGATCACACAGCAATGCAGAAGCAATTGCCAATCGTTGTTTCATACCCAGCGAGTATGTTTTGTACTTGTCGTTTTTACGACCGGATAATCCTACAAGTGATAATACTTCATCAATATTGTTATACGGCCTGTTTTTTATCCGGGCTACTATCTTTAGGTTAGAGACTGCTGACAGATAGGGATAAAAAGCGGGTGACTCCAATATTGAACCTATACGTTTCCTGTTCTCTTTCTTATTCCTGTTTCCAAACCAGGAATAAGTGCCGCTTGTTGGATTAATAACATCCAGTATCATTCCCAGGGTTGTGGTTTTACCGCTGCCGTTCGGACCCAAAATACCAAAAACACTATGTTCTGGTATTTCAAGATCAAGATGATTTACGGCGGTAATATTCCTGTATCTTTTGGTTAACTGATCAGTGCTTATAATGTTCTTCAAAATTATTTATTGTTGGTTAGTAAGTACAAATATTTAAAAGTGTATCAGAATCCCGATTCAATCTTGTTTTTAAATTTCATAAATTCACTGAAATCAAGACTGCCTTTTACATCAATTATCATAAGCTTATTTTCACTGTCAATAATTGCAACAAATCCCACTGTTTGCTTACGTTTTTCCTTACTGTAAATATTTATCCTGTTGTTATTTTCATTCATAATCAGCAGGTCAACATAATCTTCTTTTTTCAGGTCATCCCGCAACATCTGTATCTTGTCCCTGTATTGGCCGTTTTCGTTTTTACTGTAGTTAAGTATCCTTATTTTTTCAATATCCTCAAAAAGTCCGGCTGCATCTGCCTCTTCCATTTCCTGGAACATTTGGATGGTCCCCGGGTAGATAAAAACATTATTGTCTTCCGGGTTCTTCTTTCTGAACCGGTCAATGCTTTTGCTTTGTGAGAAAACCAATACAGGAAAAACTGATATTAACAGAATGAGAAATAATTTTCGCATTTGATTTATATTAATATTATCATTTGTCATGTTGTATCAGTATATCATCCCACTGTTCGGCAACAGAAGAGCTTTGATTTTGTAATAGCCGGACAAATGCATCCAGGCTTTTTCGTGCATCGCCTACAGGATAATAGAAAGCATCCCAGTTTTCACTGTCTTCGCCGTCATGGTTCGGGATCACATACTGAAAATGCCACGCCATGCCAAGTTCATAATATGCACTGGAAGCCCGCCGTTCAATATCTTCAAGGTCCTTAAGCGACAGGATCCCCTTTTGCTTCCGGGTGCGGCGCAGCAATTTTCTCCGCATGATATCTGTTACCAGGGAAGGCATCTTTATTGATTTGTCAGGCGTGGAAAGATAAATGATCTCTTCCTTTGACAGGGGTGACATAAACACACTCAGCTTGTCAATATGTTTAACTCCCGGATGAGTAAGCAGCAATTTACCTATAAAGGGATTTCCTTCAAAGAACACTTCCGACCTCCCGAGCTGATCATTAAGCGTCTGCAGGTCAAGTGCCTGAAGATCACCCCGTACATCCATAACAATATAACGGTCATCCTTTTCAAGTTCCCTTATACTTTCGCGTTTTCTGAAATGGTAGTCAATACCGTCCTGTTCACCGGGGCGCGGTTCCCTGCTGTTATATAACACCAGTGGCTGCATAGGATCCCTTAGGCCGGGATAAAACCTCTTCAGGGCTCTGTCGAGCGGGCTTTTCCCCACGCACGAAGGACCGGCAACAATGATAAGACGGTTCTTTATCATATCAATAAAAATAATGTAAGAATTCCTTCTGACAAAATAATAAGGCTTAGATTTTAAAATGTTTTTATACAAGGATTTTATCACGCTGTATAATTCATTATCCCCGCGAAGCCAATTAATGCAAATTCACCTCTTCATGTGATCCCTGTATAAATGCGGTAGGATGACTGGCCTGAGAAATGACAGTACTTAAATTCATATAATATACAGACACTGTAATTTATAATTTAGTCCGGCCCGGATTGCACACAATATATCTACTCCGAATGGAATTACTAACAATACTATCCTTCCTTGTCAAAATTCATAACCAGCATTTTGCGTCTTATATGGCATTTTAATAACTTACTTCGGATTTACAATGTTAATTTCGGATTAAATAAAAAAACAATCTGAACAAAAGGCACAGCTAACTAACTGTTTATAAGGGAAAGGAAAGAAATAAAACATTAATTTTTCATACTAAAGTAGAGCATAACATACCTATTTGCATGAGCATAGGAATATAATATTCGTATATAAACTAATTGTATGCAAGGCTTAAAAAGACAGTGGTACATAAATAATTGGAGCAACAATTTGAAAAAACAGATTAAAAATATTGACTCATTGATTGAAAGTTGGTGCAAGAAAAAATTAGTTTTTGCCCGCCCGCTTCTGCCCTTCGGGACAAACCAAAATTTGCAAAAGAGTGCAACCGACCGAAGAGAGCTCACGAACACATTTGGAATTTAAAAATTTGGTGAGTAATTTTTGCAATCCCACAGACAGAAACGGAATCTATTTCTATAAATTTATGGCTTTAAAAAGAAATTAAAATATATGGCGAAGAATTAAGCGAAGCGAATCGCGAACACAATTTAAATATGAACAAAGAAGTGAGCAAAAACGGAAACAATAACGAAGAACCTTTAGAAAAACGACCCTGGAAAGCTGCTGATAAGCTCAGGAAAAACATTGATGACAGAAACATGGGTCATTTAATCAATCGTAGAACCAAAGTTCTTTCCGAAGAGGATATAGATGATATTGCCGAAACATATCATAACTGGCGAAACCCGGATGGCAATTATGAAGACATTAAAGGTTTTTGTAATTTAACGCCAATTGAACGAGTAAAAGAACTGGATTATGTGCTTACACCGGGGCGATATGTTGGTTTAGCAGAGGAAGAGGATGATTTTGATTTCAAAGAGCGATTTACACAATTGAAAAGTGAATTTGAGGAGCAATTGAAAGAAGAATGCCAGCTAAATGAGCGCATCACTCAAAACCTTACTAAGATTGATTTAAATGAAAATTAGCTTTAATATGATAATTCTAAACCAGTCGAATTCGACCTGTTGTAAAACAAATTATGTATAAAAACTATTGTAATTTTGAATGATAAACTATAAAGCAGACAAGTATTCAGCAAAATGAACTATGAAATAAAAATAGATAATGCATCGGAAACGAAAGGGACAATAGATCTTTATCGTCTGGCATTAATTGCCGACAGTATTAGAAAGGTTTCCGAAGGAGCTTTACAAATCCGTCTTAGGGGAGTTAGCTTTGCCAAAGGCAGAAAAAAAATTTCTTTGCAAGATGCTTTAAAGGTTTCTTTAACCAGTATAAAAGAAGGTAGTACGGTTTTGTATCTGGAATCTGAAAAATTCGAAAAAACGCTTGATCCCTTTCAAACCGATTTGTTCCGATGGGAAGCACAACAAGAACTTCCAAAACAAACACCAATGACTTTGTTTGTTAAATCTTTTCAGGATGCAATGAATGAGGATGACGAACAGGATTTATTGGACAAACCATTATTGCGGGAGCTGAAACAACTGAAAAATGCATTTTTGAATGAAAAGGAAACCTTTATTATTACTAACCAGGATAGTGTCCCGGAACTGAAATTGACGAAAAATGATTTTAAAAGAATCAAAGTGCTTGAGGACGAAATCCCGGAGCCCGAACTTGTAATCCTTAACGGAATAGTTGAATCGCTGAAATACTCGAAACTGAAAGTACAGATAAAAACAGAAGAAGGCATTGTAGATGGGTTTTTATCAGACAAATTATCAGCAGAAGATATTGCACCCTATTGGGGCAAGGAAGTTACCATTACGGGGACAGCACATTTTAAACCACGTGGTCGTTCGGTTATTGAAATTGAACGGGTTTTTGGGGCTGGTGAGGGAGATGCATATTTTTCAAGAAGGCCAAAATCTGAAACAGTTGAGAAACAACTGGAAAGACAAATAAGGGAAAAAGGCGGTAATCAATTAGCACAAATAATGGATAAATGGCCGGGGGACGAAACAGATGAAGAGTTTGAACAAATGCTTAAAGACCTTGACTGATGAAGAAGTTTGTGCTTGACACCGGTATACTCCTGCACTATGTAAGGCAATCTGATTTATCGCAAAAAATAGAATCAGAACTAAACCTGCTTTCACAAAATGTTGTGCCTGTGGTAGCATCAGTAAGCATTGGCGAGATAGAAGGCTTCCTGCAACGTGGACAATGGGGCGAAAAGAAAATAAAACGATTGAAAAACCTTATCTCTAAAATCGTGGTGATAGATATTACTGCCGAAGATGAGCAACTGATGAAATCATACGCAACCCTCTGGAATTACAGCAAAAATATCCTCCCCGGTGATAGACTCGGTAAATCAATAGGAATTGGACAAAACGATGTGTGGATTGCTGTGCTTGCCAAAACCGCCCACGCGGAACTGGTTACTATAGATGGCGATTTTGAACATCTTGATAGTAAATGGATAACTGTACATAAGTTTTAGATTATGAGTGATAAAAACACATACAATTTCACGGTTGGCGAACTAATAAAAATACTTCAACAATATCCCGAAGATATGCCGGTAGTGGTAAGTGGTTACGAAAGCGGCTACGAAAATCTTTATCATCCGTTGGTAAAAAAAGTAAAACACTTCCCTGACAACCATTATTGGGATGGCCAGTTTCAGATTGACGATAATGGGATAGAAGCTTTGCTTTTAGAAAGGGAGGTAAGGAATGACTGAGTGGAAGGAAGCGGAACTACAAGAGTTAACTATTAAAATAGGAAGTGGTGCGACTCCACGTGGTGGCTCAAATTCTTATAAGTCAGAAGGTATTTCTCTTATAAGAAGTCAGAATGTTTTAGATATGTCTTTTTCAAATGAAGGGTTGGCATTTATTGATGAAGAACAGGCACACGGACTTAAGAATGTAATTGTTGAAGAAGAGGATGTTTTACTCAATATCACAGGAGATAGTGTTGTTAAAGTATGTAAAGTACCTAAAAAAACATTGCCTGCCAGGGTTAATCAGCATGTGGCAATTATTAGGGCAGGTTCATATATAAAATAGTTTAGCCAATAAACCACTTTGATATTTTGTTTAATTCGAAAATACATTAACACTATGAAGAAATACATTTTTATTGTACTATTACTTCCGCAAATTGTGTTCGCGCAAATTCAAATAACGAATCATCCTTCCAAAGGTGATGAATATTTTACAATTGTTAATCAAAAGAAAAATACTTCAATTTATTTTGATACTGCAGATTATAAAGTTGTTCATAAAACAACTCAATTATTTGCTTCGGATATAGAAATGATTTGCGGTAAGAAACCGGTACTACTAACTGATAGTAGAATACTAAAAGATAATATAATTATTATTGGAACAATTGGTAAGAATCAACTAATAGATAAGCTCATTGCAGAACAACAACTAAATGTGGAAGGTATTCAAAACCAATGGGAACGATTCATCATTCAAACTATTGATAAGCCCTTCAAAGGAGTAACTAAAGCTTTGGTTATTGTTGGGAGTGACAGAAGGGGAACTGCTTATGGCATCTTCACCCTTTCAGAAAAGTTGGGCGTATCCCCCTGGTATTGGTGGGCCGATATACCGGTGAAGAAAAACAAGGAGCTGTATGTCAAAAACACATCATATACCTCTAAAACGCCATCGGTAAGGTATAGGGGAATTTTTTTAAATGATGAAGACTGGGGACTTCAACCCTGGGCTGCAAAAAACATCGACCCCGTATTAGGCGATATTGGCCCCAAGACCTATGAAAAAGTTTTTGAACTGTTATTACGTCTCAAAGGAAATATGGTGGCGCCTGCCATGCACGAATGTACCAGAGCGTTTTATACTGTTCCCGGTAACATGGAAATGGCAGATAATTATGGTATCATGATTACCACCAGTCATTGCGAACCACTTTTGTATAACAATGCCAGCGAGTGGGATAAGAAAACCGAAGGTGAATGGAACTATGCTACCAACAAAGCGCAAATAGTAAAAGTGCTTGACAATCGTGTTAAGCAGGCACATGAAAACGAGAATATATACACTATTGCTTTGCGGGGCATGCACGACGAGGGTATGAAAGGCGGTTCGGACGAGGAGAAACTTGAAATGCTTGATGAAGCAATCAAAGACCAACGTTCAATTTTGTCTAAATATATCGAGAAACCACTTTCCGAAATCCCTCAGATTTTTGTTCCATACAAGGAGGTTCTGGGACTTTACGAAAAAGGCCTTGAAGTACCTGAAGAAATAACCATTGTATGGCCTGACGACAACTATGGCTACATCAAAAAACTTAGTAATCCCGAGGAACAAAAGCGAAAAGGCAGTTCAGGCGTGTATTATCATATATCGTATCTTGGATGGCCCAACGATTATCTTTGGTTGAATACCACTCCACCTGCATTAATGTATGCTGAAATGCAAAAAGCTTTTTCCGTGGGAGCTGATAAATATTGGCTTTTAAATGTTGGGGATATTAAACCAGGGGAACTGGGAATGCAACTTTTTCTGGATATGGCATGGGATTTTAGCCGATTTAGTTTTGAAAATATCAATCAGTATCAGGTAGAAAAATTATCTGCAATTTTTGGCAATGAACATAAAGAGCAGTTGGATTACATTATGGACAGGTACTATTACCACGGTTTTACCCGAAAACCGGAATATATGACCTGGGACTGGCGATGGAACAGCCTTTTTCAATTAGAAAATATTAAAGACACGGAATTTTCATTCATTAATTATAATGAAGCCGAAAATCGTCTTGCAGAATACAATAAAATTGCAGAGATGGCAAAAGCCATTATGAATCAATTACCGGAAGAAAAGAAAGCTGCATTTTTCGAGTTGGTGTATTATCCGGTAAAAGGTGCATCGTTGTATAATCACCAAATGCTTATCGGACAAAAAAATCGATGGTATGCTACTCAGGGAAGGGCTTTAACAAACCTGTTAGCCAACAATGTTAGGCTTTTTCATGACAGTTTGGCTTCACTAACTTCAGAATACAACAATTTACTTGATGGAAAATGGAGTGGAATGATGACTGCTCCGGGTTTTTTACCAAAAGTACAATTATCTCCCACACAAACAATAGAGCTGCCAGACTCATCAGGAATGGCAATATTTGTGGAAGGTCAGAGCTCCGATTCAGGAATCAACCCGGCCTTGCCCAAATTTAACAGCCATTTTAATGAGACTTATTATTTTGAAATTTATAATACAGGCAACATCCCTTTCACATGGAATGCAAATACTACTGCCCCTTGGTTTCTGCTTGATAAAAACGAGGGAGATATTAAAGAACAAACACGTATTAATGTATCCATCGATTGGGATTTAATCCCAAATGATAATGAGGTCAATGGAAAAATAATTGTTTCCAATGACAATACCACAAAAACCATTCAGGTATGTGCTGTTCGCTCTGATAAGAACTTAAAAAATGTTTTTATTGAAAACAACGGAGTAATCAGTATTCGTCCAATTGATTTTCAACGCAAAACAGAAAAGTCGGACATAAAATTTCAGTCTATTGAAGGATTGGGATATACAAATGCTTCTCTTCAATTAGGCAGTGCAAAGTATGATGCCGGGCACGAGGCTTTTGTTGAATATGATTTTTGTACGACAGACTCTGGCGAGATTATTATTTATACATACATGCTACCACTGTTTGCAAAGGATAAATCCCATAGTACACAATATGGCGTGCAAGTGGATAATATGGATATGGTTTTGAATCATAATGATGTTAAAGAATACTCATGGGAATGGGCAGGAAATGTGATTAGGAACAGCGCTATAAATAAGACAACTGTTTTTCTTGAAACCCCAGGAAAGCATACACTTAAAATTTATTGTATTGACCCGGGAATGATTATTCAAAAAATACTCATTGACACTGGTGGATTAAAAGAATCATACTTAGGCCCAAAGGCAAAAATGATTGAATAGCAAATATTAGTTCTAACCAGCATTATTGGCTTCGCCGAGCTAAAGGTTCATAAAAATGAATGAGAATTATGTAATATGTTGAAGAATATTAAAATAACAAATTAGAACCGTGGACATTTCATTCATTTTTACAAAGTGCGCCAATTTCAGGGCATCTGCTTCGTTGCGAAAGCTTCGCGGAAGGTTACTATAGCTTTAGCTTCCGATGCCTTACATTTGCCCCAAACTTGACGCATGAATAATACAGGTTAAGCTTTCGAATAAACATAGATCAAAGATTAAGAAAGAATTAACACCCAAATCCAATTATATCTAACAGGTATAGTGCTGTTATTCAGGTATTTGGTAATTTAAAATAAAAATGGTGCGGAAGTCAGGATGGAAAGATTACCAAATATACACCCGGGAGAAATTTTAATAGAAGAATTCTTAAAACCACTTAACATTACAGCTTACAGACTTTCTAAAGATACGGAAATACCACAGACCAGGATTTTCCAAATAATAAAAGGAAGAAGAAGAAGAATCACAGCAGACACAGCATTAAGATTAAGCACGTATTTTGGGAATTCTGCAAAAATTTGGCTTGGCCTTCAAAATGATTATGATATCGAAGAAGAAAAGGAAAACAAAAATAAAATATTGGAGAAAATAAGAAAAAACGCACCTTAACAAGCAAATATAAATAATTGCTAAGCAGGAAATTTGCAAGTCATTGGTTCACCGAATAAAAGTTTTTTGTATCTTGACAGTGAAACGCATTAAATGCCGCGACGAATTTATATTTGTGACGATATGGGCAACCAACCTACTGATTAATCTTCAGTTGAGTTGTTTTGCTAACGCCGAAAAGCGGACTTAAATTAGATGATTTTTAAAATTTGATAATAAATAATAACTTGTTGATAATCAAACATACAAGTTTGACGTTAGTCGGAAGTGATGAACACTTTACATAAAAAAATATCCTTCGGATTGATTGCATTATTGATAGGATTTTCCTGTTCGATAAGTAAGAATAACCATTCGACTTTACATTGCTTTCAAGAAAAAGGATTAAGTTTTTTTGACCCAACAGAATCTCCATGGCTTGATTCAAATAAAATATACACTGATTGGATTAGAAAGCCTGAAGGCATTAAAATGGTTCATGAAAGTTTCAAACGAATCGGATACCAAAAGATAATTGATTACGGGTATTTCTGGGATTGGAGTTCTGATAAAAGACTATTGAGAGAAAGAATTGATAGTTTAATTATAGCTTTTAAACTTGATTCAATTAATTCAAAATACTATAGAGAATTTTATCAAAGGCGACAAATGGAGAATAATGATGAGATTGTTTATACAACCTTACTTGATATTCAAAAAATAATTGATAATGAATCAATTTCTTCAACCCCTGCTTTTGTAAATGATACATTGGTTAATTTAGTCAATATTCAATTATCAGAGGATTCATTAAACCTATATATTGCAACACAGAATTTCGATTATTTGAAATAGGTTGGACATCACCAATCCGTATATAATATTTTGATTGAGAGATATTCATATTACAACATTGATTGGAATAGAAGCGAGCTAATCAAGGGAATAAGTGTCGATTCGAGTTGCAGTTGCATAAACCCTTGGATATAAGACAATACGAAATAATAACAACTAAAACCTAAACAAATGGAATGGGAATATAAGATTGTTTATATAAATGCGAAGAAACGAACTAGCACTGGATTGCCTGATGAAATTAATGAAGAGTTTGACAGGTATGGAGCTAATGGTTGGGAACTTGTAAAAGTTGAACCAAAATTAGATGGTGGATTTATGGCTTTCGGATTTGGCTGGATTAATCAAACAGTTGGATATGTGGCATTTTTTAAAAGATCTAAATCGTAAAAACTACTGGGCAAATATATAGGAATAGGAGCGGTCTGCAATGCCTGTAAGGCAATTTCGCGGGAACCCGGCGATTGTTAGCTGAGCTCGTCCAATGTTGTTCGGTCACGGGCTCCCGTTGGTCGGTTCGTTCCCGGTTCCAGGTTGGAATAAATCCTCTCTGCAGCATCTATGCACATAGCTACGGTTTTTAGTGATTTTTCAGGTAGTAGATATGGGATGGAGATAGAGGGGGGCTTTTAAAAAACTGTTTTTCAGGTTTTGATCTCCATGTTGAAGTGTATTTTATGCTAAAAGTTGTAACATTTAGGCAAAGAAATACCATTTCCATAATATTCATTTCATTCTCAATACTTTTGAAGCAATCTCAAAAGCTTGCGATCAAGTTTATGTCCATACCAATCTTCATATTTCACATCTTGCCTTCCTGAATCCAACATACCAAAATCACCTCGAAAATTCCACAATGCCCAACCTATATTATGGCTTGTCACAATATTCAACAGATCTTCAAACCAGGCAAGAAAAACATCGTGTGGTGTTTCATTATAGCAACCACATTCGCCACAATGCACTCCCACTCCTTGTTTTACCAAGTCTGTCCAGGGACGGTAAAACTCTTCAAGCACTTTACGGTCAAATCTTTTGCCATCAATAACACCGGGCCAGAATGGCATAGGTGCATCATCGGGATTTTTCCATACCCAACCTGCACGATAGTGGGAAATATAATGGGGGTAATACCCTCTGCAACTTTGTCCCATGGGTAAATCGATCAATTCGGGAATAACCAGTGAACCACCATCATTGCCATCAGCGATTACAATTCTATCGGCATTATGCTTCTGAATTACATCCAAACATCTCTTGGCAACTTTACGATAAATATCACCGGGAATAGGTTTAGCCGGTGCAAATTGGTCATTCATGTTCTCTTTAAAGCATGGCTCATTGACTAGATCGAAGCTTAGCTTCTCAGGTGAAACATTTTTAAACAGCTTTGCCCACATATCCCAATGCTGGTAGAATGCATTTTGTGCATCTCCGTCTTTCCATAAGTTGAAAGGTTCGTGGAAACCTGCGTTGATGCAAAAGCCGGGTGCGCGATGAAGATTAAGGCTCACATGCAAATTGTACTTATGAGCTAAATATACAATCTGTTCAACAGCTTCTACGGCTTCTTCCCTGAAATCAACAGTCTCCTCAGGAGTAATATCTCTTCCCGAAGAAGGGTCATAATTCAGATAGTTTGGATAAGCCATGGGGATACGGACAAAATCAAATCCCCAATCGGCCATCCATTTGAAATCTTGTTCAGCAGCTTTAATATTATTTGGATTGTGAACATATCGATGTGGAGAGAAATAATTAAGAATATTAAAGCCTCTCCATCGTGGTAGTTTATTTTCAAATAATTTAGTATCAGCTACTTCAAAAGCATTCAATGCAGGGTTTACTACAAGCATGGCGGTTCCAACAGCCGTTGTTTTCAAAAATAGACGTCGTTTCATATTTCTGTACTATTAGATACCTGCTACTTTATCATTTCGTTTTAAAACCGGAATCCCCTGAATGAATGAGGTTTGACTTTTACTTCATATACCATTACATCATTATCTGATGTGCGGTTTCTGAAAGCATATGTTCTTCTTAATTTACCGTCAATTTTTTCACATTGATCAACATCTGTAATTTCAGATATTTTTTCATCTAACAGAACATGAACAGTAACCTCTTCATCTAAGAATGATTGTAATACAAATGTATTGTTGTCATAAACAAAAAGGCTTACTTCGCCAGGTCCTTCAATGTTCACATTTAAGTTACCGGCAATGGCCTTACGCAAGCGATTCAACACAGGTGCAGGCAGTTGATAAAGATCAACGAAGTTATCAGGAATAGTCCACACGAAAAAACGCCCTTTCGAGTAATCAGCAGAATGAAGAATAGGCCATCCGTTGGTATCGTCAAGTGCAGAAATTATTTCCCAAGAATCGTTAGTAAAATAGTTGATTTGTGGAATAAGCATTTCTGATTGAGAAGCTGAAGGTTGACCAAAACCAACTATGAAATTTTTCACATTCGCCTTTCTATCAGTTACACGTAACTCAACAATCGACTCAATTCCTCTGCCTTGCATTGCCTTAAAGAATCCGGAAGTCACCACAACATCGTAACCACGATTGAGTTGTGCTTTGATTTTAGCAACAATATCAGGATCAAACGAGGCAGTTTCAGTGAGTAAAACGACTGGTTCATCTACCGGAAACTCAGGTACTATTTCTATAGGAATACCAATCATTCCGATGTAATTTTGCAGAAAATCCTCGCCAACAGAATGGAATGGTTTATAACTTTTTACTGCAACAGGGTTTCCTAAATAGCCAAGTAGATTGTCAACCAGCTCGAATGAATATCCTGCAGCACGAGACATTTTGGTAGGAACAAAGGATTCACCTTCACCGATTTTAATCGGGTTCATCATCTCATCAAAATTAAAAATACCTTTCCAATCAGCACGTAGTTCATCACGAATTGGCCAATCCATCTGTCGAATATCAAAGAGGGTAATTTCCCGTGCTTTGGCAAAAAGAGTGATCCACAATTGCTCAGCAAACCGGTCCATGAATCTCAGGCCACCGGTATCAACCCATCCGCCACGATTACCACCCGGTTTCAGATTTTCGTAGTACCTGATTACTGTATACCCCAAATACTGCTGCAGATGTTGGTTACCTGAACGATCTCTGGTTTCCGTACCCGTGTACAAACCATCGAAAAGAGGAGGCTCGGTTTCGAGATTAAAACCTAAGCCTTGAAAATGTTCATACCAGTTGGGATACTTGATTACTATCTCAACATCCGGATTGACTGTTTTAGCCGGATTGATTACCAGTTCAACTGCAGCTTTCCTCATCAACTCTAAGCGATAATCAGTCCAGCTTTGATCGCCTTTGGCTTCGATGCACAAATTGCATTTACAACTTGTGAAGAAGAAATCATCTAATATAAATTCATCAAAATGTCTGGCAGTATGCTCTGCTATTTCCTGCACCTTTTTCCGATCTTCAGAATTGGCGTAACAAAACGTTTGAAAATTATTACCTTCATTAACGGTGTAGGTGATTCCGCCAGCAACTTTCACTCCCCTATCCTGAAAGAATTTTTTGGCGTATTCCAAAGTCACGTCATCAACAATTAACAGGTCCCGATGCGTCTCCAGGTAGACTTTATCAATATGAACCTGATGGGATAAAGTATCCCATACAGATTCGAGCCAGCCAGGTTGAATCATCTTCTCCACTTCATAAGCACGGCAATAAACGGCTGTCTTAATATGTTTATAGGGTATAGCATAAGAAGCAATGCCAATAAATGTAAGTATCAGAAATATAAATATTCGCTTCATACTTGATTATTAATTTTGATTATTATCATGATTTTGTTGTGATCTGACTAATAACTCGAATTCCCAGTACTTCATCAACCAATATTTGTTCATTTCCACATTGTGATCTGACAACTACCGAAATTAGCAGCAGAAGGGTAATTAACAGACAAAGGATAAGAGTGGAAGGTCTCATTACCGGTTTGATAATAGTTGTTGTGCTGCCAACACCAGGAACATGTAGTGGGAAGAACCGCCGCCCATCACGTACTCAACTTGCTGCCACAAGAACGGGAATTCAAGCAACTCCGGGAAGTCGGGACGAATCAATGCAGTACCGGATACAACTCCCCCGGGAATGTAGGACCAGTCCGCGCGATTCAAGCCATACCCCACCGTGGCCGATACGGCGCCTACGCCGGAAGCAAACGAAGCGGTGTTGGAACCCGGGTGACATCCAAGTACAAAATTCAAGGCATTGTACACGTACTCGGGACCGAATATGTCAGGATAAGCGGTGTGCAGGAAGTAATGGTTGTAACCAAATCGCTGGATATTCCAGCCGGCACCCCAAATATTTGGACGATAGGGAACACCGTATGGTGTTTCAGCACCCTGTTTATCCAGTTGATCGCGGAAACCAAGCAAGGCATCCCGCAATGCTTTGGTGAAACGGGTATTGTTCATCTTTTTCTCGGCACGCCCCAGGAACCATCCTACACGCCCAATATTCCGGGTGATAAATTCAGTCTCCTGAAGCAGATAATTTTTGTATTGATCCTCACCTGTGGTGAGATATAGCTCAACTGCCGCGTGTACCTTTGATGATTTTGACATTCCTGTTTCATTCGTTATGTCAAACAGTTCACGGGCAGCATCCAGGGCCTGTGCACTCAACGTATCGTTAAAGCCTTTCAACACGCGCGATGTTGCAGCCAGGTGAGCGGATGTGGTTAATTCACGACTGGGATTGTTCTCGGTGAAGACCCAACGATCATCCTCATTACCAGGACTATTATCCGTCATCGCACCGGCATCACCCAGCATCACATATTGACGAAGATCGTTACAAATAATTCCACGATACAATCTTCCTAAAGCACGATATCCCCCAACTACGGTTAATGCACCATTTTCAATTTGTTGTAGCATGTCTGGCTTACCATCAGGTTGATGGATTTCAACAATTCGGGAAATTTGATTGATGCTGGTCGCGTCATAATCCATGTCGAAAGATTCATATGCCAATGTAAGTATATAGGTCTCACCTGCCTGTGATTCAACGCGAAGGTCAAAATCTCCCGCATCGTGCCAGCCACCGATATTTAATCCCGGAACCACATCACCAGGGTTGAACTTTGTCAGGGTTGACTCGCCTTGCACATATCCATCAATGTGATTGAAATTAACCGGAGCCATTCGGGCATCGTCCAGGTGACATAAATCATGCCAGACACGATATTTTTCGTTGACACGCATGTGGCACATTTGCACAGGAAGAAAATACTCCAATACGGGTTGCCAGACACCACGATCGTAAACATTATTCGCAATGCGGAAAACTGATGACTGGGAATCACCATAGCTGACCTGGTAGAGTCCCTCTTCTTTTACCTCTGAGAAATCAAATTTCAAGTAATTGTATCTCAGAAATTTGCCCCATTCAGTACCTTGATTTGTCATAACCTCTTTCTTACCCTCCTCGGTAATTTGATAAAGAACTGGTTGCTGACGTTTGCTGTCTCTGTTGTCCAGTTCAATCACAGCTACTTTCGGCTGATTGGGATGGTACCCTATTTGCGAAGTCTGAATCACAGGCTTGGAGAGCCAATCATCGACTATGTTGGGTGTGATAACCCACTCGATAGCGCCTTTGGTTTTGCCGGCGGGAACTTCGCCGCGGACGACAAACCAACCGTTGTTGTGGTTCATGCGGCCATCGTAAAGTATCAATTCAGTACCTTTCGATTCAATTGTAAATTTATTGTAAGGATCATCGGGGCGAACAGTAAATCGTTTTCCCACGGCGTAGGGCTCAGAGATTATATTATCAGCTATGACAGGATTATATCCGGTTCCGGTTAACTGTTCAACCGAAGCTTTTCCTTTGGGATTGAAATCACCTTGATGTCTATGATTTGTAGGTTCGTATCGTGTGGGGCCATTGGGTTGTTGCGGAAAAATACCTGTTTGGCCATCCATCATCCATGGTTTTCCAAAAAGGGTGCCAGGGAAAAGTTCCAGGTTGAAACCTACCTTACCGAGGAATTTCTCAGGAACAGGACGATCCAAATCGACTGTAACAACAATAGCAGAGCCTTCACCCCGTACATTCACCGTGTAATTAAACATGAAATCGGGATATATCATTGGATTAAAACCAGTCAAATGACGAGAAGAATCGGGAAAGGTCAAATAGGCGGTGATGGTGTTGGCATCTATATCTGCATCTCGCTTATTTTGTTTGGGTACGGGTTGCCATTGCCCCGGTGTTGGTTCCAAACGGATATCACCGTTCGTCGCCACCCGGTTGCCATGCATAATAAGAGATACCCCACCCTGATGTCCTTCGGGGTAAATATCGTCATAAGCCATTACTTCAACACCTTTGTTTTGAAAATAACCGGATACACCTAACTTAAACTCCTGACTTTTTAGCGTGCTGAATATCACCAGGCTGGTACATACCAACAAATAGAATTTTTTTTTTTATTCATTGTGTTCTAATGTATTGAATTAGTACTAAAGTACACATTTATTAGTCATCTGACCCGGGAACAAAGATATATTATTGATTCCAAGTTGCAAAAAGAAAAGATTAGTTGCATCAAAAGAAGTTATTTTTTATTTATGGTGCAGAAAGCACTACAATAAAATGTCACCCCTGGGGATGCTAACAATATAGGAATTAAGGCACGGTTGAGCAAAAAAAGAGGTGAATGATCACAAATCTTTCACCTCCTTTTTGTAGAGTTCACTTAAAGTAGTTTTTTCAATTGTGTTTTAATTCTTATGGAGCTAAACCCCTGGAATTTAGCAAGAATATATAAAGGGATTCAATACTTTTCTTCCTTGTTTTTACGGGTTATCCAGGGATGTTTTTTACTCCACTCCCGGGGCATACGTGTTTAATAGCTTGTCACCTGTTTTCCGCTATGCAACACCCTAAAAATATTTTTCGATAATATCATGTAATTCCTGCTGTTGATCATCCATGTTGAGTAACTTGGAATGGGTATGTTTGGACTCTGGCAGAGTATAAGTTATTTCGTAAATATTGTGGGTTAATTCAGCAGCTTGCTTTAGAGATAGGTTTGATTTCTCAATGTACAAGACACGTTCCAGTTCCTTGTATATGCAATATGCTGTAAACGAAATGCAAATATGAGCTACTATTCTGTCTCTTATTCTATGATAAATTGGCCGGATACGCAGATCTGTTTTCGACATTCTGAAAGCCCTTTCAATAGGCCATATATTTTTATAATTTTCCTGAACCTGCTCATCGGTAAGTTTTGTATTGGTCACATATCCTTTCAAGCCATTCCATTTTTGATCGTCCTCGTATTTTTTATAATCAATCTTTATATTGACATCTCCTTCCAGCTTTAGGTATTTATTGTATCCTTTATTGTTAATATTTGCTTTCGTTAATTTGCCTGATGAGATTCGCTTTTCAAGCCTTTTTAAACCTCTTTTGCGGTTGTATGCATCTTTTGCTGCACGCTTGTCTGAATAATTTACAATAAGCCGGGTATTAACGTTCCTGCTAATACTAATCGTTTTTCCGTTGGCGAATTCAGTTTGCAAGATGGAGGCTTTTATCTTATTGTTTTCATTCTTTAATCTTGCCCCTAATATATATTCATATCCCTTTTCTTCAAGGGCTTTAATGTTTTCCTTGGACAACAATCCCGCATCAGCAATTACAATTGGTTTTTCAAGGTTAAATTTTTTGCTTGCCATTTCAAGAAAAGGAATCAAAGTGTGGCCTTCATACGTATTTCCTTTATATATATCATAACCAACAGCATATCCGCCCGTACCAACTAATAACCCAATGAATATTTGTGGATTTTGGTGCTTTCCATCTTTTGAAAATCCAGTTTTTCGCAGATCATCTTCATCTGATGCTTCAAAATATAACGTAGTCATGTCATAAAAAACTACACTGATATTTCCCTCTAAAACTTTCAATGTATGTGCATAGGCAATTTGCTCAACTTGCTTTTTTAAACCTTTGTTTAGCTTATCCAGGAGGCCATCCAATAAATCATATAGCGGCTATCGTGGATGCCAAAGAAGGGTTCGAATTCAAGGTTATCGGCATTGATAATATTTATATTTGATGTTGAAAAATGCATCGGTTTCCCCTTTACAGGTATCAGCCTATCCCCTATATCCTCAATATTGTCCTCAATAATTACAGGTGCCTTATCGACCGGCAAGAGTTTTCCGCCGGCTATATGTCCCCATCGGCTATCATCTGCAACTAGCATAGGAATATCTTCATTCCCCATATTTGCACCAAGTAATATAGGGCCCTTCATAATGGCGACATAATTTGGTACATTGGGCAAATGTTCAACAGCTGCACTCATTGGCAAGATAATATCAATCTTATCCCCTTTTTTCCATTTCCGATCAATGGCAAGGTATGATGATTCGAGCATATCAAAATGTGTTTCAGTTTCGTTAACTAAAACCTTCATCAAATTTTCCTTAACCCAATATGGATGACGAATAAGTAAAGTGAATTCTGCTTTACCTTCTACAATGGTTAAAACAGTTTTTTCTTCGTACGGGAACTTCGTTTCCTGTTTAATTTTAACGTTTTTTTCTTTCCAGTTTAGCTCTGAAGGAATGAACAGATTAAGGAATAAGGTGTCTTTTATATGCGTATAAATAAACTGGCCGTATTTACCATGATTTTCCATACCACTACCAACGCAGCTCCACATAGCCATATTAGGTTCCGAGTAAACCCTGTAATGTCTTGGCCTTAATGGTGTAAAATATACATAACCGCCATGATCAGGGTGTTGGGATGAAAGTATATGGTTAAACATAGTCCTTTCGTAATAATCGGCATATTTTGCCTGTGGGTCTGCCCGGAAAAGAAACTCCGTTAATTTTAACATGTTATAAGAGTTACACGATTCAGGCCCCTCAACATCGTTAATGTAATCTTCGCATGAAGCTTCGCTGGGGAAAAACTCCCTGCGGCTGTTACCTCCAAAGGCTACGGTACGATTACCGGTTACTGTTTCCCAAAAGAACCGGGCTGCTTTAACATATTTTTCATCATGAGACAGTTCGGCAATCCTTTGAAAGCCAACCGCTTTTGGAACTTGTGTGTTGGCATGTTTATTATCGAGATTGTCGATACTGGCGGCCATAGCATTGAGTAGCATTTTATGGGAAAACCTCTTGGCAGCATCCAGATATTTTAAATCCCCCGTAATCTGATAAGCATCTGCATAAATTTCGTTTATTCCACCATGCTCATTACCCAGCATCTGGTCCATTTGTCCATCAGATAAACCGGAGGTGATGTTTATTCCCCGATCACAGAATTTAAGGAATATATCTTTTGCATCAGTATTCCCAGTGTATAACCATGCATCGCGCAAGCCGGCATAAGTTTTATGTATATTGTACCAGGGTACCAAATATTTCCAAATAACACTAACATCCCCATTTTTTATTTTAGGCCACAAGCCAGAGCTGTTGGGTACACCGCCAACATAACCAACCCCTCAATCGGGGTATGTTTTACTATTGGCTTCCTGACAAGTTTTCAGATCCGAAAGCATATATTCCATTCGGTTTTCACATTCGACATTGCCTGTAGCGGCATAATGTATAGCCATGGATGTAAGGTAATGCCCTCCAATATGACCGTCCAAACCATCCCAGTTGGGGAAACTTTTCGCTTTTTCGGGTAAACCGGCTTCTTTTAAATACGGTGCCAACAAGCGATCGACACCGTATTTTAATAGTACCTCTACATTTAGGTCGCAAGCATGTTTAAATGGCCCATCGGTAATTCTCACTTCATTAAGAGGAAATCCATTGGGATATAAACTAACCTGTGCCAGTGCTGAATTTAAAAAAAATATTGCAACCGGTTAACAATAGGATTAGTTGAATATGCTTATTTAATTGTTTCATTTTTTATCTCTCTTATTCAAAGTTACATTTTTTATCTATAACTTGATAATTATTGTTATTGATTTAGATTTCTCAATTGTTGATTCTCTCCAATAAAAATCTTAGTTGTCTTAACAGTACCATCAGACATAAAATTCCGGACTATGAATATTCCTTTAAGATTGCTGATATCCGTAACTTTTTGACCTGTTAATGTGTAATATTCTTTTAAAATCACTGTTGCCGGAGATGCATTTATTTCATTAATGCCGGTAGGATTTAAAACTTGGCCTGTTATCGATACCGTTTTTTCAAATGCCCCTGTTGAATTTAAGGTAATATCACCGGTGTAAGAATCAACTTCAAGGCCTTCTTTTAATAAAACATATATGTTGGTAGACGAAATTTCTCTTTCAGTTTGAATAATGGTCAATGATGAACTGTAACCGGAATTTGAATTTAAAGAAATTTCATAATTATCGGGAGCCTCAACTATGATATTATCGACAAGCAATGTACCTGAAACCTTAAAAGTTTTATACATTGATGGTCCAACTCCGTAGTCATATTCAAAATTGGATAATTGGTTTACAGTAGTAGTTATTTCAGGACCGGGTTTTACTGTCCCGGTCAACCTAACATATCTGCTAAGTACATCATTGGAAGAAATAATAACATTTCCTGTATATTCATTTTGCAATAATCCAGATGACATTCTAACAAAAATTGTTGTTACATCCAAGCTGTCATCCGATACAGGCAGAATAATTTCCGAAGCATATCCGGAATTTTGATCCAAAGAAACTTCAAAACCTGCCGATGCAGTAATATTTACATTACTTTCAAGTGGATTTCCCCATGTATCAAAAGACAATGTCTGTGACGGACCAAAGCCTTGCTCGTATTCAAATCCTTGTAGTGATTTGTCCGATACTTCAATGACTTCAGGTAGTTCACCTGAATCTAATGTTATACCATAAAACGTAATATCATCAAGATAAAAATCGATACTTGTAATTGCAAGTCCCCATACAACTTGGGTAGCACCGGATTTAAAAGAAGTTGCTGAGTTATCAGTGGCAGTAGCCGCTGTGTGCCATATGATTTTATCCGTGGAGTATTCAAAAGTCAAACTAACTTCATCACTACCGGTTACTGAAGCCCTGTACCACATGGGTTGCCCTGCATCCGGATCAAGAGAACCCATACCATTGTTAATATACGTATTCAGGTTTGTTGCATCGGTTGATTTATATATCCTAAATTCGGAACCCGAACCTGTATTGTAAACAATAAACAAATAACCATGCATCATACCTTCTACATATCCTGTTGTGGACCCTGCAATGTTATTGGTATCGCCCCTGAGTAAAACACCAATTTTATAGGGTGATGAAGCTGAGCCAATACACTGTTTCCATGTAACCGAATAATTAGTAGATTTATTGGAGAACAGATTCAGATCGATTACACCTGTTTCGTTACGTTGGCCAACACCATAAGGTGTGAGCATATTGCTGGTTATTTCATTGGCATCTGTAAAGGAAACCACTCCAGCTGTTGCTGTATTTCCTTGTCCGATTGTTGTATTTAAAGCAGGTGGGGTACTTGCAGTTGTTCCTGCCATATCATTAGAAAAATTATATGTTAATGAAATGGGTTGAGGCTCTACCTCTCCTTCCAAAAACAAACTGCGGGTAAGAGTTCCTTTCGAACTTATTTTTAATTCAGCATTATATTTATCGATTGGCAGACCATCCTTTAATCTTACATAGAAAATAAAATCTTCTACTGTGCCATTCAACTGATAAACAGTCAATGAAGTGTCATAACCTGAATTTGGACTTACAGATATTTCATATCCATTGGATACAATTATATGAATATCATCCATGAGACCGTAACCCGAGATTTTAACAGCCTTTTCTATCGAAGGCCCTGCGCCTTGCATATAATTTAGACCTTCAAGAGATAAAACCGAAACACCAACATTTACATTAGAATAGGAAATATCATCCATCACCCAATCGAAATTGTCAGCGTCCAACCCCCAAACCAGTTCTGTTGAACCATTGGAATATGTTGAATCGATAAAGGTAGTGGAATCAGCCCCTTCCCAGGAAATGCTGTCTTTGGAGCATTCAAAGGTCAACTTGTTTCCCACTGCAATTGCACGGTACCAGCAAGGGCTGTCAAGTCCATTCTTAAAGCTACCGGTATATGTCGGTTTGGCTATAAGGCCTGATGTGTCTGCAATATATGGTCTCAGTGTTACGGTACTGTCATCATTATTTGATACTATAAATAAATATCCTTGCTTCATATTTTCGGCATATGGGCATGATCCAGGATCGCCAGATCCCCTTAACAATATACCCTTATTGCCACCGAATGAAGAATTGAATTCTTTCCAGTTTAGTATATAATTTGACGCGTTTTCCGGAAACATATCCAGATTGGCAATCCCAGTACCGTTTATAGAGCCAGATGTATACGATTTAAAACAGTTGCTCGAAACATTGTCAATATCGGTATATGAAACCACGCCAGCGCTTCCGCTTCTAATTGTTATTAATTCTGCCGGGGGGGTTGAAGCATTGGTAGTAGCAATATCGTTTTCGAAGTGATAAACCCCATTGTTATTACCCTGTGTAATTACAATATTATCGATAGCAACATTATATGCGCCAGTTGCATTTGCCTTAAACTCGATTACGTTTTTACCGGCATTCAACTCTACCGATTGCGTGTTTATATCCCATTCGCTCAATGTTTCTGTTTCAGTAAAGGAGGGTGTATTTGTTTTCACGCCATTCACGTACAAATCTACAGTATTCACATTTCCACCAGTCACAGAATACCTGGTCTTTAACATATAAGTTCCATTTCGCAATGCATATACTGTGTCCCTGACACTCGCCGAGGCATTTGTTCCAAACCTGCAATAGCCCTGGCCAGTGTAATTTCGAATATTGCGGTTGTTTCCTCCGGTAATAATTTCATTTATATTCTTATAGTCGAAACACTCGGCTTCGTATTGACGCGGGCCGGTATAAATTGCCGGTTTTTCAGGTGCTATAATATTAGCCGAAGAGTAATCTGTGAGACGGCCTGTTGCCGTTCCCGCGCAATTTATGGTCAAATCAAGTGGTCCGTTGTGTTTCACTGTCAAGGTAAAGGTTCCGTTTGTCCATTCTTTGGTCAATTCACTGGCCGGATGATCTGCCCTGTCCTCATATGAATACGAAGGTTCTGAGTCACAACCATAGATTTTAATAATATCTGTTTTCAAGCTGGTATTGTATTCATCAAAATTGGACAGATAAATATTCAATTTATCGGAATATTCCTTCATAACACCCGAAGTATATTGCCACAAAGTAAACTCGATACTGTCAGAGGTGTTGTATTTAAAAGGGATAGTCCCATTGGCGGTTTTAGGTGTTTTTTCTTTGTACGGATTGTAAATCACCCATCCGTTCTCATGCCGTCCTGCGAAAATATCTCCAGTGTATTTCTCAGGAAATATAGTACTCAATTCTTCCATTTTATCAGAAATTGAAGGCCACCTATTGGAATAATCAGTTTTATTTATTTTAACCTCGAACGAATTGGCAAGTGAGTCATCTAATTGAAAAACAGTGGGAATGGTAGGGTACTGCCCTGTTTTTTTGAAAAAGCTCATGTTGTGTTCATAGTTTCCATCCATGCTAATATGGCCTTCAAAGATGGTTTCGGGTGTACTGTAGATGTCATCGTTGCTGCCGGTATTTACATCATTAACAATGACCACCTTGGTACGGTCGATAACTTCCTCGCGGGTAGGGATGCGAATAGTTCCATCCAGTACTTTTCTGAATAGGTCAATACTAAAGTTATCAAACTGAGGGAAAGTGCCCCATCTTCGTTGTGTATATCCTTCGGTAGTCGAATTACGGCTTAATTCCCTGAAACATTGGGTCCAGATCAATTCAGGGGCATCGATTACAGTACTGCCGTACAACATGAGGCGTTCCATATGAGGTGCCCCGCCGGTAGCGAGAATAAAACCTTCGTGTTCCCCGTCTCCGTCTGTCCATCCGGTATCGTCATAACGTAATCCACACTGACCACTATAACCCGACAAATAAGCCCCAAGGCAGGTACTTTCAACATCTAAAATATAACCTGTTTGTGTAAATTTTTCTAACAGGATGTAATTCTCCGTGTATTTCCTGCAGGCTTCCGCAAAATTCGGCATCCGTTTAAGCATTCCAATCGGATTATTTATGGCACCCCACTGATTGGAACACCAACTTACCACTAGATAGCAACCATAATGATTGCTTAATTCCAGCAAATTCGCAAAGTGTTCTATCCGGTCTGGCCATCTTGGTGAAAGCGGGTCGGAAGGATCGTCATATCCCCAAAATTGCTCACAATAGTTAAATCCGATCATATTGGGATAATCCCTGTAGAACTCCTCATAAACGCTTAAATCAAAGTCTGAAAAGTGGCTATACCCACCACTGGAAGGTTGCACCATTGCCCACATTTGGTTCTGGGCACATGTCCTTAACCAGGATTTGGCAATTTCATAGCCATATTCCGCAACCTGAAATTGACTGGTTTCTACATTGTGGCTAATTGACAATGAAATATTCATTACTATGAACGGTCGAATATCTTCCGGGATCAGGTCGATGATCTTTTGTGGATCGGCATAATTCCATGTGTCTATATGTATCAGCCACATAGGCTGATCGGGAGTAATTGGTCGCCGTAAATGATTCTCTGTTTGAGCATTAACATATATACTAAAAAAACTTAAAAGAATAACACTGACAAAAAATATAGTTGTTCTTTTATAAAACTTATATTTTAATGTATATTTCATAATTTCTAATTTTAATTTAATTTCTAAATACTAAGTCTATTTTTACAATTCTCTAATTCTTAATCTTTAACTATAACACTTGGGCCAACATAACTTTGCTTCAAACCACCCCAGTCTTCATCGTTTATAAATATACCCCTATATTTTATGGAAGGTGGCCGGGAAATGAAATCGTTTACTACATATATTTTTTTTTGTAGTTTTACCGGCACATCTGCCCACCATTCCCATGCTGATACACCCATGGCTTCGCTATGGGTAAAAGCCCTGTAAGCCGTTCCACGGCGATCGCTCTCAACAATTATTAAAGCTTGCTCAACACCGGGAAATGGCTTTTGCATCCGTTGGATGATAAACTGTTCCCAACCATCTTTTATTCCGGAAATATTTAATTTACCATCTGATACCAATTGGTCAATCCATTTATTATATCCAATTGTTCCCAATATTATTAGATTTCCATTGGTGGCTTTATTTGTTACAAATGGTTGAATATTTGTCACTGACTTAATGTCTTCGGCAAAAATTTTGGAAGCCTTTTCAACAACAGTAAAATCAGATTCATCATAAATAATGGTACAATTAGTCAACAAAAAAGCATTTTTGCTCTTTTTAGAAAAAATCATTGATGTCTTTTGAGCATTTACCAATTCATCCTCTAGGTTGTTTACATCCTCCCAACAGTTTGAACCCTGAAGTCCACTTAAACTTAAACATATGATTACAAAAAAAATTATTACTTTTTATTTCATCTATTAATTAATTTACTTTCAGTGGCATTTATCAACTTCATTAAATCAAAACATATTTTAGTCAGCAAAACCTTGGAAGAATATATTCAATTCTTCCAAGGTTTATTAAAACTGTTACCTAAAAAAACAGAATAATCTATTAAAATATTTAAATCTTAAAGTTTATAATTAAATATCAATTAATTACTTTGACAAACCATCGGCAACACCAACATAGGCTCTTTTTCTTTTATAATTTCGTGTCCACAAACCTAGCGGTTGCTGTTGTGTATCTACCGGACTCCAAATAGTAATTCCATATCGCTGGTTTGCAGGAATTAGCTCAAAATATTTCTCTACAACGTATTGATACATATCTGCCTGTGCTATGTAGTCCTCATCTGTAGCATTTATTATGCTTACATCATCATCTAAGGCCACATCCAGTTCAGATATTTTAATTGATTTACCTGTAGCGGCCAGTAATTGGAACATTTCAGCAATTTTATCCTTATCGGAATTTATGCTGATATGCATTTGCGTACTGATGCCGTCTATCTTAGCGTCTTTTCCTTCAATGTATTCAACATAGTTGATTAAACCTTTGCATTTGTCTATGTTTGATTCCAGGTTATTATCGTTGATAAATAATAAATCATCTGAATTACCATATTTACGTGCCAGATTGAAAGCAAGCACAGCATAATCTTTCCCAAGATAATCTTGCCAGTAAAATTCATTGGCACTCATTTTTTTATCCACCCCGGTTCTTAAATTTTCAGGATTTTCGTCGTCTATTGGTTCCATTACCACATCCCAAGAAGTAATATTATCTTTACAAGCTGTTAAAATGCCTGAAATCCAATTTTCCAAAGCATTTGCAGTAATAGTTTCTTTTTCTTTTTCCTCAACATGCAAAGTGATCTCTTCTGATGCAAGAGGTGCAATACCTTTACCTGTAGGTATATTTAAGGTTTGGGTAAGATAAATTTTGTCGATTTTTAATCCATCTTCCATTCGGGAAATTGTTAATACATGATCTCCTGAAATTAACAGATAACTACCTATTGAATACCAAGTCCATTCTAAACTTGTAACTGAATTATTGAAGGTAGTCCAAGTACTATCGTCGAAATTGCAATGAAAAGAATCGTCATTAGGAAAGTCATCTGTTTCCGGTGCGGCTCGTACCCATAAGTTATATTCACCCTCGGTACCGACATTGAAATTATACTTCAACACGTCATCATCTGTAATTTCACTTGTATTTGTGAGATTTACATTTGCAACATCATTTGGAACAAGCATATATGCTTCATTGGAAGCATCGGCATCTGTGAATTGTTGCCATGTTGAACCTTTTTCGGCAGCATCTTCACTTTCAATGAATATTTCATCATCATTTGAAACTTCACTATCAAGATCAACAACTGTTAAACCAGCGACATTGATGAAATATGAAACATTGGGCCTATACCCTAAATCAAAATGAAACTTAATGTTATTTTCTGTAAATTCATTGATCCGAAATGAAATTCTATTCCATCCCACTTTAGTTAAAAATGTTAATGATGGGGTTCCACTTCCTGTCCAATCAATTTCAGGATTATTATTAATCAATCCTTCAAATGCAATTCTTCCCTCACCTATAGAATCCGATAAAATGAACATTACAAATTCATATTCGTGTCCATCTTCAACTGTAATTTCCGGAGAAGAAAGCCTCAGGCTTTCAGGCGTAGAAGAATTTGCACTGGACACTAGTTTGATTGATTGTTCACCGGCATATTCAACAATAGAAATCCCAGCGCCACTATTGGTTTGAACCCAACCGTTAAATGAGGCATCTATAAGTCCTGATTTGTTTAATAAATTGGGAGATGTTGGCGTACTAAACACGGTTGAATCCAATAATGAATTTAAGTATGCTGTGTTTTGATTAGCGTGCCAACATAATGATCGACCATATAAGGAAAGTTCTGCTTCTTTAACATCATTCATGAATGATGTTAAAAATGATAAGTCCATGCTGCCATCTGCCGATACCAATGATCCATGCATCATTTCATTAAAAGTTGTTAATTCTTTGAAATTAGAACATCTCAAACTATACCCTACTTCTTTCTTCTGAAATTCATCAAATGTTACCGATACACCTAATTTGAAGTTAGGGTTGGTGTTGTAATCTATATAGGATGGCAATAAATCATAACCATTTAAAAACTCATCCAATTCTACATTATCAGGTTTTTCTGGCATATAACCTACATCATATTCTTCTACACATGAAAAAAATGTAGCAGTAAGTGCCGCTGCAAAAAGTAATCTTTTTATATTTTTCATTATATTATATATTAGTCGTTAAAACTGTTAGTGTCCATAAGAATAATATATTTATTAAATAAACATAAATATTAGAAACTAACATTAAACGGATTATTTTAAATAGTCCATGTTTCATCTGTTTTCTTAAAACACACTAAAGTATTCAGGTTTAATCCCCCTGTCCCGCACAACCAAAGTATCTTTGGTTGAATAATCAATGTTTCTGTTCAAAATCTCTACAGTATAATCCAGATAGAGTGCATTTCGATCTAAGCCTCCAAAACTGTTTTTTTCACCATCCAAAACAAATTTACCAGTCCCTGAGATTACAATGTTACTGGAATTGCCTGAAATGCTACAAGTTCCATCTTCAGCAAAGGTTAAAATCAGTTCAAAGTCTATTTTTCTTCCCCCATCCGGGCGAACACTTAAAGGCAGTGTGCACTCGTCTAAAGAATTTGTTGAAATGCTTACAACTTCATTGTCTTCCTCGAATTCTTCATGACGGATTTCTGTAGTTGTGGAACCATTATTATCAACCACATCTTCCCCTCTTCTTAAATAATTCCCATGCCATGGATTTACATATTTTATAGCATATAGAACAAAGTCTTTAGGGAGAACGCTCCAATCTGTTTCTATACAACGGTTTGGGTCTTCAACTAATGGTAATCCCTGTAAGATGGAATCTGCACCTTCGACATCTGTCAATATCAAGGGGATAACATAGGTATTAAGCAATGAACTGCTGTCTGCAAAGAATGCATCGGTTAATTGCACCTCAACCCCACCCAGGATATTTCCCGGAGTAATGGATATCTTGTTGGTTGCCAATTGGTAGTAATTAGATGGCATTGGAACAACTTTTACTGAATCCGTTCCTTCAAAATACCTGTCATCGCAAAGTGATTCTTCAACCATAAAATCTATTTCAACATTACCTGTATTATCGCGTGCACCACTCAAGGTAGCCTTAATCATTACTTTGTGTTCATTATCCAAAGAATTATCAACAAATAAATCCTCCCCAAGAACTACAGTTCTAACAGGATATTGATTCGCGAAGTAGACAATATGGGATTCAAAATCGGGATAAGTTATATCCTTGTTTTCGCAAGATGCGAGCACAAAAACCACAACCGCCAAAACTAATATTATTTTATATTCTTTCATTTTTCAATAATTAAAAAATTAATTAATAATTACTCCCATCCTTGATTCTGTTCTAAGTTTCTATACTTTAATATTTCGGAATAGGGGATAGGGCCATAAAACATATAATCGGAATAAGAACGCTTTTCTACATCAAAAACAGTGTATGAACTAGAAGGATTCATGCCTTTTGCTGTTTCATTCAGATTGACTTTCCAACGACGAATATCCCAAAAACGAAAACCTTCGAAACAAAGTTCCAAACGTCTTTCGTTACGAATTAATTCACGCATTTTTCCTTTATCGTTTCTACATTCCTCTAAATAAGGATCGCCATTGTTCACGCCAACACCAGCTCTTTTACGAATTGCATTGATGATATCGTAAGCAGAATATGAATGACTTCCTTGACCGGTTGGTCCCCATGCTTCATTTGCAGCCTCGGCATAGTTAAGATATATTTCAGTGCTACGAATTCGGGGTGTGTAATGTGTTTTTCCAGTAATAGAGGATGGATTAACATTAACATCCATACGCAGTCGTTTTTTCATGTAGTAGCCTGTACGTGTCGAGGTTTCAATCATGTTTATTCCATCATCGGTACCTGATTGACTACCTGTTAATATCAATGAATTTGAAGTGCCGACAATACTGCTATCATAAATAATATACGCCGATAAACGAGGATCCCTTTCGGCATATGGATTGGATGGGTTATAAACTGCATTAGCATCTGAAATGGGGTATCCATTTTCCATAGGAAAGGCATTCACCAAGTTTTGTGTTGGATTCATATTACCAGATCCAAATAGTGTTGGTGGAAAGTTTTGTGATTCTTGTGTAGTGTTATTGGTACTGATGTTCTCTCTCCAAATAATTTCAGGTGGATTTTTACCCCCTGAAAGATTGTCAACATTTTTAGTATAATATAAGTGTCCATTTGCAGCTAACCCGCTGGGCCCACCCCAATAGTCAACAACTACAGCAGCAGCGTTCGCGGCATCTTCCCACCCGGTTGTATTACCAGGGTCCTGAAAAGCCGGGCTCGCGGCTAATAGAGAAGTCCTGGAACGAATGGATTGCGCAATAAGCCCATTAAACAACTGACGGGAAAAATGTCCCATCACACGGTTATATTGTTCTACGGTCAATGAATCAGTCCAAAACCGTTCGGGAATTTCATCTTCAGATTTTACAGTTTCATATTCGAATGGTAAATACAAATCTGCACTATCTAAATCCCTATAAATCTGTTGAACACATTCCTCGAACGTGGCACGAGAATTGTTGAAATCGGATTGTGGATCTTGAAATTCTGTTAAAATGGGAACACCCATTAATCTTCCATCTGAAGTAAACCCAGCGTGAGAACGCAACAGATGGTACATAAAAAGGGCACGTAATCCAAATGCCTCTCCTTTCATTCGAGAATTGAACAGATCGGCGGCCAAAGTATCGTCTGCCCAATGAACTTCATCAACATTTTCAAGAAACAAATTAATATATTGAATGGCTGAGAATCCTCTATCCCACTGGTTAACTGGATTATTTGAGGCAGTCCATGAGCCGGTTGCCATTTTCAGGTAATTATTATCCAACTGGTTAGTTACTGCATCGTCAGTTGCATAATCATTGTTATCATAATATCCGGGAATTAAACCGTATACAGACACTATAAAACCTTGTGCATACCCGGAATTGGTATACATTTGTTCAATATCCTTAAAGTTTTCTATGGCTGGATCAATAATATCTTCGCAGCCTGAAAACATTAGAATACTTATTAAAGCAATATATATATATTTTTTCATTTTTAGAATTATTTAATTTATTACTAAAAAGAAGCCTTTAGACCTATATTATAAAAACGGCTTTGAGGAGCACTTCCGACATTTAATTCCATTAACTCTCGTTCTTTGGATATTGTAAGCAGGCTTTCTCCACTTATATAAACACTCATATCGTATAATTTAACCTTTTTAAAAATTCGATTTGGCAAATCGTATGTAAGTTGCATCCTGGAAAGGTCAAAGCGATTCGTCTTGTACATCCAAAAAGTTGAATTTAGAAAGTTATTGCTGTTATCTGTTGTTGTTAAACGTGGATAAGTTGCATCATCTTTTGTTTCTTCAGTCCAACGTCCCAATACAACTTCGGAATATTTACCCGTACCTCTTACCCAATAGTATGAACTGTTTTTGTAGGAGATTGCACCAGTAAATCCTCTCCCCAATGCAAAAAAGGTAAAGTTTTTCCATTTTAAAGTGTAATGTAATCCATAAGAAAAGGGAGTTGCCGGCCAACCACCAACACCAAGGTCAACTTGATCTCGATTATCCACAATGCCGTCCTCGTTAACATCCTTATATTTCAGGTCACCTGGTTGCACGTCACCAAATGTTTGGGTAGCATGTCCGTCAATATCTGCCTGATCAATGAAAAAACCTTCACTAATATAGCCCCAGGATGATTCCAACGGTTTGCCTTCGCGGTACTGATAATCATCATTATAAATTTCATCTCTTTGAACAGCTTCAGACGAATATACCATACCAGAGATACCAACAGTATTATGCACCTGCCCCATTTTCAAATTCAGGTTCAAAGTGAAATCAGTTCCTGTATATTTGTTGTTATTATAGTTCACATATGGCAGAAAATCTGTATAATAAGAAGGATATATGGTTGAAGCTCCCCTGGTTAAAAATCCATTTTTATTGATTAAGAAGTAGTTGACATCAAATGTCATAATATTATCAATCAATGATCCGTTTAATCCAACACGAAATTCTTTACGTTGAATGAAAGTCAAATCAGGATTATCACCACGGACTGAGGTAACATTCCAACCTCCGGCTGATCCATCGCGCCACTGATACCATCTGCCTGCATCATTAAAATATCCTTTGTACAGGTAATATTCAGAAATATCTTTATCCTGATTTAGAACTGCATAAGAAGCAGTTAATTTCAGGTTATCAATAAAAGAAACATTGTCGCTAAAGAAACTCTCTTCACTTAATCGCCAACCCACTGTTATAGCAGGTGAAAATGCATTGCGATTTCCTTCCGGCAATTTTGCTGAATGGACCATTGCACTAGAAAAATCGAAATAGTATATATGATTGTAATTGTAAGCAGACTGAAAACCCAGATTAGCTCCACCAATTGCGTGATAATCACTTCCACCATCATTTTGATCTTCATCGAAAGAATAATTGTATTTTATTCCCCAGGCAATTAAAGCAGCAGTTATGTTATGTTTATCATTAAAAACTTGACTATAGTTAAGTTTTGTAGACGATGTTATGGTCTGTGTAAAATAACTGCTCCCAACATATTCATTTGTGGAATTCTCGTCATTATTATATTTAGTTAGATCAATTATAACATCGGATCCATTTATGTTTGCCCATACAGGTTCGTATGAGGCATATGCTTCACTCCAATTAGTTGTATACCCATCTATAAAATCCATGGCATACATTGTTTCAATTGACAGCCCTTTCAAAATATTTTCAAGGTTTGCTCCCACGCTCACATCAAATTGAAAAACACGGTCTTTGAATTTTGTATAGCCTCCTGCCAACATGTCCGAAAATGTGTTTGTTTGGTTTGTACTTGTTCCGCCAAACAGAAATTTGTTATTTATTACATAATTGCTATTGTCCACAATCGTTTGCAATGCCGGAATATTCTGGTCAAGCATATTAACCGGTATCTCGGGAGAAAACAAGTTAGGACGTAGTGAAGCCGAACTTTCCCAAAAATCGCCATGACCTCTATAGCTATCTTGAAAAATGATCGAAGCATTGGCAGTAGCGTATAACCAATCGGTAATATTCATATCCACATTTGCCCTCACATTATATCTGGAATCCCTATTATTCTTCTGTTCACCATATTTAATAAGATTATTGTTGAAAGAAGCACCAAAGTTTGTATAGTAACGAGCAAATTTATTTCCACCAGATACTTCAGCAGTGAGATCCGTTTTGCTATATGTTTTTCTTAAATAATCAGATGTAAAAAACTCCATATCCGGATACCTATAAGGATTTGTTCCTGCCGCGGTGTTATAAATTTCAGCACTTGAATATCTTTCCGAAATCCCGTCGTTACGGCAAGCTTCGTTATATAAATTCATATAACTTGCCGCATCAAGGTAATTTGGATAAGCTTTTGGCACGTATAGACCGGAATTTGCACGTACATCAATGCTTAAGGGGCTGGTTTTCCCTCTCTTAGTCGTGATAAGAATTACACCATCCGCCGCGTGGCTACCATAAAGCACTACTGCACTGGCCCCTTTTAAAACAGTGATGTTTTCAATTTCTGATGAAAGTACATTGTCGCGAGGAACACCGTCTACCATTATCAAGGGAGATAATCCCCAAATTGCTCCTGTATAACCGCCAACATAGCTTTCCAAACCATCCAACATATTGGTGGAATAATTTTTTTTCATTAGCTCGGAAGTATTAATTATTGAAACACTTCCAAGTAAATCTTTTTTTAACACCTTACCAAAGGCTATATTTGCAAGACTATCTTCATTTTCCTGCAAATGCATACCTTCCGAATTTACTGTGCTGTCTATTGCCTCCTGAGCACTGATGATTGCCAAATTCAATGTACACAAGGCAATCAAGGCAATATAATTATTTAGTATATTCTTTTTCATTTTGTCGAAAATTTTTAAAATTAGTTGATAACTGGCATTTTTAAATAACATTGTTGATGTACAATTATATAGCCCGTTTTACCAACCCGGGTTTTGTTCAAATTCCCTGTATATATTAACATCAGATACCGGAAGGGGAAACCAGTAATGCTTGGATTCTAATTTTCTTTCAATCAACATGGTTTCCCTGTAATTCAGTACGTGGGCTTCAGCAGGATTGGCATATAATTCTGCAGAGGATACAGTTGGATCGCGGTCAAATTCGGCAGCTTTTTTAAATGTATATGGTTGTTCAGTTAAAAGCAGCCAGCGTCTTAAATCGACGAAACGATGCCCTTCGAATGCCAGTTCGACAGCACGTTCACGACGCAACTCACTTAGAAAGCTTTCAGTGCTTCCCAGGAACTTGCTGTTAACAAGTCCGGCGCCCGCGCGTTCACGAATCTTATTCACTGCATCCAAGGCGGTAAGATCATAGTCCGGCACACTACCGTCTGGCGAACTATAACCAACTGCAGCTGCTTCTGCATACATAAGGTACACATCAGCTAGACGCAAAAAGCTCATTATGCAAACATTATTATCTTGATATCCATCAAATTCGTTTAAAAATTGAGACGAAAATTTTTGGTTCATATAACCTGTCAAAACTCCCTGTACACCATCGCTTGTTCTATAAAGACCACCTGTGTAAAGGCTTGCATATTGTCTTTCCTCTGTCAAACTACCATCACTGTTTAAAGCACATTTCATTCCATCGAAAATAATGTCGTGATAAAACCTTGGGTCTCTATTTCTCCAAGGGTATTCTGGATCGTAACCGGATTCCGGGTCTGCATTTACACCATCAGGAATTGGAAGGCCGTTTGCCATACCATAATAATGAACATAATTCGACGTTGGGTTGATTTTTAGTCCGGAATTAATTAATGTTTTTGGACGGTAGTCGTTTATCTGGTTCCAACGCCAACGATTACCACTTTCTGCTAATCCTTCCATAAAAATAGCTTCCTTCAACCCTGGAAGTTTACCCCCCTTATTATAAGTATAAAAGATTTCGGAGTAATCCTCAAAATCTGCCAATTCATACCGGCCGGTTGATTCAGAAATTTTAAGTACTTCTGCAAAAACCTGTGCTGCCCTAATACAGTATTCTGTATTATAAGAACGGTTGCCTGTAGATTCAAAATTCATTAGAGGACTACCTGCCCAAAGCAGGTTTTTGCCCAAATATGCCAATGCCATGATTTTGTTAATACGCAGATTGTTATTTCCTAAGGTTGCTTTACCCGGGTTTGTATCATCCCAATTCACGGGAAGTAAATTAGCAGCTTTTTGAAAATCGTTAGCTATACTATCTGAAATGGCTTGGTAACTTAACCGCTCTAAGCGCAACACCTCATCAGAAGGCAATACCCTGTTAATATAAGGCATTCCGCCCCAATATTGAATCAGCATAAAGTGAAACCAACCTCTGAAGAAATATAGCTGACCGGCAATTAGATTCTTTTCTTCCCCGGTTGCCTCAATTAGTTTATCTAAATTGGCAATACCTATATTGGCAGTACGGATTGCTGCCCATGAAAGACCCCAAAGTCTTCCTTTATCAGATTTTTGAGTACTTATGGTATAATCTCCTTCAACGTCTTCCCAAGGTTGCGGTGCCATCTTAAACCATCCATACTCTTTGGTCATCCAATCCCAGAAATTACCCCTGTCTATTGAATAGGATAGACAACGTGTTTCGTTTGGTTGCCAATATTCTTCCTCACCTAAATTCCAATCGTTGTGCCACCAATTTTCACTTTGAATTGGAATATGGTTGTATAACTGTTCTGTAAAACCCTGAAAATTCCTGAAATTTTTAAATGCCTCTTCCGTATCTATATCACTTTGAGGGGCTTTGTCAAGATAGTCTTCACAGGACATCAATCCTGATATACCCGCTATTACAAAAACGGATATAAATTTTATCTTTATATTTAATTTATTCATGCTAATAATTGATTAAAAGATTATATCAATACCTAAATTGAAACGTCTTGCTGTTGGATATGCCCCATTGCTTGAGTTTCCACTGAAATTAGACTCTCGGTCATCGGGCATTTCTGTCCATAACAACAGGTTATCTCCATTTAAATATAGCCTACATGATTCCATACCTAATGCATTAATTTTGCTGTAATTGAAAGAGTAAGAGATTTCTAAATTCTTCAAACGTAAATAAGATCCGTCGTATAAATATCGTGTACCGGCAGCATCTTCACCCAAGGTTGTTGTCCAACGAGGATAAGGGTTTTCTCCCCCATCATATTTATTCCAATATGTTCCTTCTACATACGCTACGTTTGAAGCAACCCTAAAGGTAGGGAAGGTAACTTCACGAGTTACGTTGGATACACCATAAAACTGAACAAAACAAGCAAAACCTTTCCATTCCATCCCAAAAGTACTACTATATGTATTTTGAGGAACACCTGAATATTGATATGGTGCTCGATCGTATGTATCAATTACCCCATCACCGTTTATATCGATTATATTGAAATCACCGGCAATTTTATTAAGATTATCAGAAATTCTTTGGGTACTTCCATATACGTCATCCCAAGATTCAATAAATCCATAATCCAGGTAAGCCCTGGTCTGCCCAATGGCATAACCTTCTGATTTTTGGTAATCAGGTGAAAATTCAGGGTCATCGCTGAAAATAATTTCATTTTTGGCGTGAGTAAAGTTTGTATTTGCCCAAAGACGTAATTGGTTAGCAAAGACATGGTTCAATCTAAGCTCAAACTCATAGCCGTTACTTTTTACCTCACCGAGATTACCGGTTGGCGCATCGGCACCAAAATATGACGGAACCGCACGGTCATTACCTACAATCAGTATCCTGGACCTATGGTCGTTGAACATATCAAATGAACCTGCCATAAAACCGGAAAAAAATGAATAATCAATACCAAGATTCCTTTTTTCAGATATTTCCCATGAAATATCAGGGTTTCCTAAGCGATCAATAAGATAAAACGTATATGGGGTGTTGCTGGGAATATCACCCATTTGGGCATTTCCCCCATAAGCCCAAATATCCTTATATAAAAAGCGATCTCCTGCAGCATCATCGCCAACCCTACCCCAAGAACCTCGAAATTTCAACATACCAAGAAAACCGATTTTCTGCATAAACGATTCTTCACTTATCATCCATCCAGCTGAAAATGATGGGAAAAAATCAAAACGGTAACCCGGCCCAAATTTCTCAGATCCATTATAGGCGCCATTCACTTCTGCCAGGTATTTTGATGCATAGTTATAAGTTGCACGGAAAACCCAGTCCTCACGGTAAATATTGAACATAGAACCCCGTGCCCACGTTTCACGGCTAAAAAGCCCCATACCGGTTACAATATGTTTTCCAAAAATCCTATCATAGTTTAATTGCCCAAAGTAATACAATTTCCTATAGATGGAATTGCGATCTAAACTTCCTCCCACTGCAGTCCAGGAGATGTTTTCCGAGTAATCCAATTGAGTGCCCTGATTAATTTTTTCGGCATAAACTACTTCTCCGGATTCAGTATTGACCCATTTGCGTTGGGCGTAGTTGTAGTAATCGTTAATACCGTGTCCTGTATTCCTAAAAGTATTGTCAATAGAAAGGTTTGCTTTGACACTTAAACCTTTTAAGAGCGCATCTAATTTTTGTGTAAGTATGAAATCTGTTGTTATATTTGTGGTTGTTTTCTTTTCAACTCCGGAAGTAGCCAACCTCTCTACTGAATTTGGCACATCAACATCCCTTGGCGCGTAAAAACCCCAAGTTCCATCAGAATATATCGGGTGCATTGCATCCGGTGCCGTGAGGTAAGCAGATGACCAAAAGATGGCATCATCATCTCTAGCCAGATACGGCACCTTACGCACCCCTCTCGAACCAAATAAATTGGCAGAAAATAAAGTTGATTTTGTTAGGTTAATATCAAGGTTAGTGCGGATATTGATACGATTAAACCCGTATCCTGAATTATATCCCCTTCCATTTTCAAATTCCTTAAATAAGTCACCTTCATTCAAATAATCAATGGAAGAAAAATAATTTACAAATTCAGTACCTCCTAAAACATTCACACTTGTATTGTAGGACATCGCGTAGCCTTTAAACAATTCATCTTCCCAATCAATGTTAGGATATCGATCCAATTCTTCAGTGTTTGCCGGATTACGGAATTTCTCGATTATTTCCTTTGGAGTATAATCGAGCCATCCTTTTGGGGAAATACCAAGTTCCCGCTCGATAGTAGTGTTTCGAAGCATATATGAATCATATGAATCATATTTTTCCGGTAATTTTGACACTACTTTCGCTGTAGTATTGGTCCTAACCTGGACTTGTGCCTTACCCTGTTTACCACGTTTGGTAGTAATTAATATTACACCATTTGCCCCTTTTACACCATAAACCGCGGTGGCAGATGCATCTTTTAGAACGGAAATATTCTGAATTGAAGAAATGTCAACTGTACTCATTGGACGTTCTACACCATCGACTAAAATTAATGGTTCACTGTTATTCCAGGAACTAATGCTGCGTATGACAATTTTCGGATCTTCTGCTCCAGGCATGCCAGTTGAACTATACGTGATCACCCCTGGCAATTTTCCTGCAAGTGCGGCTCCAACACTGGATACTCCACCTGACCGTTCGAGATCTTTTCCTGAAGTTTGTGATATGGAACCAACAAGGCTTGCCTTTTTTTGCACGCCATATCCTATCACTACGACATCTTCAAGTTGAAGAATATCTTCGACAAGAACAATTTCCAAATAATCCTGATCTGCAATGCTGATTTCCTCAGAGAGCATACCTACATAAGATACAATGATAATGTGTTCTTCTGTTGAAGGAATTGCCAAGGAAAATTTCCCATCCACATCTGTAACGGTACCTATAGTAGTTCCCTTGAGATATACAGCTGCACCAATAATTGGGCTCTGATCAGAATCCACAACTATACCCTGTACATTTCGCGCATTTTGTGCGAAAAGGTTTGTTCCGTAAATAATCAATATTAATATGAAACCATACCTTATAATATAAGCATGAATTCTCCGATTATTTAAGGAAAAGGAATTTAAATAATTAATAATTAGTTTTCCCATCGTGTAGTTTTAATTTTAGTTAAAAAATCACTATTATCCGACTAATATCGAATTTCTGATTTTTATTCGGACACTAGTGTTAAAAAATAGTTTTTACACAAACCATAAAAATTAGTTCTTTCAACTTTTAATATTCAAATAATCCATCCATTAAATTTCATCACTGTTAATATCCATATTTCACAAACTTATTTTGTAGTTTGGTTAAACTTTTTACAGGATTTTCTGATGACATATTCAAATTTATAATGTTTGTAACAATTGAATTTTTACTAGTGGCAAATCTACTTTTTATAGAATTTATAAGCCTGTTCAAGAGTAACATAATTATGTCTAAACGTAACATTTGATAATCGCGTTGATAATAAACTAATCCTATCAATCAATCAATCAATAAATCCCATTTAATTCCATTGTTGATTATATTTAGAGTTTGTCCATAAACTCGTAGTGTTTGTTCAGAATGTTCGAGATCAAGGCGCGCGAAAATTTTAAACCTCGGTGTACTAAGGTATTCGAGGATTTAAAATTTTGACAGCAACGCGGATATCGGACATTATGGACAGACACTATTTAGTGTCCGTCTATAAACTTGGCAAAATGTTTAAACGGTCATGTCTCTGTACAGAAAGTCTGTAGTGCATAAGATACAAGGCGGCAAAGCGAAACTGTATAAGAATACAGCGAGTTGCAGCCAACGCGGTAGATGATTTGCTACAGACTCACGAAATATAATTCATGAAAAATGCAAAGGATTTTAGTAATATGAGTTAAAACCCTTGCACTTGACAAACAATTAGTTGCTGTATTGTGATGACTATTAATCTATTTTGTGTTTTTCAGCAGACCCTATTTACATATTTCTTTTGGAATTCTGAAATTGCGTAGGTGTTTTTTTAAAGAATTTACTAAAACTTTTTGAAAAACTAGAAGATTCAGAATACCCAATTTTGTAAGCTATTTCTGTAATTTGTAAGTCGGTTGTTAATAACAGATGTGCAGCATGGTTTAATCGAATGGTTTTAATGTAATTGCTCACTGTCTGATTAGTAAGAGCTGTAATTTTTCTGTATAATTGCATTCTACTGAGTGCCATTTCAGATGCTAAAGCAGTCGAGTTAAAATCAGGATTATCGATGTTATCTATTATAATTTTATTTAATTTATCTATGAATTTTGGGTTCAATGAATTTAAGGGATCCATGGTAAGTTCATTATCAACACCCAAACTAAATTTAATCCTAAGTTTACTTCTTTGGTTTATTAAATTGAAAATTCTTGTTTTAAGTATTTCCATACTAAAAGGTTTAGTGATGTAATCATCCGCACCAATCTGAAAACCATCAAGTTTAAACTGACCTGCATGATGTGCTGTTAGCAATATAACCGGAATATGATTGGTTTTTTCATCATCTTTTATCAATTTGCACATGGATACACCATCCATTTTATTCATCATTATATCGCTAACAATCAAATCAGGAATTTGCTCTGTTGCTATTTTAAAACCTTTGTCGCCATCATTACAATCTATAATATTGAAATACGCGTCTAATTCACTTTTGATATAGCTTCTTAGATCATCATTATCTTCAACTAAAAGCACTAAAGGTTTTTGTTTCCCTTTTTTTAAATCAATTATATTCTCAGGTTTGCTATCATCAAAGTCAGATATTTGTGTTTGAGAATCTGTTTGGTCTTCTTTTATGTCACCGCTTGGAACAGATTTTAACACTGGTATCAAAACAGTGAATATTGATCCGATATTTTCTTCACTTTCTACAGAAATAGAACCTTTATGCAATTCGATCAATTCTTTGGCCAATGAGAGCCCAATCCCAGTAGAAGCACTGTCAATAGGCCTTGTTGTATCAATGTTTTTGAACCGTTGAAAAATTGTGCCCATCGCTTTTTTTGAAATACCAATTCCATTATCCTTAATAATTATTTTTACACAATTTGAAATATTATTGTCAATTTCTTTTTGCTTTTCTTCGATCTCAATGGAAACTTCTATCTCACCACCATTTTCGGTAAATTTAAACGCGTTGGACAGCAGGTTAAAGAAGACTTTATCCAATTTATCAGAATCGAAATACATATTAAGTCTTTCGATTTGAGTATTGAATCTAAACGTCATATTACGTTTTTCAGCATATGATATAAAAGTATCGAAAATATGTTGAATAAATAAGACAATATTTCCAATTTTCCAATCCATCTTAAGATAGCCGGCATCGATTTTCCGCAACTCCAAAAGTTGATCTATTAATCGTTTAAGTTTCTGAACATTCTTTAACATAATCTGATAGTAGTCTCTTGTTTTTTGTTCTTCAACCTTACTATTGATAAGTGTTTCAAGAGGTGTTGAAATGAGTGTCAAGGGAGTTCTGAATTCATGGCTAATATTCATAAAAAAACGTAATTTCATTAAATCAATTTCGTGTTCCTTCTTTGCATTAAGATTTTCTAAGGCTAATGCATTTTTCCTTTTCTCTTGATTAATGAAAATCAAGTTGATAATATATATCAGAAATATAATGACCGATATGTAGATTATAAATGCCATTTTTGTTTTCCATATTGGTGGTTTGATTCTAAGGTTTAATGAAATAATTTCAGCATTATCTTGGTTGCCTGAATCATATGCCTTCACTTTAAATATATAATTACCGTGCCGTAAGTTTGTATAGCTTTTTTTTTGTTCTTTCCCAAGTTGGTTCCATGAGTTTTCAAGCCCTTCGAGTATGCATGAGTAACGTATGTCTTTTTGATAATTGAAATTCAAAGACGAGAAAACGAATGTAATAAAGTTCTGATCATAATTAAGCTTTATTTCTTTAGTATAACTGATATTTTTTTTAAGAGGGGATTTTTTGTCAACTTTAATACTATTATTGAATATTTTAATATCAGTAAATTCAAGATCAATATCATATAATGAGTTTTTAAATTTAGTAGGATTGAAATATACTATTCCAATATCACCTCCGAAAAATATCTTGTCGCCATTGCAATATTGCGAATTGACTAATTGGAAATTGGTTATTAAACCATCATTTTTATTATATAAATTATATGATCCTGTTTGAGTATTGTATCTACAGATTCCATCGCCGGTTCCCAACCAAAGATATCCGTTTTCATCCTCACTAATGGAGTTTACAATTTGGTTAATAAAGCCATTTGTAGCATTAAACTCGTAATATTTCATTTTTTCAGGATCTAATAAACAAAGCCCACCATTATTAGTCGAGAACCAAATATCTTGATTATTACTTTGATAAATAGATAATATGGATTTATCGTTTAATCCATTACCATCCATATCAGATATTCCGGAATCGAAAACATAATTATCGCCATTAATAATGACTTTATTAAGACCGTTTTGAGTTCCTACCCAGATATTGCCTTGCCGGTCTTGCAATATACAACGGATAATATTGCTACTAATTGATGTTGGTTTATCTGATTCGTTCAAAAAATTGATAAATTCAGCTTTTGATTGGTCACTTTTTTCCCGTTCATCTTGCTTTAGAAGACTTAGACCATTCCATGTACCTACCCAAATGTTTTCATTGTTGTCTTCCAGTAAACACATAATAAAATCATTAAAAATTGAATGATCTGGGAATGGAACAGGATATACACGATAATTGTATTTTTTAATGAAATTTTTACCATTCCATTTTAATTTAATCACACCATGCCCTTCTGTACCCAACCAGTAATGTCCGCTTTTATCTTTTATGATTGCCTGTATATTATTTGCCAGATGTTTATTTTCGGGATCTATAATAATATCAGTAACTTTATTATTGCTTAGGTTTAAAAGTTTTAATCCGGCACCCATGGTGCCCAATAGAATATTATTGTTGTTTATGCTATTCACTGCACGGACACCATATCCTATATCCGATTTTTTATCGAATTTTGTTGAAATAGATTGAAAAAACAAATCTTTCTGGTGAATAAGGTTTATACCGGCATCAGTACAAATAAATATTGCACCATCATTTGACCCGCCAATATACAAAACTACATTTGACAGAATTCTGTTAAATTGTTTAGAGTTGTTTGTAAAAAAAGTGGAATTTGAGAGTCTTAAGGTTGAATCTAATTGGAACAATCCAACATTTGAAATGCTTAACCATATCTTGCCATTATGATCTTTATACACGTATTTTACCCTAATATCTTCTTCATCATGAAATTCGAAATCTTCCTCTATGGCACATAAATCAATATTGAAGATTTTTAACCCTGAACCATAACTGGATATCAAAATTCTATTTTCATCAAGAAATATAAAGGACTTGTTTGCATCAAGAGTCCTAATATCCAATATGTAATCGGTTTCTTCCTGGAGATAACCAATCGATGTCATGGAAAGAAACCAAACAACTCCTTTATCGCTTGCTTTTATATCGACAATCTCATTGTAATTAAGAGCAGAATTTTGATTGTTGTACCAATGTAATAACTCGAAACAATTGTTTTTATTGGATATCTCTTTGATTTTATAAATGCCGGTATTTGATGCTATCCAAACTACACCATTGTTATCGATGTCAATCTTATTAACTTTGATAGATTTAAGATCATTGTTATTTCTGAATGACAATGTATCGAAACACTCTAATACCGTATTATATAGTAATATCCCATAATCATGGGTGCCAAGCATTAAAATACCCTCCTTATATTCAGTAATTGATCTTACATCCGGGTATTCAACATGTACTATATTTGAATTGACCCTTTTTATTTCCGCATTATCAAACTTATATAAGCCATTTACTAGTCCAAACCAAATAAAACCTTTCGAATCCTGCAATACACAATTAACTTGATTTCTTTCTAAACCGAATTTTTCATTTAAATTTTCGATAATAATGTTACTGTCTGCCTTAATATAAAACAGAAATAACATAATTATTATCGCCAACCCACTTAATTCCTTCTTCTTCATTTAGATTATTAAATTAGTTTACTAACCTGCATTATTGGCTTCGCCGAGCTAAAGGTTCATAGAAATAAATGAGAATTATGTAATATATTGAAGAACATTAAAATAACAAATCAGAACCGTGATATTTTTTATTTATTTTTACAAAGTACGCCAATTTCAGGGCATCTGCTTCGTTGCGAAAGCTTCGCGGCAGGTTACTTCAGCTTCAGCTTCCGACGCATTGCATCTGCTCCAAACTTGACGCATGAATAATACAGGCTAAATTAACAAAA
>Ga0307421_1000064_pt1 | contig 60330 bp, 71 predicted proteins | sample SalMarWE160270MG_FD_202163 | JGI IMG/M metagenome (GOLD analysis project Ga0307421, IMG submission 202163) | Salt marsh sediment microbial communities from the Plum Island Ecosystem LTER, Massachusetts, United States - WE1602-70 | ecosystem: Environmental > Aquatic > Marine > Intertidal zone >... | reverse complement strand
CGCAGGTGACGTAGCAGGCGATGTTCTTCTCCGTCGACTCCAGGTTGAATGCCCAGACCGACCAGGTGTTGGCCGTGGTGATCTGGCTGCTGTAGAACCGGGTGACGCCCGCCTGGCCGACGAACCCACCGCCGGTCGCCAGTCCGGTCGGGCAGGTGCAGGTGGCGTTGCCGGAGCCGTGTGGGCCCACGGAGCCCCACACCTTCTCCTCGTACGTCGTGCCGCTGGTGCCGGAAAGGCAGATCGCGTGTGCTGTCAGCGCGTTTACCGAGCTCTCCGTGTTGTTCGCGTACACCCGCCAGCCGTTCCCGGAGGCCCGCGAGCTGGCGTAGACGTGCTGGCTGCCGTCGTAGTCGATGCCCCATCCGCCGCCGGTGATGATGCTTCCGGCAGGACACCAGGCCACAGCGCTGGCCCAGCCGCCGGGCTGCACCTCCACGGTTCGGGCCACCGTCGTGACCGAGCCGGAGACGTTCGTGAGGCAGGCTGCCCGGACGATCAGGACCTGATCTGTGGTCGAGTGATTCATGGCCGAGACCTTCCAGCCATCTGCGGTCTTCAAGTTGGCGTGGACCACCATGGACCAGTGGGTCAGGTAGCCGCCGCCGACCACCAGGCTGCCCTCGGGGCAGACGGCAGTTATCGATCCTGAGTAGCCAGGCGCGATCTGAATCCGCCTCTCATCCCAGACGATGCTGGGGAAGAGAGCGGGCACAACCGTCATCACTGGCGGCGCCAGCGTCATCAGAGGTAGGGTGGTAGCCGCAGGCGTGGCTGTTGCGGCCGCCGGCGTAGCCGGCGGTGGCTCCGGGCTGGGCACCACGATCTGCACCCAGAACGTGGACCCAAACATCTGCGCCTCGGCCGACCTCATCCGCCAGTCGCCCCGATGCGTCCCGTACGTCGTCGGCGCAGCAAGATCAGCGGTGACGTCCACCGTGGCCCCCGCCGCCGTCTCCGGCACCGGCACGGACGCCGGCCCGCCCATCTGCTCCCCAGACACGAAGACGAGCTCGAAGCCAGGACCCCAGTCGCACGTACCCGTGTTCTGGATTCGCCAACCCTTCACGAAAGCCGCCCCGGGCGCCATCTCCGTGTCGTCCGGTATGGTGATGTCGGCCACGTAGGACGCGTTCAGCGTGCAGTCCCCCGCCTCCACGTCCTCCTCGGCAGTGGGGGTTGCCGCAGCTTCACCCGCCTCTTCGGCAGTCCCGTCCGGCGTGCGTGTGGCGTTCTCATCCGCCCCGGCGCCGCCTAAGAGCTCCTGGAGAGGCGCGCAAGCCGGCGCTCCCAGGAGCACGACTGCGAGGACGAGCACTACCACCACCCGCGGCCCTCTCCTTCCACTCAACATCCCGCACCTCCATCAGTCGGTGTAGCTCTCATCCCCATGAACGGAGCGTCCGCCCACTTTGTTACGCCAGGTCGCCTGACATCCTGGGGACAGCACGGCAACAAGCGGGCTCCGGGTTGGCTGAGCCGCCCCGGGTCCCAAGCACTCCGCGCCGGCCCGCTCAGCTCCTACGGGAACGACAGGCAGATGGCGTAGGCGTTGGGCGGCTTGTCAGTTCCACTGCTGTTCTGGGCAAACACGTTCCACTCGTTGCCCGTGAACAGCTTGGTAGAGGTGTTGTAGACGTATGCTAGGGTCCCTCCCGCAAACCCGCCCCCGACGGCCAGGCTGCCCTCCGGGCATGTGGCGATCACGCCCCCGTCTCGTGGCCGCCGACGCTGCCACCGTTGCCGACCTCCGTGGTGCTACCGCTCGTGCCGGACAGACAAGCCGCGTAGACGGCAAACGTCTTGTCCTCGCCGCCCCCGTTCCTGGCGCGCGCCCCCCAGCCGTTGCCTGACACACGGCTGCCGTAGACCTGCAGGCTGCCATCGTGGTCGGACGCCCATCCGCCGCCGGTGACGACGCTGCCGGGCGGGCAGGTGACCTCCGGGGTCCCGTGCCATCCCGCCTCCACCGTCACCGAGTAGTGCGCCTCGGTCACGGATCCGCCTGTGTTCGACAGGCAGACAGCATAGACGTTCAGCAACTTGCTCACGCCAGCGTTGTTCTTGGCCCAGGCTTGCCAGCCATCGCCGTGCTGGGAGTGGCTGTAGACCAGTACGTCGGGATGGGCGGCATACCCACCGCTAACGGGCAGGCTGCTGCCGGGGCATTCCACCGTCGCTTGGCCGATGTCGCCCGAGCCGATCGAGATCTGGGAGTAGATCTGTTCCACCTGCACCGGGAGGAAGGGCGGTATCATAGGCGTGGTCTGCGGCGGCAGCATGGTCATGATCGGCACGTCCAACGTCGGCGTAGCCTCCGGCGCGGCCGTCGCCGGGCTGGGCACCACGATCTGCACCCAGAACGTGCTGCCGAAAGGCCGCCCCTCGTCGGATCGCATCTGCCAGTCACCGCGGTGCGTGCCATACGCCGTCGGTGCTTGCAGATCGATCGCTAGATCCACCGTCCCGCCGGCGACCGTCTCGGGCAGCGGGATCGAACAGACGCTGCCCATCTGGACCCCCAGCACGAAGACGAGCTCGAAGCCCGGGCCCCAGTCACACGTGCCGCTGTTCTGGATCCTCCAACTCTTGGTGAACGATGCCCCAGGCGCCATCTCCGTGTCGTCCGGGATCATGATGTCGGCCACGAACGAGGCGTTCAGAGTGCAGCCTTCCGCCTCCACATCCTCCACCGGCGTCGGGCTGGGCTGGGCCACGCCCTTCCTCACCCTCAGCGTGATCGTCGCCTATTCCGATGCCTGCCCCTCCGCATCGTAGGCAATCACCGAAACCCGCACCTCGCCCTCTTCCTCGGGCACCCACGACTGAACCAGGCGAAAGGTCGTCAGATTCTCTTCCGGAGGCTCCGCCTCCCGCACCACCTCCCCATCGATCAACAACTCCACCCGCGCGATCCCCACGTCCGACGTCGATACCGACGCGATCTCCACCGTTCGTCCCACTCCCACACGGGCCCCGGTGGCCGGCCTGCTGATCTCCACGCTCGGCCCGCCGTTGGCCAGCATGTCCTCCAACGGGGCACAGGCCAACACAGTCAGGAGGAGAAGGAGCACCAGCGATGAGACAGCTCGCACCCCGCTCTTGTGGCGCAGCATAGCACACCTCCTTCAGTCAATCGAATGAACGGCCTGTCGGCCCGCTTTCCCAGGGCCTCGCACCGCACGGTCGCTGCTCGTGGGGCTCAAGCCGAGACGAGTGGGGAGTCCGGATTGTCGCCGTCGTCGGAGTGGAGATGGGCGCGCGGGTCTGGGGGTTGGAAGGTGTGGAACGAGGGGCAGTATCAGCACGAAGGTCGTCGATCACACCATCATCAGCTTACGCCGGTATGGACCGTATCGCAAACGAGAACCCAGCCGGGGCGGCCCCAGGGCCGCCCCGGCTCCTCACCTCTCCACAGTCCTCTCGCCCATCATTCCCACCGAGCGCTTCTACGGGAACGACAGGCAGACCGCATAGGCGTTGAGACCCTTGCTGGATCCAGAGGAATTCCTGGCATATACGATCCATTGGTTATCCGAACCCGGCTTGGGCGACGTGTTGTAGACACGCAGGTCGGGCCCTCCCGCGAAACCGCCACCGGCCGCCAGGCCGTCCCCGCTGCAGGTGGCGACCACATAACCCGTGCCACTGCCGGCAATCGAGCCGCCGCTGCCCTCCTGGGTGGTCGTGCCGGTCGTGCCGGAGAGACAGAGGGCATAGGCCTTGACATACTTGGTGGACCCTGTGTTGTTCTTCGCATACACCTGCCAGCCGTTGCTGGACTTGGAGCTGTTGTAGACGTGCAGGCTCCCGTCCGCGTACGAGGCCCATCCTCCGCCGGTGACGACGCTGCCCGCCGGGCAGGCTGCGATCGGGTGGCCGACGCCTCCCGCTGCCACCGCCACCTGCTCGGATACCTGGGTCACGCTGCCCGCCGTATTCGAGAGGCACACGGCGTACACGCTCAGAGTCTTGCTCGCGCCGGCGTTGTTCTGGCCGTATACCCGCCAGCCGTTGCCCACCTTGAAGTGAGTGTACACCAGGACGTCAGGATGGACGGCGTACCCACCACTGACGACCACACTGCCCGAGGGACAGCTCGCGGTCTCCCAGCCGATATCGCCGGGGTCGATGGAGACCTGCTCTAGCACAGTCGCGACGGACGGTTGGAACAAAGGAAGCGCAGTGATGATGATCGGACCCAGCGTGAAGATCGGCATGAACCAGGTTGGTGTCGGCCAGGGCGTGTCGGTCGGCAGCGGCGTCGGCGTCACCGTCGGCGTCGCCGTCGGCGGCGCAGGGACGATGATCTGCACTGAGAGAACGGCACCGAAGATCTGCCCCTGGTCCGAGCGCAGCCTCCACTCGGCGGAGTGCGTGCCGTAGGTCATCGGCGCCTCCAGCTGCACGCTCAAGTCGACAGTATCGCCCGCTGCCGTGGGCGGCACAGGAACGGACGCCGGCCCGCCCATCTGATCGCCGCTGGCGAACACCAGGGTGAACCCGGCACCCCAGTCACAGGTTCCGCTGTTCTGCACTCGCCAGCCCTTGATGAACGGTGCGCCCGGAGCCACCTCCGTGTCCGCCGGTATCGAGACGTCGGTCACGAAAGCCGCGTTCACCGTGCAGGCGGCGGGGGCCTCCGTCGGGGTTGGGGTCGGCGTGGCCGCCTCAGCGGCACCGGCTCCGACATTCAGGATCACGGTCGCCTCATCCGACGCCCGCCCCTCGCTGTCGTAGGCCACCACCGAGATCTCCACTTCACCCTCCGCGTCCGGGAGCCAGGTCTGCACCAGGCGGAACGTGCTCGGATTCCCGGAGGGTGGTGTGCTCTCCTGCACCACATCGCCGTCCACGAGCAGCTCCACACGTGCTATGCCGGCGTCGGCGGTTGAAGTAGAGGCGATCTCCACCGCTTCCCCGATCTCGGCTGTCGCCCCGCTGGTCGGGCTCGTTATCTCTACGCTCGGCCCCAGGTCGACGACCAGCCCCTCCAGGGGCGAGCAGGCGAGTGCCGTGACGAGCAGCACCAGCACCAGTAGCGAGAAAGCTCTTGTCCTACTCTTGCTGCGCAACATACCACACCTCCTGTTGTGACCAAGGTTCACTCATGCTCATGAACGGAACCTCGGTCCCGGTTGTTACATTGCCCGGCGGAGCCGCCCGGCATCGACGCTGCCGCCGTTATGTCCACACGGTATCCTACGGTTCCAGTATACGACCTGCGCGCCTCGCTGGCAAGCGAGACCTGGCCGTGGACGCAGTGAGCCGGGGTGGCTAGTGCCGCCCCGGCTCACTGCTCTTGGGCAGGCTTGTGCGTCCCTACCTGACGATCAGAAGGTCAGGCAGTCCGCGTAGCAGTAGAAGTTCCTGGAAGAGGTGTCCGTATTCCGACCCCAGTTGCTCCATTGGCCGGAGACGGACAGGTCCGGGGACGTGATGTAGAGCTTGGCGTACTGGAACGGCCCGGCGAAGCCCCCGCTCACGTTCAGCCCGCTGGAGCAGGAGCACTCGACCTCACCCACACTGCCGGCTCCCAGGCTGATCGAGTTCGTCACCTCGGAAACGGAGCCGGTCGTGCCCTCCAGACAGATCGCCCGCGCTACCACGCCCGAGTTGCCGCTGCCGGTGTTGAAGGCATAGACCTCCCAGCCGTTGCCGAACTTGGAGCTGTTGTACACGTGCATGTCGCCGGTGGGCAAGACCGCCCAGCCGCCGCCCGTGACGACGCTCCCGGCGGGGCACTCGGCCACCGCCTTGCCCCAGTTGCCCGGCGTCACTGAGACGCTGGAGCTCGTGACCATCGATGTAGTACCTGAGACATTCCTCAGGCAGACCGCGTGCACGGTCATCGCCAGATCGGACCCGCCGTGATTCCAGCCCGCGCCGCGCCAGCCATCGCCGGACTTGTAGTGGCTGTAGACCTCGACGTTCCAGTGCACGTCGTAGCCGCCGCCGACGACGAGCCCTCCGCCGGGGCATGCGGCGGTGGTCGCCGCCCAGGTGCCGGCCGGCACCGTCACCGTCGCGCTCACGTGCTGAGTGTACGGCAGGAAGACCATGAATGTGGGGGCGATCATTGTTATGAGCGGCATAGACCAGGTCGGGGTCGGCGTCGGCGTATCAGCCGGCGTCGGCGTCACCGTAGGCGGCGCGGGAACCACTATCTGGACCCAGAACGTGGAGCCGAACATCTGCGCCTCATCAGACCGGGCTCGCCAGTTGCCCCGATGCGTGCCGTAGGTCGTAGGAGCTTCCAGCTCAACGCTGACGTCCACGGTGTTTCCGGCGGGGGTTGGTGAAATCGCGACCGAAGCCGGCCCGCCCATCTGATCCCCGCTGACGAAGACCAGCTCGAAGCCGGGACCCCAATCGCAGGTCCCGCTGTTCTGTATCCTCCATCCCTTCACGAAGGAGGCTCCGGGCGCAATCTCGGTGTCGTCCGGGATCGTGATATCGGCCACGTAAGAGGCATTCAGCGTGCAGCCCCCGATCTCGACATCCTCCGCCGGCGTCGGCGTCACGCCGGCCGCGGCTTCGCCGACGAAGATCGTGATCGTTGCCGCCTCGGACGCCCGCCCTTCGACGTCGTAGGCCACCACAGACACCGTCACCTCGCCTTCCGCCAAGGGGACCCACGCCTGCAGCAGGCGGAAGGTCGGCGGGTTGCCCGCCGGCGGTTCGTCCCGGCGGACCACAGCGCCGTCGACCAGGAGCTCGACCCGGGCCAGGCCGGCATCTGCGCTGGAGGTGGAAGCGATCTCCAGCGTTTCCCCAACCTGCACCGTGAGCCCACTCGCGGGCCCGGTGATCTCTGTGCTGACCGTATCCTCTCCCAGAAGCGGCCCGCAGGCCAGAGACGCCAGTAGAACAACCAGCGACGCGCCCCTCGACGCCCGCAACCTTCTCGTCTCACTCGGCATTGTTAGCCTCCTCTATCGATGGGGTTCTCCACCGTCACTCACAACGATTCGCTCGCCGGTCTTGTTACTCGGCCCGGCGCCGCAGCGCCCTGCTCCGACCAGCGCACCAGAATTCGCCGTGGCTCTGCTAGGTGCCGGGCGACTGCACGCCAACGATCAAGCTACTCCACTCGAGTGCTCTCCACGCCCCGCTCTCATCCCTCCGCACGCTGACCGGCCTGGCACTCGCCGCCCCTGAGCATGAGGCGAAGACCTTGTACGTGCCAGAGCCCGCGTCCCCGCTGTACTTGTTCGCCGAGAACTCCAGCTCGTACGGCAGATCGGGCAGCTCATAGCCATTCTCCGGAGCGGTGCACTTGAAATACGACCTGGGTATGTGCCCTTTGCCCACGATCTGCGATAGCGCCAGGCGCAGATCGGAGCTGCGTAGCTGCAGCCCATCGTATCCCTGTGCGCCCTCCTCCAGGCGGCTGGAGTCGACGGCCGCGGCCATACATTGCCGGCCCAGCTCCTCATTCTCCGCCAGCAGCAGCAGGGCAACAACCATGGCCGCCGCGCCGCCCTGCGGCTCTCCGGCAATCCCGTCCCGCATCTTGACGAATTCCTCGATCGAACCGGGCATACTGCCGATCCGCACAGGTTTCAGCGTCGTCATCGCCTGGCACCTCCTGCCTGTTCTGAGCTATTGCCGCGCTGCTCCGCCACTCCCTGTGCCGAAGGGACACGCCGCAGAGAGACTTTGACGGAGGCTAGAAGTCGTATTCCGTGAGGTCCTGGGCTAGCTCCACCGGGCCACCGAACGCCTCCCCGGCCTCGGTCAGCCAGCGGTCGTACTGCTCTTCGTCCGGCTGATAGTGGATCAGCACCAGCCTACCAACCCCAGCTCGGCGTGCGAGCTCGCCCGCCTGCGCCGCGCTCGTGTGGCCTGCGGTGCTACTCGCCGCCTCGTGGATTAGGATGTCGGATCCCTCAGCCAGAGCAACGACGGCATCGCACGGTGCCGTGTCGCTGGAATAGGCTATCGAGCCGCCGCTGCGCTTGTTCTCGAAGCGTAGCCCGACTGTTGGCACGAGGTGCTCCACCGGGCCGGAGGTGATTCGCAGCCCCTCCGTCTCCACAGCCAGCGCACCTATGTCTTCAGTCAGAGTCTTGTACTCAATCGGAAAGAGCCCCGGCCAGTCCTGCCAGCGGAAGAGGTCCATCATGGAATTGAACCTCTCGATTGCGTCAGCAAGGCCGTAGACCTCGAGGGGCTTCTTCCTACCCAGGAGCCAGGCATCCATCAGCAGAATTGGGGCGCCGCAGACGTGGTCCGGGTGGAAGTGCGTGATGAAGAGCCCTCGCAGATTGCCGAGAGCCAATCCCGCACCGTTGAACCTTACTATCGGATTGTCGGCGCAGTCGATGAGGAATAGGTCTTGACCCTCCTCCACTGCCAGGTAGGTGTTGGCATGGGCCTCGTCCGGCACCGCCGCCGCGCTTCCCAGAACAATCAGCCTTGTCACGCCCGCCCTACCCCCCGAAGGCCCGAATCACCAGGGCCGGTGTCAGATGCGCCTCGACTGCAGCGGCGGCCGCCAGCATAGGCAGCACCAGGAACACGAAAACCTTCAAGAAGTCGGCCAGCGCCCGCAGCCACGCCTCGCCGACAGCCATGCCCCGAGGAGGTGACATGAAGACAGCTCCCAAGCGGACTGCCATGGCGGTCGATAGGACCACGGCCGGTATCTCCAGGGCGCCGTGCGGTAGCACACCGGCGGCGAAGAACAGCCACGGGTCGTACCCCATGTTGGCGGACTGGGCCACAAGGAAGGCCACGACGGCGAGAGGAGCCATCGTCAGCGCTATGGCCAGAGAGCCGAACGAGAACACTGCCAACAGAGCCGCCCCCACCAACACCCGCAGGTTGTGAGAGAGAATGCCTCCGGTGGTTAACGACAGGACTCCCAGGACACGACTGTCCGAGAAGGAGTCGGCGGAGACGACCTCGTCTCCCAGGAGCTCGGCCGGCAGGGGGTAGTCGGCGGCGAAGCTCAAGCCAACTAGCACAGCCAGAAGGATTGCCACTACCACGGTGGCCACGGCCAGCCGGGATTCGCGAAGGACCGCTGGCAGGTGGCGCCGGTAGAGACCGCCCAAGGCCCCCATCCAACGCAGGGCAGCGGGCAGCCGATCCGGGTCTCTGCCGAAGAACCAGGGCTCCCACTGTAGGTGACGCCAGAACGTGCGCCAGATGTAGCCCAGGTTCAGCTCATCGATCTCGCGACCCAACAGCTCCTCGCGATTGAAGATGTAGATGCCCATGCGGACAAGTATCACGTCCGCGACGACAAGGAAGGCCACGATCCACCACAGCGCGTCGTAGTTGCCCCAGAACATCACCAGGGCCTCGCCCTGCGCCAGGAGCGCCATGGGGATGATGATGAAGCTGGCCAGCAGGTTAGCGGCGCGCACGCTGGTCGTCTGGCTGGACACCACCACCGCACCGCTGACCATAACCACGCACTCGGCCGTGGTCAGGACGATGATGAGAACGAACAGCTCCAGCGGGGGCGACCAACCCTCGAAGTAGTATAGGCCAGTCAGGTAGACCCCCACGCCGAGGTAGGCGGCCAGCAGCGGCGGCACCATCGCTCCCACTGTCTTGCCCACGTAGAGCTCGGCGTCGGACAGAATCGTAGCCAGAAGAGGTTCGAGGCTCTTTCGCTCCCGCTCGCCGGCGAACGTCTCCAGTGCGATGACCAGCGAGAAGGAGATGGGGAAGAAGCCGACGATCATGAGCAGGAATGGCAGCATCCTCTCGCTGATGATCGGGGCTCCTCCGTAGCTGGCTACCCATTCAATGGCGCTGTTGGCCACGAACGTCATTATCAACGGGAAGAGTAGAGTGAGCAGCACGATCGGGATGGCGATGCGCCAATCACGAAGTGAGTCGCGCACCTCGCGGCCGACGAGAGCAAGCACCAGACGCAGCGACTCTGCGATCCCCCCTTCTCGTTGCAGGGCCTTGGTCGTCATCGGTTAGGCCTCCACCACACGCAGAAAGACATCTTCCAGGCTGCGTTCTACCTCGCTCAGGGTGACGACCCCTACTCCTTCTCTCGAGAGCGTCTGAAGCACAGCTGGGTTCGTGTGCGAGGGATTGGGGGTCGAATAAAGTAGCCAATCCGCACCCCGGCCCTCGATCGTCACCAGGTCGGATACCAGATCCACCGCACCGTCTACCGGGCCGGCGAGTCTCAGCTCCATCAGGGGTGGCCCTAGCAGCTGGTCCTTCAGCTCGCCAGAGGTGCCCAGAGCGATGATCTCGCCCCTCCGTATGATGGCGATCCGATCCGCGATCGCCTCAGCCTCCGCCAGGTTGTGAGTGCAGATGACCGTCGCCCGGCTCTGGCTGCGCAGGCTGACGATGGCATCGCGCACGAGCTTGGCGCTGTGGGGATCCATTGCCGAGGTCGGCTCGTCGAGCAGGAGGACCGGCGGATCGTGCAGCATAGCGCGCACCAGGGCGATCTTCTGTCTCGCGCCTTTGGAGTACGTGGACAGCCGCCGGTCATAGAGATCAGACATGCCGAAGTAGTCGACGAGCTCCCTGGCCCGCCGCACTCTCTCGTCGGGATCGATCTGCATCATGCGGCCGAAGAAGTCCAGGTACTCGGCGCCTCGCATGCGCAGATAGAGGCCGGGGTGCTCGGTGAGGAGCCCGATCCTTCGCCTCACCTCCCGAGGACTCTTGGTCACCCAGTGGCCAGCTACGAGAGCGTCACCGGCCGTGGGGCGGAGGATAGCCCCGAGCATACGAACGGTCGTCGTCTTGCCCGCACCGTTCGGACCTAGCAACGCCAGGATCTCGCCCGCGCGTACCGAAAACGTCACCCGGTTGACCGCGGTGAACTCGCCAAACCGCTTCGTCAGTCCCTGCAGTTCAATCATCTTCGACGTCCTGCCCGCCGCTGACTCGGGTCCGGCCGGCCCACTTCTTCGCCAGACACCGTAGACGGTCGCGGGCCGCCCATAGGCCGCCCGCCCCTAGATAAGGATTATACCAATCTTGGCGCCTCATGGCAATGGGTAAAGGGCACCATTGACCGCCTGGCGCGCGATATCGTTGGGGATCAGCCGCGAAAGAGGGCGTCTAGCGCCTCTCAGGCCGCTTCGCCCTGCCGCCTGAGGACCGTGTATACGTACAACATGCGCTGTACGGCGGTGAAGACGGAAAGAACTGCGAGCAGCCAGGCCAGCACAGTCGGTTGGTTCAGGACCGTAAGCACGACGATCAGACCGACGCGCTCCATCCGTGTCAGCAGCCCAACCTTGCACGTCAGGCCAAGCGACTCAGCGCGGGCCCTGATGTAGCTGACCCACATGGCCGCGATGAGAGCGATCAGCAGCAGCACGACCTCAGTCAGAGCCCCCTGTCGCACGAACCAGACGGTGAGACCCGCGATCAGCGAGGCGTCGGACAGCCGGTCCATTGTCGAATCGAGGAAGGCACCGAACTGGCTCTTGCGGCCGAGCACGCGGGCCAGCGTCCCGTCCAGTGCATCAAGCGGGCCCACTATGGCCAGCAGCCAGCCGCCCAGCGCAATCCGGCCTGTGGCGTAGATCGCTCCCACGCCAGCCTGCAGGAGCATGCCGGCAATGGTCAGTGTGTTGGGATGTATGCCCAGTTTGGCCAGGCCGCGCGCGATAGGTGTCAGCATGACGCCGAACCTGGCCCGCGCCCAGTCGGTGAGCGACTCCCAGCGGCCCCGATCGGCCTGCACCTGCGCCCGCTTACTCTCAGCTGGCCGCAGATGGCTCATCCCCGGTGCCCCCCTTGATGAACTCCTCGACCTTGCGGCGAGCCTCGTCGTCTGTGAACTGGACCGGGGGTGTCTTCATGAAGTAGGCGGATGGTTCGATGATCGCTCCACCCAACCCCCGATCAAGCGCCAGCTTGCAGCAGCGAACAGCGTCTATCACCACACCCGCCGAGTTGGGGCTGTCCCACACCTCGAGCTTTAGCTCCAGGTTGAGCGGGATCTCACCGAACGTGGTTCCCTCCATGCGAATATGGCACCACTTCCGGTCCGTGAGCCAGGGCACGTAGTCGGACGGCCCGACGTGAACATCCTCCGCTGGCAGCTTGTACTCCAGCTGGCTCGTGACGGAACTCGTCTTGGAGATCTTCTTCGATTCCAGCCGCTCCCGCTCGAGCATGTTGTAGAAGTCCATGTTGCCGCCGAAGTTGAGCTGGTACGTCCGATCGAGCCGCACCCCCCTGTCACGGAACAGGCGTGTAAGGACGCGGTGAACGATCGTGGCGCCGACCTGGCTCTTGATGTCGTCTCCGATGATCGGCAGGCCACGCTCCTTGAAACGACTGGTCCAGTACTCCTGACTGGCAATGAACACAGGGATGCAGTTCACGAAGCCACAGCCGGCGTCCAGCACCTGCTCCACGTACCACTTGGTGGCCATCTCGCTGCCTACTGGGAGGAAGCTCACCACTACGTCTGTGCGGGTGTCCTTCAGTATGTGCACGATATCTGCAGTGGGGCCGGGCGCCTTGGTGATCACCTGCGAGAGGTACTTCCCCAGGCCGTCGTGGGTCATGCCCCGCTCCACCTTGACGTCAAGATGGGGCACATCTGTGAAGCGGATCGTGTTGTTCGGCGGCTGCCAGATCGCCTCGGAAAGGGGGAGCCCCACCTTGTTCTTGTCGATGTCGAACGCCGCGACGAACTCGATATCGCTCACGTGGTATCCGCCCAGCTTGACGTGCATCAGCCCGGGCACGCTGCTGCTGGAGGCGGCGCTCCTGTAGAAATGCACCCCCTGAACGAGCGCAGATGCGCAGTTGCCAACGCCGATGATCGCAACACGAACCTTCTTCTTTCCCATCGTCCTAGGACCTCCCGACTGAATCACTATCCAGAGGCAACTGCCCGCTTCAGTTTCTCCACGAACTGGACTTGGCGCCGCTCGATCTCCTCCACGTCTGCGGAGTAGTACACGGCCCGACCTGCGCGCCGGACGCCAACCAGCCCCAGCAGCCGCAACGGGCGCAGGTGAAAAGATACCAGAGGCTGGCTAACACGAAGGGAACGGGCCAGCTCTGTAACCGTCATCTCGCCATTCTCGGCCAGCGTGAAGAGCACGCGCAGCCGCAGCGTATCCCTGAGGGCCTGGAAGAAGCGCGCCGTGTCCCGGAGCTCGCTCGGTGCTTCTCCCCCCTGATCTTCTTCCATTGCGCGTCCCCCGGATCAAGACCTATAAACGAGACTTTCATAAACAGGCGTTTATAATACCGCAGAATGCCGATCTGTCAAGTACGCGCCCGAGCCGACGGTCGCCGCACATTCGGCGGACGGCCCTTGGCGAGAGCTGCAGCTTGCGCAGCGGCGTTCCGCTATCAGGGGAGCGGTTCGACCGGCGGAGCCGCCGCATATCGACGCCGGAGACTGCCACTGATCTCCTGACTCAGCGCACACCTTGCTAAGCCTACCGAATAGGGTATAATCAGCCGCGTCCGGGGCGTAGCGCAGTCAGGTAGCGCGCAGCAATCGGGATGCTGAGGCCCGGGGTTCAAGTCCCCGCGCCCCGACTGAGGCACAGTTGGCCCCCCACTCTGCTCGGGTGGGGGGCCTTCATTGTGCCTGAAGCGGGCTCACTCACCGGCCGATTTCGCCTCTTGCCACAGCGCTTCCAGCTCGTCGATTGACAGCGCCGTCATGTCCAGCCCACGTTGGCGGGCCGTCATCTCCACGTGCCGAAAGCGACCGCCGAACCGAGAGTTAGCCCGCCTGAGCGCGCTCTCAGCGTCAACCTTCAGCCAGCGACCCCAGTTGACGACTGCCAAGAGCAGATCGCCCAGCTCCTCCTCGCGCTCCTCGGCTGTGCCGGCCGCCTCAAGCTCCGCCATCTCCTCCCGCACCTTATCCGCTACGCCCCGCGGATCGCTCCAATCTAACCCCACGCGAGCAGCGCGCCGGCTGTAGGCATCCGCCTGCTGCAGCGCCGGGAGGGCCGCAGGCACCCCGTCGAGCACAGATGCCTCCTCTCCCTTCTCCTCTCGCTTCAACTGCTCCCAGTGCTGGAGGACCTCCTCGCTGCCGCTTACCACCAGGTCGCCGAAGACGTGGGGATGGCGATGCTTGAGCTTGGCGTCGATACCGGAGACGACAGCCGGGGCCCGGAACTCGCCTTCCTCAGTGGCGATCTGGGCGTGAATCAGCACCTGCAGCAGCAGGTCTCCCAGCTCCTCCTGCAGCGAGGCCGTATCCCCGGCATCGATGGCTGCGGCGACTTCGTAGGCCTCTTCCAGCAGCGAAGAGCGCAGACTCTCGTGCGTCTGCTCTCGATCCCAGGGACAGCCTTCCGGTGCCCTCAGGCGGGCCACCGTGTCCTGCAGTCCCTCGAAGCTCGTCACGCCGTCGAGCGGCGGCACGTACAGCGTGGTCAGGTGAGCGATATCGCCGCGCCGATCGAGTTCGAAAAGGCTGAGCGATTCGACCTGCTGGCTGGACATCCCTGCGGCGTGAACCAGGGCCACGGGGTGATCATCAGGATACTGGTTCATCAGCACCAGCTTGACGTCGCCGGCTACGGCCTTGCTGTGCAGCTGGCCCACGAGGGCGGGAAGATCGGGATTCAGCGGGGGATGGTAGCGGCCAGCCAGCTCCATGGCGTCCACCACCTGCAGGCCATCGAGCGCGTCGATGCCCAGCGCCGCGAGCGTCGGCTCGATGAAGCTCAACCCGCCGACCAGCCGCACCGGCACCCCCTCCGCCTCGGCCCGCGCAAGGATCTCCTTCACCGTAGCTTCTCCCACGAGCGGATGGCCGGGGACGGCGTAGATGACGCCCTCATCCCGCTTCGCCAGGCGCAGTATCTCGCCCGCGATCGCGCCGTACACAGAGGCGAAGTCCTCCGCGTCTTCGTAGCAGGAGTCGAATGAATGGATAGCGGCCTTCTGTGGAATGCCTTCCACAGCCGGGTGCTCCTTGGTGCGCAGCCAGAGCTCTTCTGCCCTCTCCAGCACTTCCCAGGCTTCCCTCGTCATCTGCCGAGGATCGCCAGGGCCCAGCCCGATGATCGTCAATGCTGCCATGCTCGACCTCCACTGCCTTGCAGCCGCCGGAAAAGGAGAGAGGGCAGGGCAACACTGCCCTGCCCTCTCTCTGCACAAGCCCTCGCAGCCTAGCGCTTCGTGTACTGAGGCGCTTTGCGAGCCCGTTTCAGTCCAGGCTTCTTCCGCTCCTTGACACGCGCATCGCGCGTCAGGAAGCCGCCCTTCCGCAGAATCGGCTGCAGATCGGGCTCGGCCTTCACCAGTGCCCGGGCGATCCCCAGCCGCACCGCGCCTGCCTGGCCGCGCACACCGCCGCCTCTGACGCGAACGCTGACGTCGAAACGACCCTCCGTAGCCGTCACCGCCAGAGGCTCCTTGAGATGGCGCTGGTCAAGGCTGCGCGCGAAGTACTGCTCGAGCGGCCGGTCATTGACGACGATGTCGCCTTTGCCTCCGGAGTAGAGGCGCACGCGGGCCGTTGACTCCTTGCGCCGACCGACCCCCTCGTGATATGCTGCTTCAGCCATCTTCCCTCCTACGGGTCACAGAAGCACCCTCGTGGGTGCCTACTTGCCCAACTCCAGTGCCCTCGGGTTCTGGGCCAGGTGTGGATGATCGGGGCCCGCGTAGACCTTGAGCTTCTTGAACTGCCGCCGCCCCAGCCGATTCCGCGGCAGCATGCCCCGAACCGCATGCTCGATCGCGCTTGTGGGATGGCGCTGCATGAGGTTCCTAAGCTTGATCGCCTTGAACCCACCCGGGTACTCGGAGTGGCGGTAGTACGTCTTCTGGTCCATCTTGCGCCCTGTGACCTGCACCTTCTCGGCGTTGACGACGATGACATAGTCACCGGTGTCCACCGACGGCGAGTAAGTCGGCTTGTGCTTGCCGCGCAACACGCGCGCGATCTCAGTCGCCAGGCGGCCCAGCGTCTGCCCTGCGGCATCCACTACGAACCACTCGCGCTGGATATCTTCATCCTTCGTCACGTGAGTCTTCTGCACGTTCCCAATACTCCCCTTCAATCTGCCCGCACCAGGCCGTCCGGCCTGTGCAGTCGTGCCCCGCGCTAGTACTTGACCTCGGTCAGGCACAGCCCGCGGGCCGGTGCAAGCGTTCCGGCCTGGTCGCGGTCAAGCGATGCCAGGATCTCTGCCACGGCATCGGCAGTCAGACGCCCGCCGCCTACCTCCAGCAGCGTGCCCACTATGCTGCGGACCATACGGTATAGGAAGGCGTTCGCCTCGATGTCAAACTGCAGCCTGGGCGGCTCCCCACCCCATTCGGCGGCCAGCACGCAGCGAACGGTGCTATCACCTTGCGTAGGCCTGCCGAAGGCGGCAAAGTCGTGCTCGCCGACAAGCAGCGATGCACCTTGCTGCATCGCCTCCACATCTATCGCGCCCTTCACGTGCAGGCTGTACCGCCCGCTGAGCGGATCCCGCGCCGGCGCGTTGTAAACGTTGTACCTGTATCTACGACTGCGGGCGTCGAAGCGCGGGTGAAAACCCGGCACGGCTAGCCGCAGCTCCCACAGGGCGATGTCCGCCGGCAGCACAGCGTTCAGTGCTCTCTGCAGGTCACCGGCCGACCGCCCCGACTGCTCTGATCCAAGAGAGGCCTGATCCTCTATCCAGGAGGTATCGAAAGCGATCACCTGCCCGGAAGCGTGAACACCGGCGTCCGTCCGTCCCGCGCCGATGACCCCTGACTCCTCCCTGGTAACGTCCCGAATCGCCTCCTCGAGCGCAGCCTGTACAGTGGGGGCGTTGGCCTGTCGCTGGAACCCACTGTAGTCGGTCCCGTCGTAGGCCAGAGTGGCCCGCACACGCCTGGCGGCGCGTTCCTGCTTCCTAGTCCTCAACAAGCACCAGCAGGGCCATCGGCGCCGCATCGCCCTTGCGCGGCCCCAGCTTGTAGATCCTCGTGTAGCCGCCCGGCCTCTTGGCGTACCGCGGCGCGATATCCTCGAACAGCTTCTTCACCACGTCCAGCCGATTGCCGTCCGGCTCGATCACCCAACGGTCCATTCGGCCCGCAGCGAGACGGCGGGCGTGCACGCCGCGACTGGGATCGTCGCCCTCGGCGGCGATGCCCCGCTTCGCCAGCGTGATCAACCTCTCGGCCTGGGAGCGGATTGCCTTCGCCTTCGCCTGGGTCGTCTCGATACGCCCGTGCTGGAATAGCGCGGTGAGCAAGTTCGCCCGCAATGCCCGGCGCTGCCCGCTGGAGCGGCCTAGCTTCTTGCCTGCCTTACGATGCCGCATCTACTCGTCTCCGGCCTGGTGGGCCGCCTCCAGTTCAGCCAGGAAGCCGTGCTCGTCCAGCGCGCCCTTAAGCTCGGTCAGCGAGGTCTGCCCGAAGTTGCGAATGGTCAGCAGAGCGTCGTCCCCCGAATCGAGCAACTCCAGCACCTCACCAACGTTGGTGATGCCGGCACGCCTGAGAGCATTGAACACACGCACGCTCAGATCCAGCTGCTCGAGCGGAGTATCGTAGACCCTGCTGGGCAGCCCTGCTTCCTCCTCGGCCTCCTCCTCTTCTTCCTCCAGAGTGAGCCCGGCGATCAGACGCAGGTGGGTGATCAGAATGCGCGAGCCTTCCTTGAGGGCGTCGAGCGGGGCTATGCGGCCGTCGCTCCATATCTCCAGCGCCAGGCGGTCGTAGTTGGTCATCTGCCCCACGCGGGCCCGGTCAACGTTGAATGCCACGCGTCTTATAGGGCTGAATAGAGCGTCGACCGGCAGCTCGCCGATCGGCGTCCTCTCTCGCCCTTCCGCGGGAAGGTAGCCCTGCCCCTGCTCGACGGTGAACTCGATATCGAGATCGACGTCGTCCGAGTCCGCAGTGAACAGATAGAGATCGGTATTGAGAACCTCGATCTCCGGTGGAGCCTGGATGTCGCCCGCTGTGGCCGTGCCTTCACCCCGTACCCGTAGCTGCATACGAATGGGCTCCTCGCCCTCCATGCTCAGGCGCAGCTGCTTGACCTGCAGCAGGAACTGCATCACGTCTTCCCTGATGCCTGGTATGGCGGCGAACTCGTGCGGCACGTCCGATATCCTGACCGACGTCACCGCCGCTCCTCGCAGCGAGGACAGCAGCACGCGACGGAGCCCGTTCCCCAGCGTTATGCCGAAGCCGCTCTCCAGCGGCCCGATCAGGAACCGCCCATACGTCTGCGAGACTGCGTCTGTTTCTATCTTTGGCAGCACTGGAACTGACAACCTCTGCCTCCTACTCGTATCTCGGCCATCCTAAAGCCAGTTAGAGAGACCCTTTTGAACCAACACAGCGCCCCGACTGGCGGCCGGCCACGCCGGCCGCGCCGGAGCCAGCCCTACCTGGAGTAGTACTCCACAATCAGCTGCTCGTTCAGGACGGTGTCGATGTCCTCCCGGGCGGGCATTCGAACCAGGTGGCCTGCCATAGCCTTCGCGTCCAGGCTCAACCAGTCCTGGACCGCACTCTCATCCAGAACCTTCGACCGCTCCTTGAAGTAGGTGCTGTTTCGGCTGCCCTCGCGGACCGCGATCGCGTCGTCCGGCCGCAGGTTGTAGGACGGAGCATAGGCGCGCCGCCCATTGACCAGGAAATGACCGTGCTGGACCAGCTGGCGGGCTTGGGCCCTCGAGTCGGCAAAGCCGAGCCGGAAGACCACGTTGTCCAACCTGGTTTCGAGCAGCGTCAGCAAGTTCTCGCCGGTCAGGCCAGACCCTCGCTCTGCGTTGCGGAAATAGCGGCGGAACTGCCTCTCCAACAGACCGTAGATGCGCCGTGCCTTCTGCTTCTCACGCAGCTGCACCGCGTACACGGACTGCCTTCTCCGGCGGAACTGCGCCAGCCTGCCCCGGTCGCCCGGCGGATAGGCGCGGCCTCTCTCGAAGGGGCACTTCGGAGAAGTGCAGCGTTCACCCTTCAGGAATAGTTTCTCGCCCTCCCGGCGACACAGCTTGCAGACCGGGCCGGTGTATCTGGCCATACTTCGCTCCTACCTCCCCACTCCTACAGACAGAGAACTGGTTATGCCGGACCTTCTACACCCGGCGCTTCTTCGGCGGACGGCAGCCGTTGTGCGGGATGGGCGTGACGTCGGTGATCGACTGCACTCGCAGGCCCGCTGCCTGAAGGGCGCGGATAGCGGCCTCGCGCCCAGGGCCGGGGCCCTTCACATACACGTCTACCTCGGCCATCCCGTTGTCCATAGCCACTCGGGCTGCTCTCTGAGCCGCCTGCCGCGCAGCAAACGGGGTGCTCTTGCGCGACCCCCTGAAGCCGACAGTACCCCCGCTGGCCCAGTTGACGACGTTGCCCTGTGGATCCGTGATGGTTACTATCGTGTTGTTGAACGTAGCGTGGACGTGAGCCTGCCCGCGCGGAACGCTCCTCTTGGTGCGGCGTCCACCGCTCCGTCTAGTTGACTGCTTGCGCGCCATTCGGCCTCCCTATGACCCAACCTGTCCCGCTACTACTTCTTCTTCATTCCGCGACGGCGGCCGCGACCGGGCACCGTCTTACGGGCGCCTCGCTTGGTGCGGGCATTGGTGCGCGTCCGCTGACCGCGAACGGGAAGACCTCGGCGGTGCCGCAGCCCCCGGTAGCATCCAATATCCATCAGGCGCCTGACGTTGGTCTGCACCTCTCGCCTCAGGTCGCCTTCGACCACGCACTGGCGGTCGATCACCTCCCTGAGCGCGGTGACCTCAGACTCGGTCAGATCCTTGACCCGCGTATCCGGGTTTACGCCGGCCTTGCCCAGTATGTCCTTGCTCGAGTTCCTGCCGATGCCGTAGATGTAGGTCAGGCTGACCTCTACTCTCTTATCTCGCGGCAGGTCCACTCCTGCGATACGTGCCATGTTCTCCTCCGCCGAAAGCCGCCGGCGCCTAACCCTGGCGCTGCTTGTGCTTCGGGTTATCGCAAATCACCCGAACCACGCCGCGCCGCTTGATGATCTTGCACTTCGGACAGCGCCTCTTCACCGAAGATGATACTCTCATGATTGCTTGCCTCTCCGATCCACACCGCCGCAGCTACAATCGCGTCAGCACGTCCGCACTACCATCCGTCACCGCGATCGTATGCTCCCAGTGGGCGGTCAGCTGCCCATCTGCGGAGACCACGGTCCAGTGGTCATCCAGAACGCGCACTCTGCTATCGCCTGCCAGCAGCATCGGCTCCAGGGCGACCGTCATACCGCCGTGCAGTTCTACTCCCTTGCCCCTCTCGCCGTAGTTCGGCACCTGCGGGTCCTCGTGCATCTGGCGGCCGATGCCATGCCCGGTATACTCCCGAACGACGTTGTATCCCCGGGTCTCGGCATACGACTGGATAGCGGCGGAGATATCCCCGGATCGTCCCCCGGCTCTAGCGGCGTCGATCCCTGCTGCCAGGGCCCCTTCCGCCGCTGCCACGATGCGCCTCGCCTCCACGTCGATCTCGCCAACCGGCAGGGTAACCGCAGCGTCACCGTGGTAGCCATCGAGAATCGCACCCACGTCTATGCTGACGATGTCCCCATCGCGCAGGACGCGCTCGCCGGGGACGCCGTGCACCAGCTCCTCGTTGACGGAGCTGCACACGGCCGCCGGGAACGGATGAGCGCTGCCGGGCGGGTATCCCAGGAACGAAGGCGTGGCGCCGCGCCGCGCGATGATCTCCCGAGCCATCTCGTCCAGCTCAGCGGTCGTCACTCCCGGCGCCACCTTATCCCGCATCGCTTCCAGCACCTCGGCCACAACACGGCCGGCTTTCCTCATCTTCTCTATCTCAGCCGGAGACTTGAGCGTGATCACGCCGCTGCTCCGGTCGCCTTCTCCACAGCCGCTCGCATGTCGGCCTGCACTTCCTCGATACTGCGCTGGCCGTCGATCTCGACCAGCTTCCCCTGGGCGAAGTAGTAGCCGACGAGCGGCGCCGTCTCCTTGTAGTACGTGTACAGCCGGTTTCGCGCGGTCTCCGAGTTGTCGTCGTCCCGTTGGCGGAGCTCGCCGCCGCACTCCTCACAAACCCCCTCGATGCGCGGCGGATCGGAGACCAGGTTGCACACCCAGCCGCATTCACGGCATGTCCGCCGAGATGTCAGTCTCCTGGTTGACTCTTCGTCCTCCACCTGAAGGAGGAGCGTTGCCGCGACGCTCTCGCCGCGCTCCGCCAGAGCCTCATCCAGGGCCACTGCCTGGCCAAGTGTGCGCGGAAAGGCGTCCAGTATCACTCCGTCGCTGCAATCTGGAGCGCTGATGCGTTCCATGACCATCCCGACCGTCACGTCGTCCGGGACCAGGTCTCCCCGGTCCATGTACTGCTTGGCCAGCTTGCCCAAGTCGGTGCCCCGGGCCACGTGATCGCGGAACAGGTCCCCGCTCGAAACGTGAGGGGTCCCCAATTCCTGGGCCAGGGCCTTGGCCTGTGTTCCCTTGCCAGCACCTGGCGGGCCGAGCACCACCACGTATCCTCCCACGATCCCTCTACTTGATGAACCCGTCGTAGTGGCGCATCGTCAGCTGCGCCTCCAATTGGCGCACCGTATCCACGACGACGCCGACGACGATCAGCAGGCCGGAGGCCGTTATCAGCATGTTCGCGTTGAGGATCTGATCGACGATCCAGGGCAGGACGGCGACGGTCCCCAGGAAGAGCGCCCCCACCAGTGTGATCCGCCTGTAGATCGAGTTGATGTGTTCGGCAGTCCTGGGGCCGGGTCGCACTCCGGGGATGAAGCCTCCCTGCTTCTGCAGGTTGCCGGGCAGGTCCTGCTGCTGGACCATCATGTCGGTGTAGAAGTAGGTGAAGCCCACCACGGCGAGGAAGTAGATGGGTCCATACCATACTGTACCCTGGCTGAAGAAGTCGATCACGCCCTGAGAGAATCGGGCCACACCCTCGCTCGAGCTGCCCACGAAGAAGCTGGCTATGATGCCCGGGAACTGCAGGAAGGCCTGGGCGAAGATGAGCGGGATCATGCCGGCCATGTTGATCCGCAGCGGTATGAACTGGCTGCCACCGGTGTACATCTTGATCCCCCGCACTCGCTTCCCATACTGCACCGGGATGCGCCGCTCGCCCTCCTGCACGACGACGATGACGAACATCATGAGAGCCGTCATCAGGAGGAACAAAGCCACGAACAGCGCGCTCATGCCGTAGCCTCCCTGCTCCGCGCCTCTGCCAATCAGGCGGTAGAGACCCTCCGGCGTACTGGCCACGATGCCGCTGAAGATGATGAGAGACAGGCCGTTGCCGATGCCCTGCTCGGTGATCAGCTCGCCCAGCCAGACGGCCAGCATCGACCCGGCCGTCATGGCCACTAGTATCGTCATGGTGGGCAGCAGGTTCTCGCCCGAGAAGCCAAAGTTCGGCACTACGGTAACGCCGGACATGTTGTTCAGCAGCTGCACCTGGCCGAATGCCTGCAGCAGGGCCAGCGGCACCGTAATCCAGTACTGGTACTGATTCAGCTTGCGCCGGCCGGCCTCGCCCTCCTCGCTCAGCCTCTGCAGAGCGGGGATGATGGGCGTCAGCAGCTGGAAGACGATCGTCGACGTGATGTACGCCTGCACGCCGACCGCCATAACGGAAAGCCTTTCCACCGCGCCACCTGACAGCATGTTAAGGATGCTGACGAAGCCCGCGGCCCCCCCTCCTCCTTGCAGAAAAGTAGCGAGCGCCGCCTGATCCACTCCAGGCACGGGGATGTGTGCCGCCAGCCGGAAGACGACGAGGATCGCAAGCGTATACAGCAGCTTGCGCCGCAGATCTGGAATGGTTATCGCGTTCCGCAGTCCCTGTAGCATCTTCCCGCTCCTGTCAGCCGCTCACCGTACGGGCGCCGGCGCCGCTAGCGCGTCCGCTCGCCGCCTCGCTTCCAGGGCAATTCCTCCACCTCTCCACCTGCCGCTTCGATCTTGGCCCGCGCACTCGCCGAGAAGCGATGGGCCTTGACCTTCAGGTCCTTCTTCAGCTCGCCCCGACCGAGAATGGCGACCATCTCGTCCTCCCGCTTGATGATCCCAGCCTTGGCCAGCGTCTCAGGCGAAACGATGCTCCCCTTCCTGAAGGAGCTCAATCGCGACAGGTTGACCGGCGTGAAACTGATCTTCCATGGATCGCGGAATCCCACGCCGCGGGCGAACGGCAGCTTGCGTACCAGAGGCAGCTGGCCGCCCTCGAAATAGGGGGCCACTCCTCCACCGCTGCGCGCTCCCTGTCCCTTCGTGCCGCGACCCGCGGTCTTGCCCTGGCCGGCGGCGATGCCGCGCCCTGGTCGCTTACGCTTCTTGGTGGACCCGTCGGCGGGTCGTAGATCGTGCAACTTCACAGCAAATCCCCCACAGATCAGCTACTTGGACTCTTCCACTGCCACCAGGTGCGAGACCTTGGCCAGCATCCCCCGGATGACAGGGGTGTCGTTCTGCTCCACCACCTCGTCGATCCGCCGCAAGCCCAAGGCTTGTACAGTACGCTTCTGACGCTCCGCGTATCCGATCGGGCTTCGCACCAGCTTGATGCGCAGCTTGTTCTCGGCAGAACCGGTGCCCTGGCCGGACTTGGCGGACCCCTTCGTCGTAGCGGTCATCGGCTACGGCTCCAGAAGGGCATCACGTCCGCCTCGGCTACGCCACGCTCACGTGCCACCTCTCCGGCGCTTCGCAGCTGCCTGAGCCCGTCCAGAGTGGCATAGACCACGTTCAAGGCGTTGGAGCTGCCGAGCGACTTGGTGAGCACGTCTCGTACACCGACCGCCTCCAGAACGGCGCGGGCTCCGCCGCCGGCGATCACGCCGGTTCCGGGCGAGGCTGGCTTGAGCAGCACATTCGCTCCCCCGCAGCGTCCCTCGACCTCGTGCGGTATGGTTGTGCCGGACAGCGTCAGCGTCTCCATGTTCTGCCTGGCCCGCTCAGCCGCCTTGCGGATGGCCGCCGGAACGCCGCGGGCCTTGCCCACGCCAACACCAACCTTTCCGCGATTGTCGCCAACAACGGCCACGACGCGGAAGCCGAACCGACGGCCACCCTTGACCACTGTGGCCACGCGATTGATGTCGACCACGCGCTCGTCAAGCTCATCTCGATCCGCGAATCGCTCGCGGTTGCCGCCTCTGCCTCTGGCCACTCTGCCTCCTTACGCCTCAGAACTTGAGGCCGCCCTCCCGGGCCGCCTCCGCCAAGGCCTTCACGCGGCCGTGGTACTTGTAACCGCCGCGGTCGAACACCACTTCGGTGATGCCCTTGCTCACCGCACGCTCGGCAAGGACCTTGCCCACCACTCCGGCTCGCTCCGTCTTGTTCAGCCCTTTCAGCTTTGGCCCCACCTCGCGATCGATAGTCGACGCCGAGACCAGCGTCTGGCCCTTGCTGTCGTCGATAACCTGGGCGTAGATGTGAGTCAGGCTCCGGAAGACGTTCAAGCGCGGCTTCTCCTTCGTACCAGCCACGCGCTTCCGGACGCGCCTGTGCCGGCGCAGTCGGGCCTCACGACGGTCGATCTCTCCCATTCTCCTCAGCCTCGATTCACCAATCGGCGTGCTAGGCGACCTTGCCCGCCTTGCCGGCCTTCCGCCGGACGCGCTCATCCACGTACCGTATTCCCTTGCCCCGGTACGGCTCGGGCGGCCGCCAGGCACGAACCTCGGCTGCAACCTGTCCGACCAGTTCCTTGTCGATGCCACTGATCGTGATCACCTTCGTGCGGGGCTCCACAGCGAATTGGATCCCCTCCGGTGGCCGGACCCGCACCGGGTGTGAGAACCCCAGCTGCATCAGCAAGCTACCATCGCCCTCCAGCTCGACGCGGTAGGCCACCCCCTGCACCTCGAGCTGCTTCTGGAAACCCTCGGTGACCCCCACGACCATGTTGTTGAGCAGCGCCCGCGTCAGCCCGTGGAGCGCTCTGTGACGGCGCTCGTCGCTGGGACGGCGCACCAGCAGGTTGCGATCCTCGAGGGCGATCTCCATCTCCGGATGCAGGTCACGGCTCAGGTTGCCCTTCGGCCCCGTCACCGTAACACTGTTCTTCTTGATATCCACGCCTACCCCTTCGGGCAGAGCGATGGGCATACTACCGATTCGTGACACTACATGCCTCCGCCAAGCCTACCACACGTAGCAGAGCACTTCGCCGCCTACGCCGAGGCGACGGGCCTGCTGCCCAGTGAGGACGCCCTTGGGCGTGGAGAGGATGGTCACTCCCATCCCGCTGCGCACCCAGGGGATCTCCGCCGCGCGAGTGTAGACGCGGCACCCCGGCTTGCTTACCCGCGTGAGGCCGGAAATCACCGAGTGGCGGTCTCTCCTCTCGCCGACGTACTTCATCGAGACCGTGATCGACCCCTGAGGCTTCGCCTCGACCAACTTGTAGTCCTCGATGAAGCCCTGGGCTTTGAGGATCTTCGCTATCTCCTCCTTGATCTTGGAGGCCGGAATGCTGACGCTGGAATGCCCCGCCGTGCCGGCGTTGCGTATCCTGGTCAGCATATCGGAGATCGGATCAGTCACTGGCATAGCACATCCTCACTGGCTACCAACTGGACTTGACCACGCCCGGGATCTCACCCCTGAGCGCGCGTTCACGAAAGCAGATGCGGCACAGCTGGAAACGCCGCATGTATCCTCGCGGCCTCCCGCAGACGCGGCACCTGTTGCGCACCTGCACCTCATGCTTGCGTCGCTGCTCCCGATGCGGAAGGCACGTTCTACTCATGCGGCTTTCTCCTGCTCCCCGCCCCTGGACGGGCGGCTGAAAGGCATCCCCAGGGCTTGCAGCAGATGGCGGCCTTCTTCGTCCGTATTGGCCGTCGTCACAATGCTGATCTCCATGCCTCGAACCTTGTCTATCTTGTCGTAGCTAATCTCGGGGAACACCAGTTGCTCCCTAAGCCCCAACGTCAGGTTGCCCCGGCCGTCCAGCTTGGCGGCGACGCCCCGGAAGTCTCGCTGCCTGGGCAGTGCTACGTTGAACAGCCGGTCCAGGAACGCCCACATACGCTCGCCGCGAAGCACCACCTTGACCCCAATCGAGCGCCCCTCACGGAGCTTGAACGTGGCAATTGCCTTGCGGGACTTCGTGATCACGGGCTGCTGGCCGGTGATGGTGGCCACATCCTGTACCACGTGGTCTAGCGCCTTCTCGTTATCCAGCGCCTCCCCAACCCCAACGTTTACCACCACCTTCTGCACGCGGGGCACCTGCATGATGTTGTGGTAGCCGAGCTCCTCCATCAAGGAGGGCCGGACTTCCTCGCGATACACCTGCTCCAAGCGCTGCATCTGCACCCTTCTCCCAGCCGTCAGTCGATCCGCTCGCCGCACTGCTTGCACACTCGCGCCTTGCGTCCGTCCTCTTCGAGCACGGTTCCCACCCTCGTCCGCTCATCGCAGCGAGGGCAGACGAGCATGACATTCGAGATGTGCACCGGACCTTCGAACTCGATTATGCCGGCCTGTACCTGGCCGCGCCCGGCGCGGACCGCCCGCTGGTGCTTCTTGACGATATTGACGCCGGAGACAGCGACGCGGCCGTCACGCGGCATCACACGCTGAACGGTTCCCCGCAGTCCCCGGTCGTTGCCGGAGATCACTTCTACCGTATCGCCCTTCCTGATGTGGCTGCTCATTCAGCTAACCCTCTGCTACAGCACTTCCGGAGCCAGGGAGACGATCTTCATGAAGCCCTTCTCCCGCAGCTCCCTGGCCACCGGTCCAAAGATGCGGGTGCCCTTCGGCGAGAGCGTATCCGCATCCAGAATCACGGCTGCGTTGTCGTCGAAGCGGATGCTCGAGCCGTCTGAGCGGCGGTACTCCTTGGCCGTGCGCACCACAACTGCCCGCACCACCTCGCCCTTCTTGACCTGGGCCCTCGGTGTGGACTGCTTCACCGAAGCGACGATCACGTCGCCCACACTGCCGTAGCGCCGTCGCGACCCGCCCGTCACGCGAATCACCATTATCTCGCGAGCGCCGGTGTTGTCCGCCACCTTCAGGCGGGATTGCAGCTGGATCATGCTGCCGCCTCCAACTCCTCTATGCCGGAGGCACGCTCCAGCGTTTCCTCCACCACCCAGCGCTTCTCACGGCTCAACGGTCGCGACTCGACGATCTGCACAAGGTCTCCCACCTGGCACGCATTCTCCTCGTCGTGGGCCTTGTACTTCTTCGTCCGCTTCAGCACCTTGCCGTAGCGACGGTGACGCACGAGCCTGTCGACCCGCACGACTGCCGTCTTATCCATCTTGTTGCTGACCACTAGGCCAACCAAGCGCTTGCGACTTGACTTCACCGTGCTTCGCCTCCCTCAGACAACCCGGCGGCCAGCTCCCGCTCGCGGAGGATCGTCTTCAGACGCGCGATATCGCGCCTCACTGCCCGGATCCGATTGTGGTCCTCCAGGCGGCCGGATGCCTTGTCGCGGCGCAGGCCGAACAGCTCCTTGGAAGCCTCCCCGAGCCGTTCCTCAATCTGCTCTGTCTTCATCTTCCGGACTTCCTGAGCCTGCATAGTCTAGCTCCCGCCGCCAATCCCCTGCCGGGCGACGAACTGGCACTTGAGAGGCAACTTGTGTGATGCCAGCCGCATCGCCTCGCGGGCCAGATCCTCAGGCACACCGCTCAACTCAAACATGATCCGGCCCGGCCTAACCACGGCAACCCAGTGATCGACCGCACCCTTGCCTTTGCCCATCCGTGTCTCAGCCGGCTTCGCGGTCACAGGCTTGTCCGGGAATACGCGAATCCAGTACTTGCCACTGCGGCGGACGTACCGCACGATAGCACGCCGCGCCGCCTCAATCTGCCGCGCAGTGACCCACGCCGGCTCCAGAGCCTGAAGCCCGTACTCCCCGAATGTAACCTCAGTCCCGCGCGAGGCCTTGCCCCTCATCCGGCCGCGCATCTGCTTGCGGAACTTGGTGCGCTTTGGCATCAACATAGTCTTGCCCCTCTGGAAACCGGCCGGCTCCCAGGCATCTAGACGACGAACGGCTCCTCCCGCTCGGGAGCTTCCGGCAGCACTTCACCCTTATAGATCCACACCTTCACGCCGATGCGCCCGTACGTCGTATGCGCTTCATCCTTCGCGAAGTCCACATCCGCTCGCAGTGTGTGCAGAGGCACTCTGCCCTCTCGCTGCCACTCCTGGCGAGCCATCTCAGCCCCGTGCAACCGCCCCTTACACATAACCTTGACCCCTTCAGCGCCGGCCCGCATCGTGGCCTGGATGGCCCGGCTCATCGCCCGGCCATGCGATATGCGCCGCTCCAATTGGGACACCACGTTCTCCGCTACCAGACTCGCCTCCAGCTCTGGCCGGGCGACCTCCTGAACGTCCACCGATATCCGCTTGCCGGTAAGCTCCTCCAGCTCGGCCCGCAGCTGCTTCACGGACGCGCCCTTGCGCCCGATGACGATGCCCGGCCTGGCGGTCCAGATCGTGACGGAGGCCTGGTTGGGCGAGCGCTCGATCTCGACGCGCGAGATGCCGGCCCGATCCAGATTGCGCCTGATCATACGCCGGATCGCCAGATCCTCGTGCAACAGATCCGCATATTCCGAGCCCTCTGCAAACCAGCGCGCCTTCCAGTCCCGGATCACGCCGAGCCGGAAGCCGTACGGATGAACCTTCCTACCCAATTGCTTCCTCCTTCAGGAACCGTCGCCGCAGCGGGGGCACTGCTCACTCCCTCCGCGCAGCTACTCGCTCTTACCCTGGTCTTCCAGGACGACGGTGAGGTGCGAAGACCTCTTGCGAATGGGCCGCCAGCGCCCACGCCCTCCAAAGCGGCGCCGCCAACCCTTGCCCGGCATCACGCCTGGCCCTTCGTCCGCCATGATCTGCGCCACGTAGAGCTCGCCCCTCGGTATTCCGAAGTTCTCCTCCGCATTGGCGATGGCGGACCGGATCAGCTTGGCCACGGGTTGAGCGGCTGCGTGCGGAAGAGCCTGCAGGAGCTCCAAGGCCACGTCCGCGTTTTGGCCACGCACCAAGCTGAGCACCCGCCGCACCTTGCTGGCGGACATCGGCACGTGTTTGGCGCGCGCCAGTACCTCGGTACCCATCGCTCCCCCTCTACTCCTTCACCCGGCCCTTCTTCTCTCGGACAATGTGTCCTCGGAAGGTCCTGGTGGGGGCAAACTCACCCAGTTTGTGACCGACCATGTCCTCGGTAATGTAGATCGGGACGTGCCGCCTGCCGTCGTGGACAGCGATTGTATGGCCGATCATGTGCGGGAATATGGTGGAGGCACGCGACCAAGTGCGGATGACGCGCTTCTCCCCGCGCTGATTCATCTCCTCGACCTTCCGCAGCAGGCTCGGCTCCACGAACGGAATCGGTCTCTTCAGCGGCGATCTTGACACTACCTGCCTCCTCGGCCCCTATGCCATCCCGGCTAGCCCCGTCGCTTGCCACGACGACGGACAATGTACTTGGCGGTCACCTTGCGGCGACGCGTCTTCTTGCCCAAGGTGGGCTTGCCCCAAGGTGACTTCGGCCCCGGCAAGCCGATCGGAGTGCGTCCCTCCCCACCTCCGTGAGGATGATCGCGGGGCGACATAGCCGAGCCGCGTACAGCGGGCCTATAGCCCTGCCAACGCTTGCGGCCCGCCTTGCCCAGTTTGACGTTGCCATGATCGACGTTGCCAACCTGGCCTACCGTCGCCTGGCATTCCCTGCGCACCATCCGCGTCTCCCCGCTGGGAAGACGAAGGGTAGCGTAGTCCCCTTCCTTCGCCAGCAGCTGAGCGGAGGTGCCCGCAGAGCGGACTATCTGCCCGCCGCGACCTGCGGTCAACTCCACGTTGTGAACCAGTGTACCAAGTGGAATTCGCTCGAGCGGAAGCGTGTTCCCCACACGGATCTCCGCATCGGGCCCGCTAATCACGGCATCACCGACCTGGAGCCCCAGAGGGGCGATGATGTAGCGTCTCTCGCCGTCTGTGTAGGCAACCAGCGCGATGCGGGCAGAGCGGTTCGGATCGTACTCAATACTCTCCACCCGACCATCGATGCCCAGCTTGTCCCGCTTGAAATCGATCTCCCGGTAGCGGCGCTTGTGCCCGCCGCCCCGGTGGCGGACGGTGATGCGGCCTTCGGCGTTCCGTCCCGACCGCTTCGCCAGCGGCCGGATCAGGCTCCGCTCAGGCTTGGCTCGCGTGATCTCCTCGAATGACGAGCCCGTCATGCCCCGCCGCCCGGGCGAGGTCGGCTTGTACGTCTTCACACCCATGCCTACGCTCCCTCAGACAAGTCGATCCGCTCACCCTGGGCCAGGGTTACAACTGCCTTCTTCCAGGCAGGAGTGCGGACGACGCGGCGTCGCCCGCGGCGACTCGGCGCCTTGGCCGGCATGTTGACGATATTGACGCCGGCGACCTTCACCCCGAACACCGCCTCCACGGCCCGCTTGACCTCGATCTTGTTGGCGGCGCCAGCGACCTCGAAGCTGTACTGACCCAGCTCCGAAGCCTGATAGCGCGTCTTCTCTGTATCGACCGGCCGGATTATGACCTGATAGGGATCCATCGTCACCTACCCAGAATGCCTTCGATGGTCTGCAGAGCATCCACCGGGATGACGACGTGATCACACCCCAGCAGGTCGCGTACGTTCACGTAGCCGGCCCGCAGCGTCTTCACGTTGGGCATATTGCCGGCCGACTTCTCCACAGCCTCGTTCCGCTCCGGCAGCAGGATGAGCACGTTCTTGCCCAGGCGCAGCTTGCCGATGATCTTTGCCAGGTCCTTCGTCTTCGGCTCCTTCATATCGAGGGCGTCGATGACGACGATCTGCTCCTCTCGCGCCTTGGCCGATAGCGCTGAACGCACCGCCGCCCGCCTCATCTTGCGCGGCATTCGCTTGGCATAGCTGCGCGGCTTCGGCCCGTGGGCTATGCCGCCGCCGACGAACAGATTGGCGTTCCGGCTCCCGTGCCGGGCGCGCCCCGTGCCCTTCTGCCGGTACCACTTCGCCTTGGTGCGCGCCACTTCACCTCGCGACAGGGTGTCGTGCGTGCCCTGGCGGGCGTTGGCCAGCTGGCGCGTGAGCGCCTGATGCATGAGCGGCACGTTCACACGAGCCTCGAAGATGTCCGGGCGGAGCTCCACCTCGTCCACCTTCTTGCCGCTGACGTTGTACACAGGAGTGATCATCTACAGCCTCACTCGCCCCGCTGCCTGGCCAGCTCAGTCGACTTGCGGGCCTGCCGAATCACCAGCAGGCCGCCTCTGGCCCCCGGAACACCGCCCCGCACCGCGAGCAGGTTCCGCTCCGGGTCGACCGCTTCCACGCGCAGGTTCTGAGCAGACACGCGCCCTCCGCCCATGCGGCCGGGCATCTTCTTGCCCTTGAGTACCCGGCCCGGGCTGGTTCCCGCGCCGACGGAGCCCGTGGCGCGTCGCCGGTCCGATTGGCCATGCGTCGCAGGCCCGCCGCGGAATCCGTGCCGCTTCATCGCTCCCGCGAAGCCGCGCCCCTTCGAGAAACCGACCACGTCCACGTAGTCACCGACCTCGAAGATGTCGACGGCGATCTGCTGACCGACAGACACGTCCTCGTCCGCGCGCAGCCGGAACTCCCGCAGGTTGCGCAGAGGGACCAGTTCCGCACGCTCCAGGTGCCCCCTCTCGCCTCCAGACAGCCGCCCCGGCTTCACTTCCTCGAAGCCCAGCTGCGCGGCGTCGTAGCCGTCCCGCTCCACCGTCTTCACCTGAGTGACGTAGCAGGGACCGGCCTGGATGACGGTAACGGGCACGGCTGCACCATCTTGTCCGAAGACCTGCCTCATTCCCACCTTGCGTCCCAGTATGGCCTTCAAGCCTTCTCCTCCAACGGCCACGTCGGCCCTCGCGCCCCTGCAGCTGAAGCGACAGGCTGCAGCGCCCTCAGACACAACCCAAAGGAGAGAGTATGCACCTCAACTCCCTCCTTGAGTCGCACGCCTTGGCGACGGACTCGACTACGACTTGATCTCGATATCCACACCTGCGGGCAGATTCAACCGCATCAGCGAGTCGATCGTCTTGTTGTCCGGCTCGATGACATCGATGAGTCGCTTGTGCGTGCGGATCTCGAAGTGCTCGTGTGAGTCCTTGTCGATGAACGTAGAGCGCCGCACAGTGAAGCGCTCGATCCTCGTCGGCAGAGGCACGGGCCCTACTACAGTGGCGCCGGTGCGCTCGGCCGCCTCGACGATGCGCTTGGCCGATTCATCGATCACTCGATGATCGTAGCCCTTCAACCGGATGCGGATCCTCTGCTTGGCCATTCGTTGCCTGCTAGTCCAGGAGCTTGGTGATGACTCCAGCCCCTACAGTCAGACCACCCTCGCGGATGGCGAACCGGAACCCTTCTTCGATCGCGACAGGCTCAATCAGCTTGACCTCGAGATTGACGCTGTCGCCCGGCATGACCATCTCAACACCCTCGGGCAGCGTGATCTCGCCGGTGACGTCCATGGTGCGGACGTAGAACTGAGGACGGTAGCCAGTGAAGAACGCCTTGTGGCGGCCGCCCTCTTCCTTCGTCAGCACGTAGACCTCGCTCATGAAGTGCTTCTGGGGCTTGATCGTGCCGGGAATGGCCACGACCTGCCCGCGCTGCACCTCGTCCCTATCGACGCCTCTCAGCAGCAGGCCGGCATTGTCGCCCGCCACCACTTTGTCCAGCGTCTTGTGGAACATCTCCATCGAGGTCACCACAGTCTTGCGTGTATCCTCGGTCAGACCGACGATCTCGACATCGGTCATGGGCACCATCGAGCCGCGCTCCACGCGGCCGGTCACTACCGTGCCCCGGCCCTTGATCGAGAACACGTCCTCGATGGGCATGAGGAACGGCTTGTCCTCGTCGCGCTCCGGCGTCGGCACGTAGCTATCGATCGCCCGCATCAGCTCCCAGATGCACTGGTACTCCGGCGCGTCCGGGTCGGTGCTGTCGCTCTGCAGAGCCTGCAGGGCACTGCCCCGCACGATGGGGGTCTCCTCGCGCGGGAACTTGTACTTGCCCAGAACGTCCCGCACTTCCTCCTCGACGAGCGCCAGCAGCTCCTCATCTTCCATCAGGTCCGCCTTGTTCAGGAAGACGACAATAGCAGGAACGTTCACCTGACGGGCCAGCAGCACGTGCTCACGCGTCTGCGGCATCGGGCCGTCCGCTGCGGAGACCACGAGGATCGCCCCGTCCATCTGGGCCGCACCGGTGATCATGTTCTTGATGTAGTCCCGGTGACCGGGGCAATCGATGTGGGCGTAGTGCCGATTGTCGGTCTCATACTCGACGTGCGCAATGGCCACGGTGAGGATCTTGGTGGCGTCGCGGCGGAACATCTTCGCGTCCGCCTTTGCCACCTGGTCGTAGTCCTGCGCTTCGGCCAGACCCTTGAGTGCCAGCACCTTGGTAATGGCGGCAGTCAAGGTCGTCTTACCGTGATCGATGTGCCCGATCGTGCCCACGTTGACATGCGGCTTTGTGCGTTCGTACTTTGCTTTTGCCATTTCTCGCTCCTTTCACACAGACAAGCTCACCAGCCAGCGCCGTGCACGACGGCTTCCATCCGCTGCTGGTCCACCTTTGCGAAGTGATGAAACTCCATGGTGAACGTGCCTCGTCCCTGCGTCAGGCTGCGCACGTCCGTCGCGTACCCGAACACCTTCGCCAGTGGCACAAACGCTCGTATAGCCTGCAAACCTCCTGCTCGAGAACTGACCCCATTGATGTCCGCTCCCCGAGCGTTCAAGTCACCCATAACCTCGCCTAGGTAGTCCTCTGGAACAACCGTCTCCAGATCCATGACCGGCTCAAGAAGAGTCGGCTCGGCAGCCTCCATCGCCTCGTTGCAGGCCTTTGTTGCAGCGACTTTGAAGGCCAACTCGGAAGCGGCGTCTTCATCCACCTCGGCGTCAAGCAGCCGTACCTTCACACCAACAACCCGGTATCCCGACAATGTACCGCTCTCAAGCGCCTCCTGACAGCCCCTCTCGGCGGCGGCCAGGTACTCCGGCGCCAGCGCTTTGCCTCGCGATCCGTCCTCGAACAAGAAACCCTCGTCGCTCGATAGCGGTTCGAGCTCCAGCCGGACGCGCCCGAAGTGCATCCGGCCGCCGGTCTGCTTCTCGAACAGACCCTCCGCTTCGGCCCGCCGGGTCACCGTCTCCCGGTAGCTGACGCGGGGGCGGCTGACTCTCCCGCTGACCCCGAACTCGCGGAGTAGCCGGTCGGTCAGTATCTCCAGGTGCAGCTCCCCCATCCCGGAGATCAACGTCTGGCCGGTTCCCTCGTCCACCTCGACGATGAAGGTGGGGTCCTCGAGGGCCAGTCGATCCAGCGCCTCGTTCAGCTTGTCCAGGTCGGCCGCCGTCTTTGGCTCAATCGCCACCGAGATCACCGGCTCCGGAAAGGCAATCGACTCCAGAACGATCGGCCCGTCCGGCGCACAGAGCGTCTCCCCAGTCCGCGTGTGCTTGAGCCCCAGCGCGGCTCCGATGTCACCGGCAGAGAGCTCGTCGATCTCCTCTCGACGGTCGGCAAACATCCGCAGAAGCTTGCCGATCCGCTCTCGTTTGCCTACGCTGGCGTTGTTGACTCTTGCTCCAGTCTTGACCTTGCCGGAGTAGACCCTGAGATAGGCCAACCCCCCGACGTACTGATCCGTCGCGATCTTGAAGACCAGAGCAGCCATCGGCTCTTCTGGATCCGCCGCCCTCGACTCCACCTTCTTGGTGAAGGGGTTCTCGCCCTCCACCGGTGGGATGTCCAGAGGAGACGGCAGGAAGTCGACTACTGCGTCCAGCACAGGCTGGATACCCTTGTTGCGCAGAGCCGATCCGCACAGAACCGGATGCAGATGCCCAGCCAGCGTCGCCTTGCGCAGCGCGCTGCGAAGGCCATCCGCGGGGAGCTCCTGCCCCTCCAGATAGAGCGCCATCAGCTGGTCGTCCGTCTCGACGATCTGCTCCAGGGCTCGCTCGCGGGCCGCCAGCGCTGCCTCTCTCACCTGATCCGGAATCTCCTCGGTCGTCGGTGACTGGCCGAGCTCGTCCTGCCAGATGATGGCCTTCATCTCGAGAAGGTCGACCACGCCGCGGAAGTCAGACTCAGCTCCGATCGGCCACTGAATGGCCACCGGATTGGCGTCTAGCCGCTCCCGTATGGTGTCGACCGCGTGGGCGAAGTCGGCGCCCAGCTTGTCCATCTTGTTAATGAACGCTACGAGAGGCACGCGAAAGCTTCGTGCCTGTCGCCAAACCGTCTCCGACTGAGGTTCTACGCCGGCCGCCGCGTCGAAAACGACTACAGCTCCGTCCAGCACGCGCAGGCTGCGCTGCACCTCTGCCGTGAAATCAATGTGCCCTGGTGTGTCTACGATGTTGATCTGGCAATCGCGCCAGAAGCAAGTGACCGCGGCAGCGGTGATCGTGATCCCCCGCTCCCGCTCCTGAGCCATCCAGTCCGTGACAGTCGTGCCCGCATCCACGTTTCCCATCCGGTGGGTGCGACCGCTGTAGAAGAGGACGCGCTCAGTCGTCGTCGTCTTGCCCGCATCGATGTGGGCGATGATTCCGATGTTTCTAACGTGCTGTAGCGGCTGCCCTACGGCCATGACTTGCCACTCAGGTGCAGACGCAATGTCCGGCTAGCACTACCAGCGGTAGTGGGCAAAGGCCCTGTTGGCCTCGGCCATGCGGTGCGTATCCTCCCTCTTCTTCACCGCTGCCCCGGCGCCGCCTGCCGCTTCGACCAGCTCTCCGGCCAGTTTCTCCGCCATCGTCTTGCCAGGGCGGCTGCGTGCCGCTGCCAGCAGCCAGCGCAGGGCCAGACTGGTTCGTCGATTCGGAGCCACCTCGACCGGGATCTGGTAGGTCGATCCACCCACCCGGCGGGGCTTGACCTCAAGCACAGGCCCGATGTTGTTCAGAGCATCATCCACCACTTCCACAGGCGCCTTCTTGGTGCGCTCGGCCACGATGTCCAGCGCATCGTACACGATCCGCGAGGCAGTACTCTTGCGGCCTTCCTGCATCACCCGGTTGATGAGCTGGGACACAGCCACACTCCCGTGTCTTACGTCCGGCTTGATACTGCGCTTGGGTGGCCTGCTACGTCGTGGCATTGTTGCCTGCTCCGCTCTCTTACTTGGGTCGCTTCGTGCCGTACTTCGACCGCTGCTTCGACCGCCCGTCCACACCGGCTGAGTCGATAGCGCCGCGGACGACGTGGTAGCGAACACCGGGCAGGTCCTTGACACGCCCGCCGCGCACCAGCACGACCGAGTGCTCCTGCAAAGTGTGCCCCTCGCCCGGAATGTAGGCGGTTACCTCGATGCCGTTGGTCAGGCGGACGCGGGCAATCTTGCGCAGCGCAGAGTTCGGCTTCTTCGGCGTCATCGTGCGCACCTGAGTGCACACGCCACGCTTCTGCGGGGCGCCCTGGTCCGTACGCCCGCGCCGCTGCTTCAACGAGTTGAACGTATACTGCAGCGCCGGCGCCTTGTACTTGCGCGGCTTCGGCTTTCTTCCCTTGCGTACTAACTGGTTGACTGTCGGCACGATCTTCCCCTCAATACCATACGTGACTGAAGAAGGCCATCCCACCGCACCGATGGCCTTCCCAAACGATACCAGCGCTCAGACTACCGTTATCAGTTGTCAACCGGGCAGCAGGGGTTTTCGCTGCTAGCCCTGACGCCGATTGAGCATTCTACCATGGACTGCCAACTTGTCAATGACGCCTGGGCGTCCTTCCGGCCGGCAACCCGTGGCTCTGCTCCTCTAGCGACCCGTCCCTCCCAGACTCAACAGGCCCATGCCCAGTCTGGGAACCTTCGCCTTCTGCTCGTCCTTGCCGAAGTGGAGGACCTCGCCATCTTCGGTTACCGCCTCGACCGCCAGGCCCAGGCTCTGCAGCTCCTTCACGAGCACCTTGAATGAGGCAGGGACGCCCGGCTCCATCACCGGCTCTCCCTTGACGATCGCCTCGTATGTCTTCACCCGGCCCTGCACGTCGTCGGACTTGATGGTGAGCATCTCCTGCAGCGCGTGAGCAGCACCGTAGGCCTCCAGCGCCCAGACCTCCATCTCGCCAAACCTCTGTCCGCCAAACTGGGCCTTGCCGCCGAGCGGCTGCTGGGTCACCAGGCTGTAAGGGCCGGTCGAGCGCGCGTGCACCTTATCCTCGACCAGGTGGGCCAGCTTCATCATGTAGATGACACCGACGGTCACCGGCCGGTCGAACGGCTTGCCGGTCTTCCCATCATAGAGCATCATCGTGCCCAGAGTGGGGAGCGGCTCGCCGGTCTCCAGGCCCACCTTCGTAGCCATCTCGACAACCGTTTCGTCGTTCTTGCCAGACGCATCCTTGCCGTGATCCTCGAGCCAGATTCGCAGGCAGGCAATGCGGGCCTTCTCGTCCGCGATGGCCCGCTCGGCAAGAGTGCGGTTGTCGTCCTCGTAGGAAAGCAGATCCTTGGGATCGTACCCCCGCTCCACCATCCACTCGTGCAGAGCCGCCCGGCGAGCGTAAACTCGCTCGGTCATCAGCCTGTCGATGTCATAGTCCCGTTCAGCCAGCCAGGCCACCAGGTAGAGCCGTCTGGCCTCCTCGTCGTCCTTGAGCAATTCCAGATCGTACTCCTGATCCTTGAGCCAGATCCAGGCCCGCTCCGTGATCTCGCCCCAGGCCCGGTCCATCAGCCAGGCCCTGGCCAGCTCCGCCTCCACCTGTACCTCACCGGCGCCGTCGAAGACCGGTGTGACTGCACGAAAACCGAGCCGGCTCGCCGCCCACCCCAGGTGGGTCTCGAGTATCTGGCCGATGTTCATGCGGCCCGGGACTCCCAGGGGATTGAGGATAATGTCAATCGGCGTCCCGTCGCTCAGGAACGGCATATCCTGGACGGGAACGACCTTGGAAACGACGCCCTTGTTGCCGTGCCGGCCGGCCATCTTGTCGCCCTCAGAGAGCTTACGCACCTGAGCCACGCTAGTGCGCACCATCTTCTCGACGCCGGCCGGGAGATCGCGATGCTCCTCCCGATCGAAGACGCTGACGTCGACCACCTTGCCGCGCTCGCCGTGGGGGAGGCGAAGGCTCGAATCCTTGACTTCCCGCGCCTTCTCCCCAAAGATGGCCCGCAGCAGTTTCTCCTCGGGGCTCAGCTCCTTCTCGCCCTTGGGAGTGATCTTGCCCACCAGGATATCGAGCGGCCCCACCTCGGCGCCGACGCGGACGACCCCTTCCTCGTCCAGGTCTTTGAGCGCCTCGTCGCCAACGTTCGGTATGTCGCGCGTGATCTCCTCCGGACCAAGCTTCGTATCACGCGCCTCGATCTCGTGCTTCTCGATGTGCACTGACGTGTACTTGTCATCCCGCACGAGCTGCTCGCTGATGAGGATAGCGTCCTCGAAGTTGCCCCCCTCCCACGAGATGAAGGCACAGAGGACGTTGTGGCCCAACGCCAGCTCGCCCTCCTCCGTGCAGGAGCTGTCTGCAATGACCTGCCCCTGCTCCACCTTCTCGCCCTTCCACAGGACGGGACGCTGGTCTATGCATGTACTCTGGTTCGACCGTTGGTACTTGCGCAGCGGATAGGAGCGCCGGCCCTTGGAGTGCCGAATCTTGATCTCATCTCCGGTGACCGATACAACCTGCCCCTTCTCTTCGGCCAGCACCACCTGCCCGGAATCAAGAGCGGCCCGCCACTCCATCCCGGTGGCCACGACCGGAGCCTCCGGCTTGATCAGCGGTACAGTCTGCCGCTGCATGTTCGAGCCCATCAGAGCCCGGTTCGCGTCGTCGTGCTCCAGAAAGGGAATTAGGGATGCAGACACGCCCACGATCTGGCAGGGAGCCACGTCGATGTAGTCGATGCGCTCCGGCGATGTGAAGAGGAATCGGTCCGAATGGCGCGCAGAGACTCGCGGATTGACGAACCGCCCCTTCGCATCCAGCTCGGCGTTCGCCTGGGCTATCGTGAAGCGATCCTCCTTGTCCGCGGAGAGATAGACCAGCTCGTCTGTGACGACAGGAACGATAGGCACTTCCTCCAGATCGAGCGCGGCGATTTCCTTCGCCAGCTTCGCCGTGATCTCGGTGCCGGCCTCGGCCACGACCTTGCCGCTCTTGCCGTCAACGATGTCCTCCCTGAGTTCTTGACCCTCAAGGTCGGCCGCTTTCGGCGGAAGTGCTCGCACGACGCGGCGGTAGGGGGTCTCGATAAAGCCAAGGGGGTTCACCCGCGCGTGGGTGGCCAGCCGGCCGATGAGGCCGATGTTGGGACCCTCAGGGGTCTCGATCGGGCAGATTCGCCCGTAGTGGCTGTAGTGTACGTCGCGGACATCGAAGCCCGCGCGCTCACGCCGCAGCCCTCCCGGGCCCAGCGCGGAGAGCGTCCGCTTGTGCGTCAGCTCGGCCAGAGGGTTCGTCTGCTCCATAAACTGGGAGAGCTGGCTGGAGCCGAAGAACTGGCGGACGGCGGCGACGACGGGGCGGATGTTGATCAGGTTGACCGGCGTCAGCGACTCCGCCTCGCGAATCGACATGCGCTCGACGACCACCCTCTCCATACGGCGCAGGCCAATGCGCAGCTTGTTTTGGATCAGCTCACCAACCGTCTTCACCCGCCGGTTGCCCAGGTGGTCGATGTCGTCCGCATCCTCAATCCCGTTGTTGATACGGATGATGCGCTCCACCAGAGCCACGATATCCTGCTTGGTAACCGTGCGTCGCTCCGCAGGGATCTCCAGACCGAGACGCTGATTCAGCTTGTATCGGCCCACCGGCTGGAGGTCGTACCGCCTCGGGTCGAAGAGCTGCTGCTCCAGGTACTCTCGGGCGTTCTCCAGCTTGGCCGGATCACCCGGCCGCATGCGGCGATATAGCTCCAGGAGAGCCTCGTCGGCCACAGTGCGGTCGTCCTTCGGCTCCCAGTTGGGCTCCTGGCGCATCGTGGTGGCAATGTACTGATGGTGCGGATTACTGTCGGCATCCCGGAAGAGCGCTTCCAGCTCTTCGTCAGCACCGGTCTTGAGAACGTCGCTCCCTGTGCCATCGTCAACTGCAGCAAGAGCCCGCAGCAGGATGGTCACCGGCAGCTTCCGCTTGCGGTTGAACTTGACGGTAAGATAGTCGGACTTGCGGGTCTCGAACTCGAGCCAGGCACCGCGATCCGGGATCAGCTTCGCCTCGCCGAGCCGCCGTCCGGTGACGCGGTCCTCCTGGACATCGAAGTAGACGCCCGGCGATCGGATCAACTGGCTGACGACCACCCTCTCAGTCCCGTTGATGATGAAGGTGCCGTTCTCCGTCATCAGGGGGAAATCGCCGAGGAACATCTCGGACTCGATGATCTCGCCAGTCTCCCGGTTGTCGAGAACGACGTTGACGTACAGGGGAACTGCGTAGGTGATGTCCCGCTCCAGGCACTCCTCTACGGAGTACTTAGGCTCGCCGAAGTAGTAGGCGAGATTCTTGAACTGTGCCTCCTCGGCCCTGGAGCCGGGAAGGTAGAGTTTCAGATTGCCGTTGAAGCTCTCGATGGGGGAGATCTCGTCGAACAGCTGGCGCAGCCCTTCAGTCTGGAACCATTCGAACGACGCCAGCTGGACCTCAATCAGGCCAGGCAGTCGCTCGGCGTCCGTCCTGTGGGCATACGACTTGGTACCAAGAGCGGTCATCGTCTCCTCCCAGCGCAAATCAGGTGAAACAGTTGTTCCACCTGCCCGAGGCTTATGTCACGGGAACTATCAGCGAAATTACATTATACCATGCGCTAGCCGCGTGTCAATGGCACCGCCAGCGGATGTCACCGCAGATTGCGGAGCGCCCTGACGGCAGTTGAGAACTGTGCCCGAATGTAGGCTGCTCTAGTCTCTGTCTCGGCATCGAACAGCCTCGGCCCACGCTCTCCGTCGCCGCGAAGCAGCCCTCAAGAAGCCGTGCGGCTCGGTCCCAGATAGACCACAGCGGCGGCGAGCGACGCGTGCTCGGGCCGGTCTCCGAAGCGTGCCCAGAGTCGGCGGTGCCCGCAAGCCCTGATCCACTCTCTCTCTGACTCCCCGGTCACGCATTCGCAATCCCCTCTTGAGCCTCAAGCCACCGCAGACGAGTCCACTCTTGAGCCTCTTTTGCCGTGTCACCCCACAGCGCGGGCTTGCCGACGCAAGAGCTGACCCCTGTCATACCGAATGGCTCCCAAGGACTCATCCGCAGGTCGGCCACACCTATTGGGAAGCAGCCGCCTTCCGCGGCAAGCCCGGCCGCACTCAACGAACGCAGCAGTCTCTTCGGAGAGTCAAGCCACTGCGATGTGGGCACGCCAGGGCCAACAAGATCGAGGCCGGGGGATCGCCGGCACCTGCGCCAGCATCCCCCCGGCCTCGAGAAGGCCCCACCCGGCTGGCGCTAGCGGCCCACGTACAGCGCTATGCCGCTCCCGGAAGCGAGCCACACGTCGCGGCTCGGGCTCTCAACCATCGCTGGCACGCTCTCTCCCGGCAGGCCATCGGCGGCTGTGTATCCCGTCCACGTCTCACCGTCGAAGCGACATGCGCCGCTGTTGCCCCCCGCCCAGACTGTGTCATCCTGTTCCACCACGACAGAGAGAATCGTGTCCTCACACAGGCCGTCTGCGCTCGTGTGTCTGGTCCACGAGCTCCCGTCATATACATAGACGCCGCTCCCGCTGGTGCCCGCCCAGACAGCTCCATCAACGGCCAGATCCAGCGACCAGACGATAACGTGGTCGGTCAGGGATTGCTCCCACTCCTGGCCGTCGAAACGCCACACACCGTCGTAGGTGCCGCACCAGACCGAACCATCCACCCCGACGGCGATACTGGTCACGCCGAGCGGAGATGTGTAGCTGGTCCACACGGAGTCCTTGTAGAAGGACAGGCCGGAGCCGGTCGCGAACCACAGCCCGCCGCGAGGAGAAACGGCGATATCGTAGGCGATGTCGTTGGCCAGTCCATCTGCCTCGGTGTAGTTGGTCCACGATGTGCCATCGTAGCGATAAACCCCATCCCCGAAGGTCGCCGCCCAGATATCCCCATCTGCTGCTACTACAAGACCGCGGACGTTGCGCATCGGGAAAGCGGTCTGCGAGCACGCAGGCAGATCCCACCTGTATAGCCCGTCATCGCCGCCGCTCCACACCGCTCCAGCCGCCTCGACGGCGATGTCGCGAACCACGTCGCTGCCGACGTACGACGTCCAGTTCAAGTGGACGGCGGCGGGGCCTGGGGTGGGTGCGGGCGGGAGAGGAGTGGGCGTGCTTGCTGCTGGTGCCAGAGGCAAGGCGGTGGGGCTTGGGGTGGGTGCGGGCGGCAGAGGAGTGGGCGTGCTTGCTGCTGGCGTGGGAGACGCAGGGGCGGGAGTAGGAGACGCGGCGGCAGGCGTCGGGCCGCTGCGCACAAGCGAGTAGATGCGCTGCGCGCAGTGGTGGTCGTGGCCCCAGACGCGCGCCCAGACCACGAGGCTGACGTATTCCGGGTCGTCCTGGTACGTGAATCCTCGTCGCAGGTAGAGATTGTGTCCCGGAGCAAACGACTCTTCGTCATGCCAGAACGGACGCTCTTCTGGGATCGTCCACTCGTCGCAGTGATCAGGATCCGGAGCGTACTCACCAGCCTTCAGCCCGAAGGCCGTCACACCCGCTCGCGTGTTCCCCTCACTGGAGTAGCTCAGTTCGGCGCCAAACTGGAACGATGCATTCGGATCGGCCGATTCGGACGCCGGCCAGAATGAGGCCAGGAACTGCGGCTCCTCGATCAGGGAATGCCCGGTCGCCGGCGGATGGTCGGTTGGCGTCTCCGCAGGCATCGGGGCCGAGCCCTCGCCCTCGCCCGCATACGGAGCACCGGCAGGCTCGTCACCCGGCTCCTTCGACGAGTCGGCGCCAGGGCTCTGGTTCTCTGCCAGCGAGCCCAGGCCCACCAGCAGCGACGGACCGCCGCCATGCTGCCCCTCGGTCTCGCCGGGCGTAGCGATGAAGAAGTCCATCTGGCCGCAGCCGGTGAGCGTGGCCAGCCCGGCCAGCAAGACCATGCCCGCGAGACCTCGCTTCAACAACCTGCTCTCTGCTTTCATCGGGTCCTCCTTGTTCCAGGATATGACCCGATTCTATGGGCCACCTGTTGCGCCCGTATGGCAGCCAGGTCACGGCGTCGAAACACGCTGTTACAGATCCGCAACATCAGCGCACCGGCAGCCGAATGGTGAAGACCGTTCCCTGGCCTGTTCGGCTGCGCACGCTGGCCTGTCCATCGTGCCGCTCGACGATCGCCCGTACGAGGGCGAGACCGAGGCCGCTGCCGGGAACCGCTCGGGCGTGCTTCCCCCTATAGAGCTCCTCCCAGACGTGCGGCAGGTCCTCCTCTGGGATTCCCGGCCCCGTCTCCGCGACCTCGATGGCCACGGAGGAGCCGTCCTCGAAGGCGCGCACCTCGATCGTGTCCCCCTCCTGCGTGAACTTGACGGCGTTGTCGAGCAGGTTGAAGACCGCCAGGAAGAGCAGGTCCCAGTCACCTGGCACGTGCGGCAGGGGCCAGGGCGCCTGGGGCACGGTCAACGTGATTCGCCTCTTGGGGCGGCCGGGACGGTCTTGAGCGGCGGCCACGGCTTCCTCCAGGAGGGCCGCCAGGTCCACAGGCGCCCGCTCCAAAGAGCGGGTCTCCAGCTCGGCCAGCTTGCGCAGATCGGAAACGAGATTGCTGATACGCAGCACCTGGATGCCTACGCTGTCCAGCGCCTTGCCTCTAGCCTCCTTCGTGGGCGCCTCGGCCAGATTGGCCAGGCCGGCCCGGATCGCCGTCACTGGGTTCTTCATCTCGTGATCCAGTCGGCGCAGGAAACGCCTGCGCTCCTCGGCAGACTCCGCCTGCACAGTCGCGGCCCTGGCGGCGTCTCGCCGCCGCAGCCACAGCCGATGTGCAACCTGCCCACCGGCCATCAGTGATCCGGCCAAGCCGGCGAGCGCGGGAACGACAGAGAGGTCGACCCGGCCGTAGAGGTACGGCATCACGGCGAGGGCCCGATCCACAGCAGATGAGCCGATCAGCCCCAGTCCCAGCGGGGCGAGTGCCAGGAGCGCTGCGGTGACAGATTCCCTGCGGTGCTTCATGCTCCCTCCACCAGGCCGATGAAGCGATAGCCCACGCCAGACACAGTCTCCACGTAGCGAGGTTCGTTGGCGTCGTCGCCCAGCACGCGGCGAAGCTCGGCCACACGCGTGTCCACAGCACGCGTGCCCACCGGATAGTCCCAACCCCAGACGGCGTCCAACAGCCGCTCGCGCGTCAGCACCTCGTCTGGATGGGTGAACAAGTAGTCCAGCAGGGAGAAGGCCTTGGGCGTCAGAGTCAGCTCGCGCTCTCCAAGCCAGGCGCGGCGCCGCTGCCGGTCGAGCTGCAGCTCCGAGGACGTGAGCCGGCGCGCCGTCGCCAGCGGCGGCTCGCCCGGGCGAATCCGGCGCAGAACAGCCCGGATTCGCGCCACCAGCTCATGCGGATCGAAGGGCTTGTTCAGATAGTCGTCCGCCCCCTCCTCGAGTGCCATCGCTCGCTCGGAGGCCTCGCCTACCTGAGTGAGCAGGATGATTGGGGTCCAGTTGCCCTCAGCGCGGACACGGCGCAGGACCTCTCGCCCGTCCATTCGGGGCATCATCACGTCGAGCACCACCAGGTGGGGCTGAAAGGCGGCGATCTGCAGCAGCGCCTCCTCCCCGTCGGCGGCGACGGCCACGTCGAAGCCGGAGCGGCTCAGAAACGGGGCCAGGTTGTCCGTGATGGCAGTCTCGTCATCCACCAACAGCAGCCGATGGGATCCCACAGTACGCTCCTCAGACAAGCTCGGTAATCGGCGGCTCTCCTCAGTCCCCGGGTGGGACGCCATCTCGTCGCGCCTGAGCTAGTCGCCTCGCTGCTGGCGACAGCGTGCTGAGGGCCTAGCCGTCCACCGCTGGTCAGAGTTATACCGCATCCCTAGCGAGCGTCAAGCGGGGGCAATGCAGGGAGCAGGCCGCGCCAGGTTCTGGCCTGGCCGCCAAGTCGCTCACCGCCCTAGCTAGCCAACGGCTTGGAGATCGAGCCGCATCTGCTCGAGCGTGATCGTCTCTGAGAAGCCTGCCGCTGCCAGAGCCCGAACCAGCGCCGGCGAAGGAGCCGCCAGCACCGTCTCCACAGCCTTCGCCGGCGCGCCGCCCAGGCTGGCCATGCCTCGGGCCACCAGCAACGGTTCCAGGCGGCCACCCGCCTGCGGCGCGACGAGCAGCTCAAGCTGATGGGGCCGCCGGCCCCGATCGCGGACCGCCCTGACAGCACCAAGAACAGCGCCGCCTTCGTCAGCTACCCACCAGGTCCGACGCTGGCCGACGAGCAATAGCTCAAGTGTGCGCTCCCAGCCGGGGTCGTATCTATCACTGCCCCACTCTAGGAGGATCCGGTGCTCGGGCGGCACCAGGCCACAAACCAGGTTAAGCAGCGCCCGCTTGTCTCTGCCCCGGGCCCGGCGCAGAAGCGGGCTGTGGGGAGCTACAGGCACGCGGCCGAGCCCGGCTGGGCAGACCATGCGGGGAGTTGAGCCTGCCTTGACGAAGCCGAGCCGTTCGTACAGAGCGCGGGCGGCATCGTTGCCCACCCGTACTTCGAGCCCCACCCAGCGACCGCCGAGCCTGCGTACCTCGGCGAGGGCGGCCCTCATCAGGCGAGCGGCGATGCCTCGTCTCCTCCAGCCGGGGAGCACGGCCACGTTGCCCACAAAGAAACCGCCCTGCGTAGCAGCGCGGCGCAGGGAGACGTTTCCCACGACCCGTCCTTCGTCCTCCCACACGAAACCGCTTGTGACCGCCATGCCGCTCCAGGCCAGCCAGCCAGCGCGCCAGGGGAGGAGGCCGGCCTGGGAAGCGCGGCGCATCTCATCGAGCGCCGCACGCGAAGCCGGATCCAGCTCGTCGCCGAGCGAGTCTGCGATCAGGCTCACCAGCGACTCCAGGTCGCGACGGGCATCGTAGCGCCTGAGGCCACCAGGAATGGGGCGCGCTGATGTCATGGACCCAGCGGCAGCGACCGAACCGCTCCAGCGGCGCGCCGGACGGGTGCGGCGGCCGCACACGACTCGATCACAATCACAGCCGCTCCTCCAGGTACCAGACCAAGAGCTTGAGAACCGCCTCAGCTGAGCGCTCCTTGTTCTCCAGGCGACCGCCGGTCCACTCGTGCCGCTCCGCCCACTCGCCGCCCTCCGCCGCCAGCGCGACGTAGACCAGCCCGACCGGCTTCTCGGCGGTGCCGCCGCTTGGGCCCGCGATGCCGGTGACCGCCAGGCCGATGTCCGCCCCGAACGCCTTGCGGGCCCCGCGGGCCATCTCCAGCGCCGTCTCCGCGCTCACCGCCCCGTGCGCCTTCAGCGCCGACTCCGCCACGCCCAGCAGAGCCACCTTCGACCGGCAGGAATAGGCAGTCACCGAGCCCAGGAAGTAGGCGGAGCTGCCGGCGACGTTGGTGATCCAATGTCCCACCAGGCCGCCTGTGCAGGACTCGGCGGCCGCCAGCGTCAGGCCGAGCTCCGTCAAGAGCCGGCCAACTACCCCTTCCAGCGATCTACAACCTGGCTGCTTCATCCGCCCTCCGCTGCACTAGACTCCGGCGCCGCAGCTTCGGGACACCGAGATGCCCGGTACCAGTACCTATATACCTCTTCGAAGCCGAACTTCGCATACGTACGGAGGGCAGGCTCATTTGACTCCACAACCTGGAGATAGGCGTGGCGCCCCCCGCTTTCCTGGGCCCAGCCCAGCAAGCCCGCGATCAGCGTGGTCCCATATCCTCGCCCTCTCTGCTGCGGATCGGTGACGATATCGAACAGGCCGAGATAGCCGTCATCGATTACCCCCACACCGCAGGCCACCGGCCGGCCCGAATCAATCAGCGAGCCGAGCATCCGCCTGCCGCCAATCATGCTCAGGATCGTCCTGTGCACGTCCTGCTCCTCATCGCTCGATCCGGTGAAGCTCCGAAAGGCGGCCATCCATTCGTCCAGGTCAGCTTCGCTCAGGTCCACGGCCGCCGCCGTGTTGGGACGCCAGTCCTGCAGGTGACGATAGAGCACAAGCGTGGTGCCCATCTTCCGGTAGTCGCGCTCTTCGAGAAAGCGGTCCAGCTCGACCGGATGCGAGAACGGCGTCATGCGGAATATGCAGGGCTGGTCCTCTCGGGCATAGAAGCGCTCGCAGGTCTCCACCTTCTCCTCCAGGCCGATGCTGGATGGGTAGGCTGGATTGACCGAGTTAGCCCGCTTGGTATAGCCTCTGGCCAGCCGCAGCAGCCAGCCGTCGTATAGCTCTTCCCGCAGCGCCGGCCACGAGCGGAGCGCTGCCTCTTCGATGCGAAGCGGAATCATAGACTGACAACCTCGGCCCTGGTGGCATCCTGGCCGGCGAAGGAATCCTGCTCGCCCGTCCGGCCCAGGCGGGGATTGTAGCACACCAGGCCATCCAGGCCAAGCAAGCCCATCGCCGGATTGCCCCCGCGCCGGTTGCGTGCTAAACTTGGCCGTCGAAGGACCGGCCGACGCTCGCCAAGCGCCCAAGCATACGTCCACGGGGCAAGGAAATGGTCCCCTCGCGTCTCTAGCTCGCGCTGGCCCCGGCGCGGGGCCAGGCCATACAGGCACTCGGCCGCAAGGTCGATCGGAGATATCGGTGGAAGAGAACGAACTCGAGGCAGAGAACCAGCAAGTCGAGGATTTGGCCAAGCTACGCAAGAGCGAGTCCCGGTTCCGCTCCCTGGTCGAGCGGATGTCCGACGCTGTGTTCTGCTGGGAGTTCGACCCTCCGATCCGTACGGACATGCCCGGCGAGGCACAGATCGGCATGATGTATGAATCCAGGCTGGCTGAGTGCAACGACGTGTGCGCGAGGCTGTACGGCGCCCGGCGTGCCGAGGACCTGGTGGGCAAGAAGCTGAAGGAGATCTTCAGCTCGTCACCGGCCAGCCTGGACCAGCTGTTCGAGGCCCTCCTCGACGGCGTGTACCGCGTCGTCGACGGGGAAGGCTCCGAGCTACTTGACGATGGCACGAGGCGGTACTTCCTGAACAACGGCTACGGCGTGGTGGAGGACGGGGCGCTTGTCCGAGTGTGGGGCACGTATCGCGACGTCACCGAGCACAAGCGGGCCGAGAGACTGCTCAAGACGGAGCACGACCTGGTCACGCGCCTGGTGACAATGCCTGACCTCAAGGATCGACTCCAGCTGCTCACCGAGACAGCAATTGAAGCCTGCGGCATGGACTGCGGCGGAGTCTATCTGGTCGGTTCGATGTCGCAGGACCTGGACCTGGCCTTCCAAGTTCGGCTGCCTCCTCGCTTCATCGAGGAGGCCTCACACTGTGCAGCGAACTCGGCCAGCGGGCGGCTTGTGCTGTCTGGGCGGCCGGTCTACGCCGGCTACGATGACCTGGGCGTACCGATGGACAGGGAGAGAAAGCAGGAAGGGCTCCGAGCCTTCGCCATCGTCCCGATCTTGCACGACGGCCACGTCATCGCCTGCCTGAACGTCTGCTCGCTCTCGCTGGACCAAGTCCCGCGGTTCGCCCGCACGATCCTGGAATCGATCGCCGCGCTGGCCGGAGGTAGTATTGCCCGAGCCTGCCAGCTCGGGGAGCTGCGCCAGCAACAGGCGAATCTGGAGGGGCTGCTCAACTCGCTTGAGGACCTCGTCTTCGTGCTGGACATGGAAGGGACGATCTTGCAGGTGAACGAGACAGCTGTCAGGCGGCTGGGCTACTCTGAGGACGAGCTGCTTGGGGAGAGCGTGGTCATGATTCACCCCGCCAACCGCCGCCGGGAGACCGCCGAGGTCATCGCCAGCATCGCCGCCGGCAAGACGGACTGGCACCCCGTGCCGCTGATGACCAAGGACGGTAGCCTGGTGGCGGTGGAGACCCGGGTGGTGCACGGTTCGTGGAACAACGGCGAGGCCCTCTTCGCCGTCAGCAGCGAGCTCTCCAGGCGGCGGCAGTCCGCCGAGCGATCGCGAGCAGCAGGCGGCGAGCAGAAGTAGAGGCCGGCGCTCTGACGCCGGCCTAAGGACAACCCCCATCATCTCCTGGCCGGAGACGTGCGTGAATCAGTGGCGCAGCTCCCCGCCTCGCGCGTCGTACACCCGCCTCTTCCAGCCTATGCCGCCGACGGCAGCCCTGCGGATAGAATCGGCCATCATCAGGATGGTGAGCAGGACTGTGACCGGATAGATCAGAGCTGTCGTCCGGGGAATGCGGAAGCGAGCCGCGACGGCATACCAGAGGCCTGCGTTGAGCAACACGTGGAGACCGGCTAGCCGTGTCGCCTGCGCTTCCACCGACCCGGCGCGCAGGCCAAGCCAGAAGATCAGAACAGGCCAGAGAAACAGGAAGCCGTAGACACCGATCATCAGCAGGCTGAGCGACAGCCGAAAGCGCAGGGCAGCGAAGGCGCTCTTGGCCAACCCATGCCAAGACTCGCGAAAACCCTGATAGAAGTGCACGCTGAGTTTGTCCGAGCCGTCGAGCAGCACGGCTCGCCCGCCCGATCGCTGCACTAGCCCCGCCAGCGCCACGTCCTCGGCGATCTCGCCCCTCACCGCGGCGTGGCCGCCAGTCCGCTGGTAGGCCTTCTTGTCGAAGAGCAGATACGTGCCCACCGCCATGCCGAAGGACGAGATACCCAGCCGCTGGGTCAGCGCCAGCGGATAGAGCGCGGCCAGCCCGAAGGGAATGATAGGTAGAAGGAGTTGTTCGCCAAGTGTGTGCATCACCGGGCGCGGGATCATGCTCACGAGATCAGCCTGATTCTGCTCCGCTGCCTCGATCGCCCAACCGAGTATGGTCGGGTCGTGGTCCGTGTCCGCGTCGGTGAACACCAACCAGTCGCCGCTAGCGCGCGTGGCCAGCTGGTGGCAACCATAGCTCTTGCCCAGCCATCCCTGGGGCAGCGGCTCGCCGGGCACCAGCTGCAAGCGCCCGTCCGCGCTGGCGATAGTCTGGACCACCTGGGCCGTCTCGTCAGCCGAGTGATCGTCCAGGACCAGCACTTCGGCGGGGGCGTAGGATTGCCCGAGCACCGACCGCAGACAGCGTTCGATGTTGCGAGCTTCGTCGCGGGCGGGGATCAGCACGGAAACCAGTCGGCGCGATCTCGGCCCCGCCCCTCTCGGAGCAGTGCGCCCCAGCAGACGGAGGTTGGCGATCAGGTTGAGGCCCACCAGTATCAGGACGACGCTCAACACGAGTTGGCACCGGCCCAGGTCGTGGGAAAAGGGGCCACTCATCTGCATACCTCCGGCTCCGGCTCCGCATCGGGCACAGTATCGGGGTGGAAGCCCGGCCGCCCGTCCTCCCAGGGATCGCGTGCCCACACGGTTCGCTCGTGCGGAGCATCCACGATCTTCTTCACCGCCAGAGCCAGAAACAGGGCAGTGATGTACAGCACTGTCGAAGGAGGCTCGCCAAACAGGAGTGGCATGAGTACAACACCTGGTATCCCGAAGTTGAGCGCCTTGTTCGCGTCCCGCGCAACGACATAGACAAGAATGACCCACAGCGCGCCGGCCAGCGTGGACCAGGGAAGCAGGCCGAGCAGGAAGCCCATCGTCGTGGCGACGCCCTTGCCACCTCGGAAGCGCAAGAACGGGGAGAACCCGTGGCCAAGCGGGGCGGCGAACCCGCACGCGAGCAGAGCTGTCTGCGAGCTCCCCAACCTGCTCCCGACCAGGTAGGCGCCAAGCCCCTTGGCGACGTCCAGCACGCCCGCCAGCGCTCCCCACCCGGGTCCCACCACGTGGAAGACATTCCGGGCGCCGACGTTTCCCTCGCCATGCTCGCGGATGTTGATCCCGGCACGCCAGCGAGCAACCAGGAAAGAGAAGGGTATGCCGCCAAGTAGATAGGCGGCCAGCACGACGAGAAGGTCACGCATCAGCAGACTGCTCACACAGGCCTCCTGATGCCAGGCACGAGCCGAAGCCAGCCAGCGTGCCGGACTGTGGTGGACCCTCCATACCTTCTGGAGGCAGGATTTACTGCTGAGCCGGAGAGAGGCCGAGCTCTTGCCTCCGATGACTGCTGCACTTCGAGCGGGCCATCCATGGAGGCCGGATGCCCCAATGAGTGCCCCTTGTTCGGCGAGCAAGCGTACCAGAACCGCCGTCCCTGCTCGGCCCGGCGCGGCAGCGTGCGACCTGCCAGGCCCAAGGGAAGACCACGGCCTGGAGCCGACGGCAGCTAGATCTTGCTCTCGATGTTACTGAAGATATTGCCGATACTCGGGCCCAGAACCAACAGGATAATGATCACCACAACGGCCACCAGGACGAGAATCAGCGCATACTCAACGAGGCCCTGTCCATCTTCACGCGGTATGAACAACATGCGTTTCTCCTCCTCTTCGGCATACGGTGTACTCTGTGCCCATTGGGGACGGCCGGGCCCGCCATCCACACTTAGCCCTCACGCCGCTTCAGGCGCGTCCTGCCGGGGCTAGAGAGCTTCGCCCATCGCTCGATTGTACCATAGGCCTGCGCACGAATCAAGCGACACTCCGGTACACCTCCCGCCCGCTTACCCGCAGCAGCCAACCCCGCCTGCAGTCACTGCAGAGCGATGTTACACCCAAAGGCGTCCCCAGGCAAGTGATGCCGCCAATGTAAACAATACTTGACATCGCGCTGCCGCCATGGTATAATGTAAATGCAACTTTACATCGAGGTATAGATATGGACCTCAACAACAGATTGAAGGAGAGACGAATCGAGAAAGGGTACACGCAGGAGTCGCTGGCATGTGAGGTTGGAGTGACCCGGCAGACGATCATCGCCGTAGAGAGGGGCAAGTTCGGCCCCTCGGCACGGCTGGCACTGGCTCTGGCTTCGGCGCTCGACACCTCCGTCGAGGACTTGTTCTGGCTCGGAGATAGAAAAGGAGAGACGGAATGACTGGGATGAGTCGATACTACGTCACACGCTCGTTGCTGTGCGTAGCCGTCGGAGCCGTGATCGGGCTTGGGTTCTCGAATTGGTGGCTTGGCGTCTTGACCGCACTTGCCACATTCGCCTCATTCGTCTGGATAGCGCGCAGCGGCCGCTACGTCGTGCGCGACGAGACTAGTGCGGCTCCAATGCGAACCGACGAGATGAGCCAGGCAATCCGGACCCGGGCGGCCAGGGACTCCTTCGCGGTGCAGACGCTCTACCTCTCGGCGCTCGTCATCTGCTTCGGGCTAATCACTCCGGGTGACGTTCCGGTCGAGCTGCTCAGCCTCGCGCTTGCCCTTTCGTTCCTGGTCTACGTGGTCTCGGATTGGCGGCAGCGACGGTAGCCCGGCGATGGAGCTGGGACACGGAGGAACTACGATGCGCAAGACTGGTCTTGGACTGCTGGCAATGACGATCTCGCTTGTGCTGGGCACAGTGATCTCGCTCGGTTCAATGGCGGCGATGCGTGGCCATCTGGAAACTGAGGCGCTCACCAGCCAACCGCTCGCCGCGCCGACGGTGCTGGTGACCTGCCTCAGCCCGGCTTCGATCGGCTTGGAGGTCGCCGCCATCGCCCTCATCTTCCGCCACAGACGCGGCTTCGGCGCCGAACACGAGCGAATGTCCCGTCTGGCAGTGATACTCTACCTGGTCTGGGCGGCCGCCAACCTGCTGGTGTTCCTTCCTCTCTCAATCTTGGGCATGATGAACGGGTCGCGTGCCCTGGTCCTGGCGGGCCAGTGGGTGAAGGCTACAAGCGCCCTGCTAGCCTTCGCCGTTCCCCTCCTGCTCGTGTTCGGCCTCAGCCACAGATCGCAACGAGCGCTGCTGGTCCTGGGACTGCTGCTCAGTGCGGTCGGCAGCTTCGGCTCGATCGCGTCAAGCATTGGCACGATGGAGCTGGAGGAGATCGACGCGGGGGGCATCGCTCTCCACACACCCAGGTGGGACGTCGACTACACAAGCGGCCTCTACCCCATCCTGCTGACGGCCGGGCACGTCGGGGGCTTCGTCTACCTCGGCGTCTATGCCTCTCTCGCCCGGCGGATGTGGCGTGCCAGCGCCAGCGTCACTGCTCAGAGGGCCACAACCGCCTAGCGCGCTAGACGGAGCGCCGGGACTCTCCAAGGCCACCTGGCACAAGCGGCAGGTTCGTGGTATAATCCCGGCCGCTCAGACCTGGCCTCCGACTCCCACGCATGGGCTCTGGCCTCACCCCGCCCTGAGGCTACGAGGCATAGGCAGAGCAGGACGGCGCTGGCCTCCCCGGTCAGCGCCGTCCTTATTCAGGCCCCTGTCGCTCGGTTGCCCGGCGCTCCCCAGACGCAGACCGCCCCAGGGTCTTCCGGCCCCGAGGCGGCGCTCCTTGCTGACGGCTTCGCGGTCCGCGGCGGTGGTGCCGCGCTAGATGATTCTCATTGACAATCTCTCAACCGAAGCCGGCAGCTCGTCTCAGTCGGCCAGGTCACTCACTCGTCGCCCGACTCCTCCGGGTTGCCCCCAGGGCCCCAGCCCTGCGCGTGGTCGGGCATGCCGTGGACCTTGTCTTTCGGCTTCTTGTCCTTCCCACGGCCGCCGCCATTTTCGTCGTCACCGTCGAGGTCGAGCCCGGCCATTGCCTCGTCCTTCGCCAGCTCCGCGTCTCCGAGGCACTCCTCGTACGCAGCCTCGAGGGCTTCGATCTCCGCTTCCACTGCTTCCAGTTCGGCCTGCAGCTGTTCCCGCCGCTCTTCGGCGTCCTCCGCGTCCGAACGAGCCAGCTCGCGGATCTGCTCCTGCAGCGCCTTACGCTGGGCGCGCAGGCTCTCGCGCGTCTCGTGGAACTCGGCGCGGCAGGCCTCCATCTCGGCCCTGAAGGCCTCCTGGATCGTCGCGGGCTCCTCGTTGCCTTCACGATCCCTCAGGTGCCCCACGCCGAGCACCGACGGCTTGCCGTATTGCTCAAACAGCTGGCCCATCCCGGTGCCGGACTGGAGCGCCTCGACCAGCTCCTCCACCGACGCTCCACACGGGCCCTCTTCAGCCTCACACGCCTCGGCCGATTCCGCCGCGATGGCGTACACCTTGACCAGGACTCCGAAGCCTATCCCATCTTCGTGATAGACTCCGATGTCGTCCGCTATCTCGACGACGCTGGCCCCACCTTCATCGTCAACCTTGAGTCGCCATGCGACCCCCAGCGTCTCCAAAGCCACGGCCAGCCTGTCGGCCAGCTCAGCCTCCTCGGTCGTAATGTCGACCGGCTCCTGTAGACCCTCAACGGCCAATGTGACCGAGTAGGTCCCATCTTCGTCGTCGACCACAGAGAGGACAGTCGCGGCCGTGCCCTCCTCTTCGTCGGACCAGGACCACTCGCCTTCCTCGTCCTGCATGGCCCAGACCTGAAGAGCTTCGAGCGCCTCGCGGAGCTCGCCGGCGCTGACGTCGCCGAAGTAAGATCCGATGAGCCCATAGGTGGGATGCTCGTACTCGCCCTCGAGAATCACGGTGCACTGGCCGGCTTCCGTCTCCACCGTCACCATGCCGGCCTCGTCGACGTCGACGACCGTGCCGGCGACGGCATCCCGCTCGCAGGGCGGGATCTCATCCCCCGGCTCCCCCTGGGCGACGACCACGGCCGGGAGCGCCGTTATGATGGCCGCCATCATGACCAACGCCAACACCCGTCTCGCCTTCGCGTCCATCGATATCGCCTCCTGGCCATCTCTAGGCTCACGCGGGAGCGTTAGCAGCCCGTCTGTACGCTTCTCTGCACTTCAACTAACGTGTACAATAGCCACCAGACACGGTGTTGCGGGCGGTACTCCGGTACTGATGCCGTTCCGTTCTCGGCTAAGCGTCGTTATACTGAATGGACAGCCTGCCCTGAGGTCAAAAGGAAGGTGTGCTCATGCGGCGCATACTCTTGCCTCTGCTGATGGCCGCCTCGTGTATCGCCTGCTCGTTGGTTCGGGAGTCCGAACCAGCCGTGGATTCCGGCGGTGACGGGGAGTCCTATGCTGGCCTGGGACTGCAAGTCTTCCCAGGCTATCAGGCGTGCTTCGAGCTGCGCTTCGACGGGACGTACAGCTGGCGCTACCGTCTGGAGACTGCAGTGGATGGACAGGTAACCGAGCAGCAGCTACATCTCGAGGGATTGAGCGAGGCGCTGGACCCCGGCGACATACGCGCCGTCCTCGATCCGGACAGGGTCAGTATGCGCGGGCCGGGGACCGACGATCAATGCCTGTCCTTCCCCGCCGATCCGGATGCGAGCTTGAGCTTCCTCACCCCGGACGATCTGTTTGAACCGAGTGCATTCGACGCTTCGCTGGTTACCGTAGGCACTGGCGAGGTCGCCGGGCGGGAGGCCACTCAGTACGCGCTATCTCAGACGATCCTGGACGGCTGGACCGACATCGATGTCCACATCTGGCTCGACGAGATCACCGGCGCTGTGCTGCGGTACGAGCTTTCCGCCCAGGGTGACGATCCCCTGTTCGATGCTGGCAGCGGGCTCATCAGCGGAGAGTTCGTGGTCCGAGACATAGGATCTCAGGACATCGACCCTATCCCCGGCTGCGAGATCGAACTGCCGCTGCCGCCTGAGGCGGATCGGGTCACCAAGCTGCCAGGGCTGATTTCCTTTGAGGCGGACGTGTCTTCCGCCAGCATGATCGTCTTCTACGAAGTCGCTCTGCCCGACGAGGGTTGGGAGGAACTGGCCGAGCCGCAGATCGGCACTGATGGAACACTGCTTAGCTACGGCCGGGGAGACGAAAGGCTCGACATCAGTATCGAAGCCCGCGCCGATGCCATCCGTGTGGAACTCTGGGTATCCACGCAATAGCAGCCCGGGCTGGCTGACTGCGGCGCCCGTCGCCCGGCCGGACCTCCTGTCTTGCTGTTCTCTTCCGACGCCGGCGTCCGGCGGCATGCTGGCGGCAGACCCGCGACCGGCGCCGGGCCACATACCGCAGGTGCCCAAGCCTCACCTGATGCGTACACCGCCGCGGGGGACGCGCGCATGTCCAGAGACGAAGCCGAACTGATTCGGCAGGCCAAGAGGGGCGACGCTGCCGCCTTCTCTGAGATCTATCGCCGCTGCCATCCAGCCATATACCGCTACATCGTATTGCGCGTCGGCAGCGCCGCCGTCGCCGAGGACCTCTCCAGCGAAGTATTCGTGCGTTTGGTCGACAAGATCGATCGTTTCCAGTACCGCGGCCGCCCACTGCTGGCCTGGCTCTTTACCATCGCCCGCAATCTGGTGGCCGATCACCACCGCCGCGCCGGCCGATACACCTCAGTCGAACTGGACGAGCAGACAGCAGCTCCTGGCACTGGCCCCGAGACCAGGGCCGAACAGCGCCTGGCCGAGCTGGGCCTGGTCGCGGCCGTCGCCAAGCTTCCAGACGCTCAGAGGCAGGTCATCTTACTCAAGTTCGCCCAGGGGATGGACAACGCGTCCGTAGCCGCAATCATGGGCAGGTCCGTTGGCGCGGTCAAGGAGTTGCAGCGCCGGGCACTGGCGAAACTCCGTGGCGCCCTCCTGGAGGAGGAGCAGGAGAGCTGGGTGGGCAACGGAAAGAGGTGACCGGGGATGGTCTTGGTCGGGGCACTGCCGGGCGATGTCACCGGCTGCAGGGCGCACCCAATGGATACTACTGCTTGTTCCGGCGGCAGGCGCGGGGTTCCCAGGCCGTGATTGCTCGGGCGATCCGTGGCTTTCTGGCCACTGCTTCGTTAGACCTACTAGAAGGACAGACTGTATCGCGCACGAGCGCGGGTAGCCCGATGGTTGAGTTCCGAGCAGCAGATTCTCTTGCCGAGGCATTGTTCAGCCTGCCCGAGCCCTGGCGCGGCCGCTTCCTCATCTTCCTGGCAGATCGCGCCACTCGCTGGGCCTGGAACGGGAGAACACCCACACGCAAAGAGGTAGCAGATTGGCTGGGAGATGACCATCTGTATGAAGCGCTGGCATTGATGCTCTACACCTGGCAGGGCTTGCCGGTGCGCAAGAGCTATCTGTTGCCATTGCTCTAGATCAGGCTTCTTTGATGGAACACGGTATCAGCGACGTAGTGGACGAGTGCCTGACGGTCGTCAGGCCAGACCGGGCACGGCTGGAGGAGTGCGTCGACCGCCACCCAGAGCACGCCGGCGAGCTGCGTGGGATGCTGGAGGTCGGGCTGCGCCTATTCCGGGCGCGCTGGCCCATCTGTAGATCCGCTGCTGTCGCCGCCGGAGAGCGCAAGATGCTAGAGGCCCTCGCCGCGAAGCAGCGGTCGGGGACATCTGCTCTGTGGGAGAGATGGTACCATCTGCCGCTGGCCGGGCCGGCCTGGCTGGCGGCCGCAGCAGGGGCCGCCCTGGCCATCTGTATCCTCGGCGGCCTGCTCGCCAGCGGATGGCTGGGCGCGGAGCAGCCTGTCGCAGGAACGCTCGGCTACGTTTCTGGCCTGGTCGAGGTACGCTCTCTTGGCAGCGAAGCATGGACCCCGGTAGCGACCGGCGATGGCCTGCTAGACGGGGACCGAATCCGCACGCGGGAATCCGCCTACGCGCTGCTCGTCTTCGCTGATCGCAGCGAGACCTGGCTTGAGCCCAATACAGAGCTGACCCTGGCGCGGACATCGTATGCCCCAGGCGGCGAGCGAACGGAGATCGCGCTCTACCAATGGGTGGGCGACACGTACAGCGGGGTGCAGCCGGCGGCCGATCCGGACTCCCTCTTCCAGATCGAGACCGCGGCCGCCGTCGTGACCGTCCGAGGGACGCAGTTCGTGGTTGACGTCGAGGCCGACGGGAGTACCCGCGTAGCAGTGGCCAAGGGCCAGGTCGACGTCACCGCACAGGATGTGACCGTGGATCTGAGTACTGGTGAAGAGACTGACGTGCAGCCCCACGAGCCTCCTGCTCCGGGCCGCCCAGTGCCCGGCCACGTGGACCGGCCAATACCGCCGGGCCTCGATCGCACCCCTCTTCCGCCCGGCCTGGCCAAGACGCTGCAGCCCCCAGGTCTAATGAAGACGCATCAGCCTCCAGGGCAGAATAGGACGCCGAAGCCAACGAAGACGCCGAAGCCGACGAAGACACCCAGGCCGACGAGAACGCCGCGACCGACGAGAACACCCCGGCCGACAGGGACCCCGAAGCCCTAGGAGCCCTGCAGCAGCAGGACGAGGCGGTCCGGCCCGCCAATGCCAACCAAGTGCCCCCCACGGTCGGGCGCCGAAACAGAAGGCCCTAGGTCTGTCCGGCGCGCCGGCGAAGACGCGAACCCGCTACTCCAGGAACTCCGGCGGGAGGCAGTCCTCAAGCTCACCCAGCGCCGAGGGGTTGAGTATTCCGAGATCTTGCACGACCAACTCCCCATCCACCTCGAGCGAGAACAGCCCTATCGGGACGCCTCCCCCGTCCTGCGGCCCGTAGACGAAGACATCGACCAGGCCGTCCCCCCACTCGCACTGGCCATGGTACCGGGCGTCGGACAGCGCGTCGACCGCATCGCCGCGAAGGTCGCCCGGGGAGACGCGGGAACGGACCCCATCGAGGTACTCGTTCGTGGGAAAGAGCACGTCGACTGGAGGAAGACTGTCCGCGCCCCCCAGGTAGCCCAGAGCCAGGACCACTCCAAGGACGCTGCCTACGACAAGCAGTGCAACAAGGAGTATGGTGACACTCGTCCGCACGCCGCAGCCGGACCGACCACTCATCCGCCGACCTCAGCCTCTACTGACACACATCCACTGTTGACCCGCGCGTGCCAGCGCTCTGTGTCTCGACACGCTTGCGCCAGCCCCAGCCCGACAGCGGGATGCTACACCGGATCGGGCGGTCGCGCAAGCGGACAGCTCACGATTGCCTGGTGGCAGATCGTCCTCATCGCTCCGGCGCCGGCCTCGAACGGCCGTGCAGAATGAGAGATCCTGTGGTAGACTGGGCCCGGCAGGCCCCAGCAATACAGCAGGAGGATCGATGACTCGCCGGTGGCACCAGATCGCGCCCGCTGGGCGGAGTGCAGGAGAAGCGAATAGGCCCGCCCGTGCCCGCCCGGCAATGGGCGCGGGGCTGCTTGTCCTGGCGTTCTTGATCTCGATCCCGGCCGCGTGTGCCGGCCCACCCACCGTCGCGCCCACCGCCACCCCCGATTGCCGCGAGGACGGTGTGATCCAGTCCGGCAGCGTCGGTAGCCCCACGCAAGGGTTCCCCATCCGCTACCAGGTCTACCTTCCTCCCTGCTACGAAGAGCAGACGTGGGCCTCGTATCCCGTTCTCTATCTGATCCACGGTCGGGGCGGCGCGGAGAGCTCGTGGAATGCGCTGGGGCACGCTGCCGAGATCGCCAACCGTATGATCCGCGGCCGAGAGATACCCCCCTTCATCCTGATCACCCCCTACAACAGCGCCGAAGACCGGGACGGCACTGTCCTGATCGAAGAGCTCCTCCCCCACATTGATCAGAGCTACCGGACGCTGACTGACCGCCGTAATCGCGTCCTGGGCGGCTCTTCGCGCGGCGGGGTCGTGGCCGCCAGGATGGCCTTCAGGTTCCCGGAGCTGTTCGGCAGCGTGGGCACGTTCGCCGGCGGTGTGGTCGAGGGCGACCAGCAGACCTTCCGCGATTGGATCGGGGCCACGCCGCCCCAGCAGTGGCCCCGCGTCCTGATCGACATCGGCGATCAAGACCTGATGATGGGGGAGACGGAGAGGATGACCGAGATCCTCGACGAGTGGGGGGTTCCGTACACCCTCAACATCGAGCCCGGCGACCACAGCTACCTCTACTGGTCCGGCAATATGGAGATGTACCTGCTCTGGTACGCCGAGGATTGGTAGCACGCCGAGTGCGTCGCCCGGCGCCGGGCATTCAGCCAAGGAGCTAGTCGGCCGTGTTACTCTCCGGGCGCCGGCTGGACGGAGCCGAGGCGCCTGTTATACGGATTCCCTACAACAGCCCGGCGGGGCATTCACCGCCAGGTGCGCGGCAGCAGGGAGCGGCCCAGTCGACTCTACTCTGCAAGAGAGAGTACGGAAGGCACCAGAGCTAGATGAAGGCCAAGCTCTCCCGGCGGATGGTAGGCACGGCGCCAGGGGTGATGGGCCGCCTGGCCTATCCCTACTCGTCCCCTATTTCGTGCCGTAGATAATGCCAATGCAGCCAACCATGAACGGCAGTTTCAGGGCAGTGGGGATGAAGTCGGATGCACTCGTATCTACGAAATCAACCTCCGCCAGTCCGCAATCTCTGATCGCCTGAAGCAGATCGCCGATCCCTCCGTAGACCGCCTTCCACAGGAAGAGGTCCTGGAAGGCGAAGCGGCCGCCCTTCCTGAGCACCCGCAGCGCCTCCTTGATCAGCTCTCGCTTGTCCCTGGTAT
>Ga0307421_1000059_pt1 | contig 64467 bp, 83 predicted proteins | sample SalMarWE160270MG_FD_202163 | JGI IMG/M metagenome (GOLD analysis project Ga0307421, IMG submission 202163) | Salt marsh sediment microbial communities from the Plum Island Ecosystem LTER, Massachusetts, United States - WE1602-70 | ecosystem: Environmental > Aquatic > Marine > Intertidal zone >... | reverse complement strand
TCGTTGGTTTAACTAGTAGAGCTTATAATTTTCCTGAGGAACTCTCTGGAGGTGAGCGTCAAAGAGTAGCCATTGCCAGGGCTTTAATCCACCGGCCGGAAGTGATTTTAGCTGATGAACCAACCGGTAACCTTGATCCTTATAATACCTTGGATATCATTCGGCTTTTATTAAAAATTCATGAACTTGGTGCCACTGTTATTTTAGCCACCCATGATAAGCAAATTATCAATATTCTGGGAAAGAGGGTGATAACCTTAGAACAAGGCCGGATTATCAGGGATGAGGAGAGGGGAAGATTCATTTTTTAAATTTTAAATTTAGAAATTCAATTATGCTTATTTCGCTTAAAAGAATAATTCGTTCTGGCTGGTTAAATTTCTCCCGTAATAAAGGGCTTTCTTTAGCTACTATTTTTATTATGGTGATGACTATTTCTTTGGTGACCTCGCTTTTCCTTTTTAGAGATATAAGCCAATTTTTAATCTCGAGCCTTCAGGAAAAGGTTGATATTAGTGTCTATTTTAAAGCAGCTACTCAGGAAGAAGATATTTTGCAGCTTAGAGAAGAAATTGACAAAATTCCAGAAGTGAAAAATGTTGAATATGTTTCTCGCGAAACCGCTTTGGAGCGTTTTATCCAGAGATATAAAGATAACCAGGTTATTATGGAGTCTTTGGCTGAGGTAGGGAATCCTCTTTTGGCTTCTTTAAATATTAAGGCCTGGGAAGCCAGTCAATATATAACAGTAACAAATTTTTTGGAAACCTCTTCCTATAAAAATCTAATTGATAAAGTTGACTATTATCAGAGAAAACCGGTAATTGAAAGAATTTTTTCCATAACTTCTACTATTAACAAAACTGGAATTGGTTTTTCCCTAATATTGGCTATAGTTGCGATTTTAGTTGCCTTCAATACTATAAGATTAGCAATTTATAATTCAAAAGAAGAAATTTCAGTTATGAGATTAGTTGGAGCTTCCAACTGGTTTATTCGGGGACCCTTTCTAGTTCAAGGGGCAATTTCTGGTTTTGCTGCAGCCCTAATTACCCTTTTAATTTTTACTGGAGCTCTTTTCTTTTTAAGCCCAAAACTGGAAATTTTGTTACCTGGCTTTAATATTTTTAATTCTTTTATCGGTAGTCTCGGCCTGTTATTTTTAATTCAGATTTTTACTGGCGTAGGCCTGGGAGTAGTTTCAAGTATCATTGCTATCAGAAAATATTTGGAAGTTTAAGTATTCCGGGGTGGTGTAATGGTAGCACCCGAGATTCTGGCTCTCGTGATCTACGTTCGAATCGTAGCCCCGGAGCCGAGTAGTGAAAACAGGGTCAAAAGTCCTGTTTTTTTTGTTGTTTTTTTTCATAAATTAGTAGATTTGAAGCGACAGGGGTTGACAAAAGCTATAAAGTTTGTTATATTAAAGAAGGTTATTTTAAAATTTAAAAGTGAAAGGAATTCAAATGGAATCTTTGATAGGAAAGAGAGTAACAGTTATATGGATAGGTTCTTCTCAACGTTTGAAGGGTACCGTAGTAAAAGTAGAAGAACATATGGTATTTTTAACAGAGGTTAAAAATACCCTTATGAATCACGAGCAATCTGACCAATGGATTAACACACGTTGTGAGACCTTTCAGAAATTTGAGATTTTAGGAGAAAAGGTATCAATGGGAGTTTGATAAAATTTTAGACTTTTATGATATACATCCTTTAAACTTAAAAATCCTGTTTGTAAGTAAATATGACGACAAAAGCCAATAGGGAATTCTCTATTGGCTTTTTTCTTTTATTTTAAATTTCGCCAGATAAGTTCTAATATTGTCTACTAAAAGGGTTTGATTTCCCGAGAAATATTTTCTCGGGATTTTGTTTTGTGGAGCATTACGGATTATAATGAAACAGTATGAATTTTCTTAAAGATTCCCGAGCTAATTGGAAATATATTTTAATCGTTGTTATTTTAACTGCCATTGTTGGCGGAGGAATTTGGTTATTAGCGAAACAGAAGGTTCCTTTTACTGAATTTTCTGAGATAAATAAACCAGAAGAAGGTGAAATGGATATTAATAATGAGATTAATATCCGGGAATATCCGAGTGATAGCGAGCAATTTAGAAATCTGACTATAAAATTTGTGAGAGAGGTAGCTGAGAATTACTTTGATGAACAAGTGATAAAATACCCGGAAGAATTAGGAATTAGAGGTAATTGGGTTCCTTATATAACCATATATCATCAGGGAGAAATAAAAGGGAGTGGGAAAGGAGAAGATGAAATATTATCTTTTGCTTTAGCTGAAGCAACAAAAGTTGCTTTTAATGATGAGAGGTGCGAAAACTTAACTAAAAAAGATCTTAAGGATGTAATATTTTTGGTCAAATTTTTAATTCCTCCAAATCAGTTTTCTTTTGTAGAATATGACGGGAAAGGGAAAGAACTTATTGGAGATTTAGTAGTAATCCGAAATTTAAACAAAGAGTTAATTCGTCAGAAAATTGAACAAGGAAAAGAATTTTTATACAGGGTAATGAATAAAAATGAGTATGGTTTCTATAAAAAATATGATGTTCTGAATGATGATTTCGAAGATAGACTGCATACTGTATATTCTGCTTCAATTATATATACTTTTTTATATATTTATGACTTGGAAAGGGACGAGAGAATTTTAGAATATATGCCCGATTGGGGCAACTTTCTTTTTTTTATGCAAAACAAAGATGAGGAAGATGAAAGGTACGGCGCCTTTCATTATTCTTATTATTTAGACAGCAAGGAACGAGAAAAGAAATTTGTAGTTGGGACAAGTGCATTAACTATATTTACATTATTAAGATTATATGATTTAACCGGCGACTCAAAATACTTGGAATCTGCGAAATTGGCTGGTGATTGGTTAACTACAATGCAGAAACCAGATGGAAGCATGAGATCCTATGTAAGATATTCAGATGGGAAATGGGTGTACGGTGATAAAGAGTCCCTTCTTTACAACGGCCAAGTGCTTTCTGCTCTCTCTAAGCTTTTTCAAGTTACCCAAGATAAAAAGTATTATGATACTGCTGAAGGAATTGCAAGACTGTTCGCAGAGAAATATGAAAAAGAAAAAGGTTATATTAAAGGCGAATATCGAGAGAAAAATCCAATATCAAATTCTTGGGTAGTAATGTCATTAATGGATTTTTATAGAGTAAGTCAAGTTGATTATTATAAAAACATAATTTTTGAACTAAGTGAAAAAGTTTTAGAAAATCAAAAAAATGACATGGATAACCTTTTACATTATGGTGGCTGGGGTGAAGTATATTCAACAAGCGGAATTGGCTGGATAAGTGAAGTGATGGTGGAAACATATATATTCTGCAAAGAATTCATCCCTGCACCAAAATTTGGCGTGGAAGCAAGCAAAGAAGATTGTAATAAGTATAAAGATTCTGCGATAAAGGCAATGAGATTACTTATTCAGAATACCTATTCAGAAGAAAACACCTTTTTTCTTAAAAATCCAAAAAGGGCAATGGGAGGTGTTTTTTGGAATGAACAAAATAAATATGTAAGAACTGATTCGGTATGTCATGCTTTAAATGGTTATGTTAGAATAATGAATGATTTAGAGGATGGATTATTACTTTCAGTTCCAGGGAAACCATTTGTCCCGTAGTGAAAATTTGACTGCCTTTGGTATATTTATGTTTTACTTCATAAAACATTTGTCAAATTTCTACTACGGGGTTTGAAGCAATTTTAAGTGAGCTTAAAAAATGAAGATATAGCGAGTAACAGAGTGGGGGTATGCCCAGAATATAAATAGCTAAGCAGAAAGTCCATCGCTGGACAGTTTTTTTTAAAGCTGTTTAGATTTATATAGTATAAACCTGAACCAGTATAATTTTTTGACTTTTTTTACAGATGTAATATAATATAAAGTATTATGACCGCCGACTTACTTAAACACCTATTAACTTCTATTCATTTGTATTATGATTTGGGCTCAGCTTCTCTACGGGCACGAGCCATAGGTGAAATTATTGCAAAGGTACTTTTTGTCAAAAATGGAAGGGGACTTATATTTGAAGAAATCGCTGAAGAGGTAGCTCGTCTGGTTGAGGTTAAAAAAATGCCAAAAGATGATATTTTAGAGGGACTCGAATTTTTAAAAGATAAAGAAGCTGTAATTTGGCAGGAATCAATAGACCGGTGGTTTTTAACAAATAAAGCAATAGAGCAAATAGGCAATGATTTAAAAAACAGCCAATTGAGGACTAAAAAGATTTTAGAGAATTATTTTAGCAGAAAAATTGATTACAAAAGACTGGTTGAATGGTTTAGGTCCGCCTGTGCAGATTTTTTTGGTGCTTACGGCGAAATATGGGTAAAGACCATTTATTGTAAGAAAATAGTTGAATTACCAGCAAAAAGCTTTTTAGAAAAAATACTTTCTCATTCAATTAAGAAATGCGGTTTGGAATCTTATTCAAAAGAGCTTCTAACTGGTTTCCGTCAGTTTTTGCTAAGTTCTAATGAGCAGATAAATACAGCCCAGATTTGGTCATATGCCCAAGCTATGCTTTCTGCGAAATTAGTAGTTGCCGGTGTAGGACCAGACCCAATGGCAATTAATAAATTTAGAGGCGGACAACTATTTTTTGATACAAATATGTTGTTTGGGATAGTATTGAGGGAGAATCCTAACGATAAAAGGTTTTTTGGCATAGCTGAATCCTTAAAAGATATAGGAGTTACTTTACGTATTACTAAAAGAACAAAGGAAGAATACGATACTGTAGTAAAGAGGGAGAGAGAAAAACTAATAAAGCTCCTGAAAATTTTACCCAAGAAAACTTTCAGAGAAATAATGAAGGATTCGAGAGACCAATTTGCTTTAGCAGCAATTGCAAGAAATTATGATACCGTAAAAGATTACAAAGCCTTTTTTGAAGAGATTAAAAATCCTCCTACTAGAATGGGAAATCTTAAAATCAAGATGGAGGATAATCCAGAAATTGATAGAGTAGCCAAGGAAAGTGAAAATTATACAGAAAGGCAGAGGGAGGTAGAAAAAGAATGGTTAAAGTATTATTCCTGGCCGAAACGAAAAAGTTCTATTTACCACGATGTGGCTTTAGATGCCGTTGTTGATTTTCTACGGAAAAGTAATCCAAAAACCTGGATTCTAACGGCCGACCGATCTATGCAGAGTCTTTCGCGGAGATGGTCTATCACTTATTTTCCAGCATGGCTTTCATTGGGTACAATGATCCAGTTATTGGCAATTTATGATACTGGTCCCAAGTATGATCCATATAATTTTGCTCCTCTGCTCAGTAAATTGATTGAGTCGGAAATTCAAGTTACAGAAGACTTGTATATGGTTGAAGACGTTATTGAACTTATTGATATTGAGGAAAGGTCTAAAGAATTGTCAAAGGAAGAGATTAAGGCCTTAGCTAATAAGATTGCTAGGGCACGCATGCTTGGTAAATCAAGATACGACAGAGAATTAGCTTTGGATATTAAAAGAGTCTTACAACGGAAAAAGATTATAAAAGAGGAGCAGATTCAACAGATGGAACAGAGAACAGTGAATTTGGAAGAAGAGCTTACCCAGGAGCACAAAAAGAAAAATACTTTTTTTGTAGCTTTAGTCAAAAAATTAGCAAGCAAAAAGAGGCAACAGGAAAGAATTAAGTACATATTAATATTTATTCTTCTTTCAATAGTAGGAGTGTTAATTATGCTTTTGGGTTTTTACTTATGGAAAAAGAGAGGAGATATAAATATAGGAATTATGTGTCTTGGGCTTGGTTTAACAGAAATTATTTTACCAACTTTAAAATGGATATTTCCAAAATATAAAGAGGTTGGAAGAAAAGCAGAAGGGTGGGCAAGAGACCAGGCACTTCATTTAGCAAACCGGGAAAAAAAGCAAGACTAAATTTGATTTAGCTTGTTATTGCTGTGGGCTCTTTTGTGGTATGATATTGTAATGAAGAAATCCCTAATATCAATCTTTTGGGCATTAGTAGGGGTTTTTCTTTTGATAGTAAGTGAATTTTTTATTCCAGCAGTTAGAGGGTTATTTAGAGGACCTCTTCTTTTTTTATTACCATTTATTATTTTCTCTTTGTTGGGTATAGCATTGACATTTTTGACTATAAAGGAGAAAGTAGAAGGAAAATTAAAAAAGTTTTTAATATTAACAGGAATTTCTGCTGCAGGAATTTTTATCTTTATCTTTTTACATAATGCTTTCTATGCTTTAGCTATAATTACTAGTCGTATTGCTGCACTTAGCTATTTAATGGAGGTTTTCCATGTATTTTCCTTTATTATTGCGATTTTTGTTTCTCCTTTGGTTTTTTTAATTGGTATGGTAGGTAGTATAGTCTTGTTTATTAAAATTAGAATAAAAAAAAGAATAATAACAAACAAAGGTCGGTGAGAATTAATTAAAAAGATTTAGTGATTATGGCTAACTTTGTTATAAAAAAAGACGGAACAAGGGAACCCTTTGATGCTGAAAAGATTAGAAGAGCAATTACAGGTGCTGCCCAAAGAACTAATCTTCCGGAAGAGCGAAAAAAAGAGGTAGTAGAACAGGTTTTAAATACAGCACTACAATTAGCGAGAGATAAAGAGGAGATAGCAACTTCAGAGCTTAAAGAAAAAATTCTTAGTGAGTTAGATGCTATTGAACCTTCTGTTTCAGAGGCCTGGAGAAAGTACGAACAAGAGAAAGGCGGGGTTCAATAAAAGATATTTTTTCGCTGCTGGAGTCCCAGCTCGCGAGCTTCGCTCGCGAGCTTTTAAAATAAGTAAAAATTTGTAATAATGATTAATGATTAAATGAATTTATGTGAGAAGAAATTAAAAAAATAAATAGTACTTTATGATTTATTTGCAAGATAAACTCATGGAAAAAATTTTACTTAAAATTAAAAAATTAAGAGCAAAGGCTGATGAGAAAGAGATATTAAAGGGAGTGAGTTTCCAAATAAAAAGGGGAGAAATTCAGGCTCTTTTGGGTCCAAATGCTTCGGGCAAAAGCACTTTTGCCCAGGTAATAATAGGAAATCCAAAATATAAAATAACTGGAGGGGGAATTTTTTTTGAGGGAAAAGAAATTACAAAATTTTCTCTTGAAAGGAGAGTAAAATTAGGAATGGCTTTGGCTTGGCAATCTCCTCCCAAAATAAAAGGGGTAAAGCTTTCTCAAATATTGGAGAGAATTTCTCAGCGGGAAATAGAAATTGAGGAAGCTGAATCTCTTTTGGAAAAGGAAGTAAATCTACATTTTTCAGGCGGTGAGAAAAAAATCTCAGAACTTTTACAAGTCATATCTTTGGACCCAAAATTGGTGATTTTTGATGAAATTGATTCCGGTTTAGATATAAAAAGATTAGAAAAAGTGGCAAAAATGGTAAAAAAGGAATTAGTTGATAAAGGGATTTCTATTTTGTTAATCACTCACTTGGGACAAATTTTACAGTTTCTAAAACCAAATTTAACCAATGTAATGTTAGATGGGAAAATTATTTGTAAGGGAAGAGATTTTCGAAAAATTTTAAGGATTATTAGAAAATATGACTATGAAAAATGTAAAAAATGTTTATCCACCGAAGTTTCCTGAAAAGAAATTTGGGCGGGTTCATTATCGGCAGGTTGACCATGAGGTCAAAAATATTTTTGAGATAGGAGGAGTAACCATTTTACCGAGTTCCGAAGCTTGGCAGAAATTTGCTTGGACAAAAAAATTTTTCGGAGAAAAACCAAAAGAAGGATATTTTATTTGGGTCAAAAACCAATTAGATTTCCCCTTGACTGCTTGTATTACTATTGCCTCACCAAAAATTTCCCAGGATTTAAGAAATTTATTAGTGATTGAAAAAAATATCAAGGCTAGAGCCAATGTAATTTGTGATGCTAAGGAGAAATTTCTTTGTGGTAAACATTTAGCCAGAGGAAAACTTATTCTTAAAGAGGGAGTTTTCTTAGAATATAATCATATTCATAAATGGGGCGAGAAAGATAATGTTCAGCCGGATTATGAATTTACTTTGGAGAAAGGCGCTCGTTTAATTTACAATTATCGAAATTTATTTCCTCCAGAAAATTTGGAGTTCAAGACCACAATTCATAGCGGGGAAAATACCTCCTCAAATTTAAATCTTATCATTATGGGTGGTCGGGCAGCTAAAGCTTCCCGCGTAGCGGGAGCTCCCGTCCTTGGGAGGGTGGCGTCCAAAACAAAGGTAAAAGATACTGTTTTTTTAGAAGGCAAAAATTCTCAGACAGTTGTTAGATTGAGATTAGTTGGAAGAAAAAAGAGCCAGATTGAGGCAATTAGTCAGATTTTTGCCACCTCTGCAGGAAAAGGACATTTGGATTGTCAGGGATTGTTGGTTGACAAAACCGCCAAAATTTCTTTGATTCCTCAATTGGTTTGTCAAAACAAGAAAGCTCAAATTACTCATGAAGCCTCAATTGGAAAAATTTCAGAAGAAGAATTAACTTATTTGAGAATGAGGGGATTGACCGAAAAGGAGGCGATAGATTTAATTGTCAGTGGATTTTTAAAAAAGGTATAATGAAACAAAAAAAAGTAATTTGTGCCATGTCAGGAGGTATAGACTCAAGTGTAGCAGCAGCTCTTTTAAAAAAAGCCGGATTTGATGTCATCGGAGTTTTTATAAAACTTACTGATCTGCCAAGGTTTAAAGAAAGTGGAATGAGAGCTAAAAAAGTTGCTAAAATTCTGGGGATTCCACTTTTAGTTTTAGATTTAAGAAGGGAATTTAAAGAAAGAGTTATTAATTTGTTTTTAAAAGAATATAAATTAGGCCTAACTCCTAACCCCTGTGTAGCCTGTAACAAAGAAATAAAATTTGGATTTTTATTAGAAAAAGCTCTGTCCCTTGATACCGATTTTATAGCAACTGGTCATTATGCCAGAATTAAGAAGAGATTCGTAAATTCGAAACAGATTCGTTATTCGTTGATGACTGCTAAAGACAAAGAGAAAGACCAATCTTATTTTTTATGGAAACTTAATCAAAAACAATTAAAACATATTTTATTTCCCATCGGAGATTACTCTAAAACTCAAGTTAGAATTATATCAAGAAAATTTAAATTGCCGACATTTGAGATTCCGGAATCACAAGAGGTTTGTTTTATTCAAGGAACAATCAATGATTTTTTAAAGAAACGTCTTAAAGAGAAGCCAGGGAAGATTATTACTAAAGAAGAAAAAACAGTTGGGGAGCACAGAGGTTTGTGGTTTTACACCATAGGCCAGAGAAAAGGAATAAATCTGCCCGACGGACCTTATTATGTTCTGGATAAAGATTTGAAAAAAAATCTTTTAATCGTGACAAAAAATGAAAAGGATTTGTATGAAAAACAATTGCTTGCCGGGCACGTTAACTGGATTTCCGGCCAGGAACCGAAATTCCCTTTGAAAATAAAAGCAAAAATTCGCTATCGCCATGAACCTGCTTCAGCCGTAATTACCAGAAGTTTAAAGTCTAAAGTTAGTTTAAGATTTGCTCAGTCCCAGCGGGCAATCACTCCTGGCCAGTCAGTAGTTTTTTATAAAGGTCAGGAAGTTTCGGGCGGAGGAGTAATTAGTGAGTCCTATTAATACCTTGACAGGCCATAGTTATGAATATATACTTATAACAGAAAGGTCGACTTTGTTTAAATTTAATTTTTAAAACACTATGCCATTAGGAGATCAAACAGGTCCAAGGGGACTTGGACCAATGACGGGGAGGGGATTAGGTCACTGTGCTGGCTATTCTTATCCTGGTTATCTTCACCCTTATGGATTTGGTCGGGGAAGAGGTTTTGGTCGAGGTTGGGGCAGAGGATGGGGCAGAGGATGGAGAGGACCTGGTTGGTGGACGGTTCCACCTTATGACCTGGATTATCCTTATTCACCTCAGTATTCTTTTCAACCACCAACACCAAGAGAAGAAAAAGAGATGTTAAACGAAGATTTGAAAGCGATTAAAGAAAGGTTAAAAGAATTAGAAAATAAAAAAACTAAGAAATAATATGCCAAATGAACAAATTCCACCGATTCCTCCCGGAGGAAGATTTAGAGCCCCTGGTCGCGGCGGCCGCGGTCGCCAACCCGGTGGGTTTGGTTTAGGACCTGACGGAGAGTGTGTTTGCCCAAGCTGTGGCACCAGAGTTCCTCACCAAAGGGGAGTCCCTTGTTATGAGCATCGCTGCCCTAAATGCGGTACTTCCATGACCCGGGCCCAATAAATCTTATCATGAAAATCTGTGTTTGCTCCACTGGTTCGAATTTAGATTCTCAAGTTTCACCGGTTTTTGGCCGTTGTCCTTATTTTTTAATTGTAGATTCAGAGACTAAAGAATTTAAATCTATATCAAATCTAGCAGGTCAAGCTGACCGAGGTGCAGGAGTAGCAGCTGGTCAGCTGGTTGCTTCTGAGAAAACAGTAGCAGTAATTTGCGGAAACTTTGGCCCCAATGCCTTGTCGGTTTTACAAATGTCTGGGATCAAAATTTATCCTGGAATTTTTGGTTTAACTGTTAGACAGACCATAGATAAATACAATAAAGGAGAATTAAAAGAAATAAAGACTCCCTCAGCTCCCGGTCGATTTGGTCCTCCTGGCGGAAGACGGGGCTTTGGTCCTGGACCTGGTCCTGAAAGAGGCGGAAGAAGGGGCAGATAGATAATAAAATATGCCAGATATTTTTAAAAAAGGTCAAAAAGCAACCTTGATAGCAGGTTCTACTACCATCTTTTTTGCTATAGCTAAAGCTGTAGTAGGCTTTATTTCAGGTAGTGTTGTTTTATTGGCAGATGCTATTCACAGTGCTGCTGATTCATTTTCTACTTTTTTTGCCTGGTTTGGTTTGAAAATTGCCCAAAAGAAACCTACGGAAAAATTCCCCTACGGATTTTATAAAGTTGAGAACATAACTGCTTTAATTATTTCCGGTCTGATTTTATTCGCTGGCTTTGAAATAATTAAAGAAGCTATTAGTAAAATTCTTATTGTAGAAGAATTGAATATTCCATTAGTGGCAATTGGGGTGGCGGTAATGGATGCCATAATAATGTTTTTTATCGGGAGCTATGAAATGAAAGTTGGTCAGAAAATTAACTCCCAGAGCTTAACTGCCGATGGTAAGGAATCTAGAATGCATTTGTTTTCTTCAGGAATTGTTTTAATCGGTCTGTTTGCCAGGTGGTTTGGTGTCTTGTATTTAGAGGGAGCAATGGGAATTTTAATTTCTATTTTTATTTTTAAAATAGGAATTGAATCAGCCAAAGATTCTATTTTTGCCCTGATAGATGTTTCTCCCGATATAGAGATAGAAGAAAAGGTAAAGGAGGTTTTGGATAATATTTCTGGAGTAAGGGGTTTTGATAATTTAAAATTAAGAAAGTCCGGCCCTTTTGTTTTTGGAGAGGTGAAAGTAAAATTGGGGAGAAGCGTAAATGTTAATCGGGCTAGAGAAATTTCAGAGAACATTGAAAAAGAAATAAAAAGAAGGGTAAAGCCGGTGGATTCTTTAATTGTGGGAATAGCTCCGGCGATTGCCGAAAGTCAAAAATTATGTATTCCAGTGGAAAAGGAAGAAGGATTGGATTCCGAAATTTCAGCTCAGTTTGGTCGGGCTAAAAAGTTTATGTTCGTTGAATTTAAAAAAGACGAAGTTAAAAACTTTTATTTTAAAGAGAATCCTTTTTTAGGAAAGAAAATGAGAGCTGGTTTGGAGGCCTCTAGGTTCGTGCTAAAAGAAAAAATTGGCTCAATTATTACCAAAGAAATGGGACCGATTTCTTTACATACTCTACGGGACAATGTAGTAGATGTTTATCAAGGAATAGATGGGAATGTGAGAAATCTTTTAGAGAAACTTTCAGAAGGAAAACTTAAAATTTTAGAGGAACCAACCCGAGAAAAATAATGACGAATAAATTGAAAAAAATTGGAATAACTGGCGGAAAAGGCGGCACCGGTAAATCAACGGTCGCCATTTTATTTGCCAATCAATTAGTTAAAGAAAATAAAAAAGTTATTCTTTGTGATTGTGATGTAGAATGCCCTAATGATTATTTGCTTTTGGGAAAAAAAATAAAAAAGCCAATTGGGAAAGTTTATGCCCAATTCCCAAAATTAAACAAGAAGAAATGTACTAAGTGTGGTTTGTGTGTCAGAACTTGTAGGTCAAATGCTATTTTCCAAGCTCCCGGCCAATATCCCGTATTTATTAAAGATTTATGTTCAGCCTGCGGAGCTTGTTGGAGAGTTTGTCCTTTTGGGGCGATTCAGCCCCAAAAAGAAGAGACTGGACAGATATATCTTAATAAACTCAAAACTCAAAACTCAAAACTCAAAAATAATTTTTATTTAATTACTGGAATGGCAAATCCTGGTTTAGAAGAAACTGGGCCAGTGGTTACTGAAACAAAAAAGCTTGCCCTAAATTTTGCTAAAAAAATAAAAGCAGATTATATTCTTTTTGATACAGCTGCTGGCACGCATTGTCCGGTAATTTCAGCTCTTTTGGATTGTGATTTAGCTTATTGCGTTACTGAACCTACTCCGATGGGTGCTTATGATTTAAATTTAATTTTGGATTTGTGTCAAAAGCTTAAGGTGCCAGCTAAAATAGTTTTAAATCAAGCAGATTTAGGAGTTAAAACAAAAATTGAAAAAATCGCCAAAAAGTATAAGATAGAAATTGACCAAGAAATTCCTTATTCAAAAAAATTAGTAGAAGCTTATTCAAAAGGTCGATTATTAGATTTTAAACTATGAATCAAAATTGGATTAAAAAAATTCAAGATAGAGTAAAAAAAGTTCCTATTACCAGCGGTAGATCCAGTAAATTGGGAAAAGTTAGCTTTGACGATTTGGTTTTTATCCCAGCCCAATTAGCAAAAAGACCGATCGATTATTTCAAAGAAGAAATAAGTTCTAAAACTATAGTTGGTAAGCGTAGCAAAAAGCCGATTGAATTAAAAACTCCAGTGATAATCGGAGCAATGAGCTTTGGAGCTTTAAGTAAAGAAGCAAAGATAGCTTTGGCTAAAGCCTCTACTTTGGCTGGAACGATAGAAAATACCGGCGAAGGAGGGATGCTCCCAGAAGAAAGAGAATTTTCTAAAAAACTAATCGTGCAATACTCTACCGGCAGATTCGGAATTACAGAAGAAATTTTAAAGAAAGCTGATGCTATTGAAATTAAAATTGGGCAGGGAGCAAAAGCGGGTCAAGGAGGTTTACTTCCAGCAGAGAAGGTAACCGATGAAATCGCTGAAGTGAGAAAAATTGAAAAAGGGAAAGATATTCATTCTCCAGCTTATCATTTAGATATTAAAAACATTGAAGATTTAAAGAAAAAAATTGATTGGCTTAGAGAGATTTCTGGAGGAGTGCCCATTATTTTAAAATTAGGAGCAGGAGACATAGAGGCAGATGTTAAGTTAGCTGTAAAAGCCAATCCGGATATTATTGCTATCGATGGTTTAGAAGGAGGAACTGGTGCTGCACCGGAAGTAATGCTGAATGAAGTAGGTATTCCGACAATAGCTGCCTTGGTAAAAGCCAGAGAAGTTTTAAATAAAATGGAAGCCAAACAAGAATTGTGGATTGGAGGGGGTTTAAGCAAGGGTGGAGATTTTGCTAAAGCTTTATCTTTGGGAGCAGATGCAGTATTTTGTGATTTTCCTTTGCTGATTGCTATGGGTTGTATTTACTGTCGGCAGTGTTATTTAGGGAAATGTCCAAAGGGAATTGCCACCCAAGACCCAGAATTAAGGAAAAACTTAAATATTGAAGAGGCCTCGCAAAATATAGCTAATTACATTAAGAATTGTACCGAAGAGATAAAAATGGTTGCTGGAGCTTGTGGAGAAAATAATATCCATAGTTTTAATAAAGGTCATTTAAGAGCTTTAAATTTAGAAATAGCTCAAATAACTAGAACAAAATTATGTTCAGAGTAAACAAAGAAAAATGTGTTGGCTGCCGGGCTTGTCTTCAAGCCTGCCCTGGCGCAACAAAAATAGGAGAGGATGGAAAGGCAGAAATTATTGACCAAGAGAAATTAGAACAATGCGGAGGAGAAAGCATTTGTCCATTAGGAGCAATTGAAAAGAAAGAATCTGAGTGAAAAATGCTTAATTTAACTGATGAAAATTTTGAAAAAGAAATTCAGAGAGCAGATAGACTGATTTTAGTTGATTTTTGGGCACAATGGTGTACGCCTTGTTTTATATTGGGTCCAATTTTGGAAAAAATAGCACAAGAGTACAAAGATAAACTGACTTTAGCTAAAGTTAATTTAGATACTGCTCCTCTTACTGCTCAAAAATATGGGATTGAGAAAATTCCAACCGTTATTCTTTTTAAATGGGGAAAACCGATTAGCGGATTTTTGGGCGTGAGGCCCGAGCCAGTAATAAACCAATGGTTGGAAGAAAATCAAAAAGTTATCAATCAAATTATGGAAAAAATTGACCAAATTATTAAAAACTACGAAGGTTATGCTCAAAAAAATGGATTTAAGCTAAATCCAGATAGAAAAGTAGTGGAAAAATTGGTGGCAGGTCTTTTGGCTAACGAGAAGAAATATGGTGCTAGATATTGTCCTTGCCGAAGGGTAACGGGGGATAAAGAAGAAGACCAGCCCAAGATTTGTCCCTGTAAGTGGCATCGAGAAGAGATTGAAAGAGATGGCCATTGTTTTTGTGGACTTTTTGTAAAATAATATTTTTAATATGCCAATTTACGAATATAGTAGAGATCGGTTACTTAATATTGATTTTTGATTTTTAATAAGATGGCTATTATATCAAGTTTAGAAAAAGAACAAGTTGAAGAAGCAGCTAAAGCGGTTTATGAGAAGTTTGAAAAAGATACGGGGAAAGTTCCAGAATGGGTCAAGGTAATGGCTCATAACCCAAAAGTAGTAAAAGAATTTACCGAGCTTTTTAAGGTAATAATGGGCGAGGGATACATAGAGCCCATTTTAAGATGGAAGATAGCTTATATTGTTTCCCAAACTTTAAACTGTCCTTTTTGTGTAGATGTTACAGGAAAAATGCTAAAAACTTTGGGGGCTAAAGAGGAAGTTTTGGAAAGAATAAAGAAGAGGGAAGGCGAAACAGAAAAAGAAAAAGAGGTTTTACAATTGGTAAGAGAGGTTACTCAGAAAGCTACTTGTGACCTCAAACTTTCCGAGAGATTAAAAATAAAGTTTTCTGAAGCAGAGCTGGTAGAGATTGTTTCAATTATAGGACTATTTAACTATATTAACCGTTTCAACAATACATTTTGTATTCTTCCAGAATAAGAAATATGACAGTCACTATTATTTATGACAACACAGCTTTCAGACTACAACCCACCCACCGCATCCTCCCGCTCGCCTCTGGCGAGCGGGTCCCTGATCTCCAGGCCGATTGGGGTTTTTCCTGCTTAGTGGAAATTAAAGATACTCCTAAAATTCTTTTTGATACCGGAGGCGATGGAAGAATTTTACTCAGCAATATGGAAAAACTGGGGATAGACCCAACTTCAATTGATGAAGTTTTTATTTCCCACTCTCATTTTGACCATACTGGAGGACTTTCTGAATTTTTAAATGTAAATAAAAAAGCTAAAATTTATATTCCACCCTCATTTCATGGATTGAAAAATAGAGAAGTTATTAGCATAGAAAAACCAACCAAAATTCATGAAAATGTTTTTTCTACTGGAGAATTGGAAGGGATTGAACAAGCTATGGGAGTGATAACTGATAAAGGTATAGTTTTGATTGTCGGCTGCTCTCATCCTTACATGGGGAATATTTTAAAAGCTGGCAGAAAGTTTGGGGAGATTTATGCAATTATTGGCGGGATGCACGGATTTTCTGAGTTCGAATTATTCCAAAATTTAAAATTAATTTGTCCCACTCATTGTACTCAACATAAAGCCGAACTTAAAAAGCTCTATCCCCAAAAATACATTGAAGGCGGAGCAGGTCGGGTAGTAGAAATTTAAACTTAAATTTAGAATCAATGGATAGAGAAAAAGAACTTAAAAAAATCAAATAGCAAAAAATATGATAGAAAAAAAGACTCTTCAAAGAATGTATCTAAAAGAATATAAGACATTAGATGAAATTGCTAATTATTTTAATATGAGTCAAATAGAAGATTTACAATATATAAAAGCTAATTATAATATCGAATCACCCGGACTTATTGCTCATAAATTGAATAGGTCTCTTAACTCTATTCACGATGCCGCTTTCAGATTAGGGGTTACTAAGCCTCGTGGCGGTAGAAGACATTATAAATATGACTTATGAGTGAAAAAGAAATGGAAAAGTTAAAAAAAGAATGCTTGGAATTTTGCTATAATCATCCTTTATATGAAAAAGGAACATATCCTGTATTTGGAGAGGGCTCTTTAGATGCAAAAATCGTGCTAATCGGAGAATCCCCTGGTTACCACGAGTCGCTTAGTGGGCATCCATTTTGTGGAGCGGCGGGAAAAGTTTTAGATGAATTATTAGATTCTGTCGGAATTAAAAGAAGGCAAGTCTATGTGACCAATATAATAAAACTAAGACCTCCAAATAACCGTGATCCGAAACCAGAAGAGATACGAGCTTTTGCTCCTTATTTAGAAAGGCAGATTGAGATTATTGACCCCGAGATAATTTGCACCCTGGGTAATTTTTCCACCGCTTTTATCTTGAAAAAATATAATTTGGAGAACCAACTTGAAGGGATAAGCAAAGTTCACGGAAAAATTTTTGAACCTCAAGTTGCTGCGGAAGATATCCAGAATTCTCTTTTTGAACAAAAAAAAAGAGAGATTAAACGAGTGAAAATCATTCCTCTGTATCATCCAGCTGTAGCAACTTACAATTCAAATATGAAAGAGATTTTGAAAAAAGACTTTAAGATTTTAGAAAAATTTAAAAAAGATGAACAATAATTTTATCTTAAAAGTGAAAAACCTCAATGTGGAATTGGATAACGAAAAGGTTATTGAAAATTTATCTTTTGAAGTTAAGAAGAGGGAAATTTTTACTATATTAGGACCAAATGGGGCTGGCAAAACTACTCTTTTTAGGACTTTGTTGGGATTGATACCTTATCAAGGTGAAATTTCTTGGGAGAAATCTCATGGCTATCCGCAAGGTCCTAAAATTGGTTATCTTCCCGAGCGTTTATCTCGTTCAAAGTTTAAAGAATTGCCAATTTCAGTAAGAGAGTTTTTTAAATTTAAAGAAAGCCCTGATGAAAAAATTTCTGAGATGTTAAAATCAGTAGGATTAGAAAATTCAAAAATTCTTGAAAAAGGCCCTGGTGTTTTATCTTCAGGTCAGTTCCAAAGAATGTTGATTGGATGGGCTTTAATTGGCAATCCTCAAGTTTTGCTTTTTGATGAGCCAATGGCTGGGATTGATATCGGAGGAGAAGAAACCATTTATTCTCTTTTACATAAGTTTTGGAAAGAGAGAAATTTGACCATTTTACTTATTACCCATGATTTAAATATTGTTTACAAGTATTCTACCAATGTTTTATGTTTAAATAAAAAAGCAATTTGTTCTGGACCTCCTAGAGAAATTTTAACTCCGGAAAATTTAGAAAGCCTATATGGGACTGAAATTAAGTTTTATAAACACACTCATACCTAAAATTTCTAATTTCTAAAATAATATGAGTCAATTTATTTTAAGTTTAATTACGGCAATTTTTATTGGAGGAGTAGCAGGATACTTGGGCTCTTTAATGCTCACCAAAAGGATGGCTTTGGTAGGAGGACCATTGGGGCATTTGGCTTTACCAGGAGCAGCTTTGGCTTTACTTTATAGTTTTAATATTTTTTGGGGAGCATTGGGAACTATAGTTATTGGAGCTATTATAATTTGGCTTTTAGAGATTAAGACAAAATTGCCAATGGAGACTTTAACCGGTTTGGTCTTTGCTGCCGGCGTTGCTCTAAGCTTTCTAATTTTGCCAGTATCTCAGGCTGAGGAAGCATTAATAGGAGATATTAGTAAGATAGGTTTGACCGATACAATTCTGGCTGTAATTTTAGGGACAATTGTTTTTTTAATTATTAAAAAGATTTATTCAAAGATGATTTTATCTGGAATTTCAGAAGATTTAGCAAAAGCAGAAGGTGTTAATGTTAAAAAATATAACTTAATTTATTTAGCTTCTATTGCCTTAATTGTTGCTTTGGAAGTAAAAATAGTAGGGGGTCTTTTAACAGTTGCTATGTTGGTAATTCCAGCTTCTGCTTCAAATAATTTTGGGAAGACTCTTTCCCACTATTCTTTCGGAGCTTTGACAATAGGAATAATTTCTGCTATTTTTGGAATTTTATTGTTTAAACTTGTAGGTTTTCCAGCCGGCCCTTTAATTATTTTATCTGAAACTTTACTGTTTTTAATTTCTTTATTCTTTAAGAGAAAATCATGAAGAAAATAGCTATTTGTAGTGGAAAAGGAGGAGTGGGGAAGTCAATGTTGACTTCGGCTTTGGCAATGCTTTTTGCTAAGGACAAAAAAAAGACTGTAGCAGTTGATTGTGATGTCGACGCTCCAAATTTAGCAGTTTGGCTGGGAGAGCCGGAAAATTGGAAGGAAGTCAAAAAAATAAGCGTTTCTGAGAAGCCTATAATTGATAGTAGCAAATTGACCAAAAAAGAAGCCAAAGAGTGTACAGAGAAGTGTAGTTTTAATGCTTTAGAAATCAAGAAAGGGAAATTAAAATTAAACCCATTTTTATGCGAAGGATGTGCAGCCTGTGAGATTTTTTGCCCTAAAGGGGTAATAAAAATGAAACCGATAAAAAACGGGGAAATAAGAATAAAAAAAACAAAATATAACTTTCCTTTAGTTTCAGGTCAACTTTACCCGGGGGAAACAGGTTCTGGCAAAGTAGTTACCGAGATTAAAAAAGAGGCAGAAAAATTTACTAGTTCTTTTAGGTGGCCTCCAAATTTGCAGAGCGAATCTGGAGCAATGTATTTAATTGATTCTGCTCCGGGAACTGGTTGTCCAGTGATTGCTTCTTTACAAGATTCAAATTTTGCTATTTTAATTACCGAACCAACTCCTTCAGGATTTTCGGATTTAAAAAGAGTTTTAGAAGTAGTTAATCATTTTAGAATCCCTTGGGGTGTGGTAATTAATAAATGGGATATTAATAAAAATCTAACCCAGAAAATAGAGAGATGGTCGGGTTCAAAACTTTTGGGTAAGATATCTTACGATAAAAGAATTTTCAAAGCCATTTCTAACCTAACCCCAATTTTAGAAACAAATCTAAAAGCAAAAAAGGAAATTAAAGAGATTTTCAAAAATCTCAGTCAACTATGGCAAGACCAATAAAACCAAGGAGGGTTCTTTTCGGTCCAAATGTCACTTATTTCAAGCCAAGGGCAGTGCCTCTTTCGACGTTAGAAGAGATGGATTTGGGAGTTGATGAGTTAGAAGCTTTGCGGCTTTGCGATTTTAAAAATTTAGATCAAATTACAGCAGCCAAGAAAATGAAAATTTCCCAAAGTACCCTTCAACGTATTTTGGCCTCAGCCCGGAAAAAAGTGACCGAAGCTTTAATTAAGGGAAAAGCAATTAAAATAAGAAAAAAGCAGATATGGATTCGAAAAAAGCCTTAGCTTTATTTCTTATAATTATCTTTTTAGGCTTAATAATGAAGGCTGATTTCATTTTTGCTCAGCAAAATTCGATTGGAGTTTATTTTTTTTATAGTGCCGTTTGTCCCCATTGCGACGAGGAAAAAGAATTTTTGAAAAATTTGGAAAAAAAATATCCAGAGATTGAAATAAAAAAATACGAAATTGTTTATAACTCAGAAAATCAAAAGATTTTAAATGATTTCTATAAAAAATATCAAGTACCAAAAGGAGAACAAGGATGGATTCCGATAACTTTTACTGCCAATAGATATTTTATTGGCTTTGATCAAGGAATTGGCGAAGATATCGAAAGTTACTTAAAAGAATGTCTGGAAGAAGGAAAAGCCACTCCTCAAAAAATTAAGATTCCATTTTTCGGCAACATTGATCTTTCAAGGATGTCCTTGCCAACTCTAACCATAACTCTGGGAGCTTTAGATGGATTGAATCCCTGTGCGATGTGGGTCCTGTTATTTTTGATTGTCCTTTCGATAAATGCTCGTTCAAGAAAGAGAATGTGTTTAATTGGTGGAACTTTTATTTTAGCTTCGGGTATTGTCTATTTTTTAATTTTGACTGCCTGGCTAAATTTATTTTTAGCGATTTCTTATGTAAATTTAACCCGGATTTTAATTGGAGTTTTTGCTTTAGGGATTGGAGCTTGGCAAATTAAAAATTTTATTACTTATCATCCCGGAGTTTGTAAAATTCTTGGTATAAGTTCAAAAATTGAGCGGGGATTAAAATTAAAAGAGAGGGCTAAAAAAATAGTTGCTTCTCCATTTACTTTGGTAATGATAGGAGGTTTGATTATTTTAGCTCTGGGAGTAAATTTAATTGAAGTTTTCTGTTCAGCCGGTCTGCCAGCGATTTTCACTCGAATTTTAGCTTTAAGCGAACTCTCCACTTTAAGCTATTATCTTTATCTCTTACTTTACACTTTTATTTTTATACTCGATGATTTAATTATTTTTACTCTGGCAGTAATTACTTTGAGTAAAGTTGGCTTTACTGAAAAATATAATTATTGGGCTACTTTAATCGGGGGATTACTAATGCTTATTTTAGGATTATTGTTGATATTTAAACCGGAGTGGTTGATGTTTGCCCCGTAGTAGCTTTTTGACAGTTTTTCTGAAGGAAAAACTAATATCACGAAGTGAGTCAAAAATTCACTACGGGGTTTGGATAAAAAGGAGGCTTGCCTTTCCAAGTTTTTGGAAAAAACTTGGGAGGGCTTGACTACCCTTCTTACTTAAATTAAGCTATAATTAAATTGAAGTTCTATAGAAAAAGGTCGAGAATTAAATATTAGATACTGGATTATGAAGGTATCTAATATCTATAAACCTTATAAACCACAATCTAAAAATATGGAAGCTTATTGCGTTAAATGTAAGGCAAAAAGGGAAATAAAAAATCCTAAAGAAATAACTATGAAGGGGAAAGGTGGGACAAAGAGAAGAGCAATGACCGGGACTTGCCCGAAGTGCGGAACAAAGATGTTCAGGATTTTAGGAAAGGCCTAGGAAAGTGAATTAAGAGAACCGCTTGCTTCGCTCACTGTAATTTACTTCGTAAATTAATAAAAAAATATCCCTTTGGCTCAAAACCACCGCTGGTGGTTTTGAGTTATTTTCGAAGAAAACAAGGTTCTCGCCGGAGGCGAGGTTCTTATTTAAAATGGGAAAGAAAGCAAAAAATTTCGTTTTTTTTATTTTAGGAGTTTTGTTTTCTCTGAATATTTTAGCCTGGATTGCAGTTTATAATTTGAGTAAGCCCCAACTTCTTGTGGTTAACTTTTTTGATGTTGGGCAAGGTGATGCTATTTTTATAGTAAGTCCTCAGAGACATCAGGTTTTAATCGATGGAGGACCGGGGCCTGCTATTTTAGAAAAATTGGCAACTGAGATGCCTTTTTATGATAGGTCTTTAGATTTAATTGTTTTAACTCATCCTGAACATGATCACATTGCAGGTTTAATCGAGGTTCTAAAAAGATACAAAGTAGATTATATTTTGTGGACTGGCATTATTAGAAATACCTCTGAATATGAAGAATGGTTAAAGACCATTGCCCAAGAGAATGCTCAAATAAAAATAGCCAAAGCTGGTCAGAGGATAATCGCATCAAGAATGGTTCTTGATATTTTATATCCTTTTGAAAATCTTGAGGACAAAAAAGTCAAAAATATCAATAATACCTCTGTAGTTTCCCATCTAATTTTTGGTAATAACTCTTTTTTATTCACTGGCGATGCTTATAAATCAGTAGAGAAAAAACTTGTTGAAAGCAAGGCCAATATTGATTCTGATGTTTTAAAAGTCGGTCATCATGGGAGTAAAACTTCAAGTGCAAAAGATTTTATTGAAAAAGTATCTCCGGCAATTGCCGTAATTCAGTGTGGCAAAAACAATCCTTATGGTCATCCCCGCCCCGAAACTCTTGAAACTTTAGCCAAGTATGATATAAAAATTTTAAGAACTGATTTAGATGGCGACATTAAGATTTTCTCTGATGGTAGAAAATATAATCTAACTGCTCATAAATAATTTTTATTTATAGGAAGGGCGAAGAGAATTTCATTCTCTTCTTCACCTTCGCTTTCATAAATGAAAGCTCGGTTTATGAAGTTTCCAATTTTTAAAACTAAAATCAAAGGCGTAAATCAGAAGTTTCAGTTATCCAGTCCTCGGGAGCGGCAAAGATATTTTGAGCTGAAAGCAGGATTGGAGATTGAAAAGCTAAAGGAGTATCTCAAAGATAACACCTTTATCGCTTATCTTTTGGGCAAGAAGAATTCGGGTAAAGGCACTTATTCAAAAATGTTTGGAGAAGCTGTCGGGAAAGAAAAAATTGACCATTTTTCTATTGGCGACATGGTTAGAGACGTTGATAAAGAAATCAGAGACAAAAAAAAGAAAAAAGATTTAATTACTTTTTTAGAAAAAAACTATCGGGGCTGGCTTTCTCTTAAAGAAATAAGCCAGACCTTAGAAAAGAGAAGTACCAAAACTCTCTTGCCAACCGATTTAATTTTGGTCCTTGTAAAACGAGAAATTGCCAAAAGAGAGAAAAAAGCCATTTTTATTGACGGCTTTCCCAGAGATTTTGGACAAATTTTTTATTCTTTATTTTTTAGAGATTTAATTGGTTATCGTGACGACCCTGATATTTTTGTTTTAATTGATGTTCCTGAAGCAGTAATTGATGAAAGAATCAAGTGGAGAAGAATTTGTCCCGTTTGCCAGACCTCAAGGAATTTAAAACTACTCCCGACCTCAAGGATTGGGTATAATAAGGCAAAAAAAGAATTTTATTTAATTTGTGACAATCCCGACTGTAAAGAAGTTAAGATGGTTCCAAAAGAAGGAGATGAATTTGGCATAGCGCCAATAAGAAAAAGATTAAAAAAAGACACCGAGTTAATTCAGCGGGCTCTTTCTCTTTACGGTATTCCTAAAGTTTTTCTCCGCAATTCTATCCCAGTAGCAAAAGCAAAAGAATTTACCGATGATTATGAGATTACCCCAGAATATCATTATGAATGGATTGAGAAAGAAGAAAAAGTAAAAATAATTGAGAAACCCTGGATTATGGAAGATGATGAGGGTAATGCATCTTACAGTTTATTAGCCCCGCCAGTGGTAGTCTCTTTAATTTCCCAAATAGTTGAAGCGTTGAATCTTTAACAGGGCGGACTTGACTTAGTTTCAGGCAGGGAGGTATAATAAAAATAGCCCTGCCAAAACTTCTAGTTATATCTGGTACAAACATTTTTTTCGGGAGTCTGATATGATTATAGTCAGTAGACTATATCTTTGACACCCACTTTGATTTTTTTCCGGATACGATTCTCTGGGGGTGGAAGCAGGGCTCCAAAAAATCTCGGAAATATCCGAGTTTTTTTGTTTTTTTCTCCAGTGTCAGGGTGCGGGGGATCGAACCCCGATCACAAGACCCCCAGCCTTGCATAATAACCATTATACTACACCCTGATTTTAGATAATTACTTTCTTTTCCCCATTGCTTTTATACATTTGGTGCAGGCTAAAATTCTTTTTCCAGCAAATTTTTTATAAGATTCTTTTTTTATCCCGACAGGAATTCTGACCCATTGTAAATTTGGGTATTTTCTTTTTTTGATGGTTGGATTATATTTTCCTCGAAGTTTTTTTAACTTCCAGACCATTATCCCTTTTTTTCCACAGATAGCGCATTGTTTAGCCATATTGTTTTAATCTTAGCAGATTTTTTTAAATCTTTCAACTTTTAAAAAATTATGATAGTATATTAACTATGATTATCATAATTGTTTTCTCTTTAATTGTTTTGCTTTTTTCAGTTATTATCCATGAAGTTGCTCATGGTATCATGGCTTATTATTTGGGTGACCCGACAGCAAAATATGCTGGCCGGTTAACCCTAAATCCTTTAAAACATTTGGATCCTTTTGGCTCGGTTATTTTACCTCTCCTTTTACTTATCATGAGAAGCCCGATACTTTTTGGCTATGCTAAACCGGTGCCAATCAATCCTTATAATTTTAGAAACCCAAAATGGGATGGAGCCAAGGTAGCCATAGCTGGGCCAGGAGCAAATCTTCTTCTAGCCATAGTTTTTGGTTTTTCCAGCCGACTCTTGCCCTTGGGAGGAGCAATTAAAACCGGAATTATTACGGCCTTTTTTAAAGGCCAGGCCGGAGTTTTATCTGATTTGCTACAAACTTCTTCTATTGCCCCAATCTTTCTTATTTTTAGTTTTATTGTCTTTATAAATGTCCTTTTAGCTATCTTCAATTTAATTCCTATTCCTCCTTTAGATGGTTCCCATATTCTTTTTACTTTTTTGCCCTATTCTATGGAACATATCAAAATCTTTTTACAGCAGTATGGAATGTTTATTTTACTTTTTTTCCTTTTCCTTATTATTTCGGGAATAATTCCTTTGTTCTCTTTGGTACTTTGGATTTTTAAGCTTATGGTAGGAGTTTGACTTTGTTTTTAATATTTGCTAAAAAATAATATAAGCGCAAAGCGCTTTATATTTTTTAATTTTGATATTTGATTTTTAATTTTGACTGAGCCCAAGCGAAGTGAAAGCGAGCGAGGGTGAAGGAATATGCCTACTATTCGTCAGCTAATTAAAAAAAGAAGAAAAAAAATCACTAAACGTCACAAGATGCCGGCTTTGACATTTAGTTTTAACGTTTTAAAGAATCGACCCAAAAAACATCCCTCTCCATTTAAAAGAGGAGTTTGTCTTAAGGTTTTTACAGTAACTCCTAAAAAACCAAACTCGGCCTTAAGAAAAGTAGCAAGGGTCAAACTTACCAATGGCATGGAAGTTACTGCCTATATCCCTGGAGAAGGTCATGATTTACAGGAACACTCAGTAGTTTTAATTAAAGGAGGAAGGGTAAGAGATTTACCTGGGGTAAGATACCATATTGTTCGTGGTGTTCTTGATACAGGGGGAGTAGAAGGAAGAAAACAGGAGAGAAGTAAGTACGGAACCAAAAAAGAGAAAAAATAACGCATTTTATGAGAGGAAAAAAGAAAATAAAACAAGTAATTTCACCTGACCCCGTTTACAATAACGTTATCGTTGCCAAATTTATAAATCAGGTGATGAGATGCGGCAAAAAAACTGTAGCCAGAAAGATTGTCTATGGAGCCTTTGATATTATTAAAACTAAGACCAAAAAGGAGCCTTTGGAAGTTTTTGATTTTGCCTTTAAAAATGCTTCGCCTTTACTTGAAGTAAAATCAAAAAGAGTCGGCGGAGCAACATATCAGGTTCCCCGGGAAGTGAAAGGGGAGAGAAGGTTAACCTTGGCTATGCGCTGGATAATTCAGGCGGCGAAATCAAGAAGGGGAAAGCCAATGAGAGAAAAATTGGCTGAAGAATTAATTGCGGCCGCAAATAATACTGGAGCGGCAGTTAAGAAGAAAGAAAATACCCACCGTATGGCTGAGGCTAACAGGGCTTTTGCTCATTTCGCCTGGTAGGACGCTCGGGAATGCGATTTTCGGTACACGCTCACATCCCCAGCGAGGATGTTCGCTCATGTCCTCGGCTCGCTCTCTCACGTCGTTCGAACCATGCCCGCTCGCCTGCGGATGGTCCCGAAAATCGATTCCCTCGCTTAGATTTTAATTTATCCTGAAACTTGTTGCCTCTCTTAAAGATTTTTATAGCATGAATAATCATGCCTAGACAATATCCAATAGAAAAAATTAGAGACATTGGTATTATTGCTCATATTGATGCCGGAAAAACAACCGTGACAGAACGGGTGCTTTTTTATACTGGAATTTCTCATAAAATTGGAGAAGTTCATGATGGCCAGGCTATTATGGATTGGATGGAGCAAGAAAGAGAAAGAGGGATTACTATTACCTCTGCTGCCACTACCTGTTTTTGGACTCCGCAAGATTCGGAAAGAGCGGAGCGGGCCCCTAGTGAATATAGAATAAATATTATTGATACTCCGGGCCATATTGATTTTACTGCCGAAGTTCAAAGGTCTTTAAGGGTTTTAGATGGAGCAGTTGTGGTTTTTGATGGGGTGGCGGGAGTAGAACCTCAGTCAGAAACTGTTTGGCGTCAGGCTGATAACTTTAAAATTCCCAGAATCTGCTTTATAAACAAAATGGACAGAATAGGAGCCTCTTTTGAAAAAAGTTTAGAATCTATTTTGGAAAAATTATCTCCAAATGCTCTGGCCCTTCAGTTGCCAATTGGCCAAGAAAATAAATTTGAAGGAGTGATTGATCTTTTAAATCTGAAAGCTCTAAAATTTGAAGGTGATTTTGGTCAGATAGCAAAAGAAGAAGATATTCCCGAAAGTTTATTACAAACAGCTAAGGAATGGCGGGAGAAATTAGTTGAAAAAATTGTTGCTGAAGACGAAAGACTTTTGGAGAAATTTTTAGCCAAAAAAGAAGTTTCTATTGATGAGCTAAGAAAAGTTTTAAGAAAAGCTGTTTTAGACTACAAACTCGTTCCAGTTTTTTGCGGAGCAGCTCTTAGAAACATAGGAGTCCAACCTCTCTTGGATGGAATTTGTTATTATCTTCCCAGTCCTTTAAATCTTCCACCAGTTAAGGGAACTGATCCTAAAACTGGAAAAGAAATTGAAAGAAAACCGGAGGATTCAGAAAAATTTTCTGCCTTAGTCTTTAAAATTGCCGATGACCCTTATGTTGGAACCCTAACCCATTTTCGAGTTTATTCTGGCTTCTTGACAAGAGGCTCTTATTTATTAAACTCAACAACAGGGGAGAAAGAAAGAATTGGCCGGATTTTAAGAATGCATGCTTCAGAAAGAGAAGAGGTAAAAGAAATTTTTACCGGAGATATTGCTGCCACTGTAGGGCTGAAAAAAACGTCCACCGGGCATACCCTTTGTGAGAGTAATAATCCCATTGTTCTTGAAAAAATTAGCTTTCCTGAACCGGTTATCTCCATACGCATTGAGCCAAAAACCCGGGCTGACCAGGAAAAGATGAGTTTGGCTTTAAGAAGATTATCAGAAGAAGACCCCACTTTTAAAACCAAAAGTGATTTAGAAACTGGAGAGACGATTATTTCTGGAATGGGAGAATTACACCTTGAGATTATTGTTGATCGTATGAAAAGAGAATTTAAAGTGGAAGGCCTGGTGGGGAAACCTCAGGTAGCTTATAAGGAAACTATAAAACAGGCTGCAGAGGCTGAAGGAAAATATATTAGACAATCGGGAGGACGAGGTCAATATGGTCATGTTTGGCTAAAAGTTGGACCTAAAAATAGGGGAGAGGGATTCGAATTTATTGATGAAATCAAAGGCGGAATTATTCCCAAAGAATTTATTCCGGCAGTGGAAAAGGGAGTAAAGGATGCTATAGGAAAAGGAATTCTGGCTGGATATCCGATGGTTGATATGGAAGTTAGACTATATGATGGTTCTTTCCATGAGGTAGATTCTTCAGAGGTCGCTTTTAAAATTGCAGGTTCCATAGCTCTTCAAGAAGCTTCAAAGAGAGCAAAACCAGTGATCCTCGAGCCAATTATGCGGCTTGAGGTTATTGTTCCTGAGGAATTTTTTGGTGATACTATTGGAGATTTATCAGCCAGAAGAGGAAAAATTGAAGAGACTAAAGACAGGTTGAATCTGAAAGTTATTGATGCTATTGTTCCTTTAGCTGAAATGTTTGGATATGCCACTGTCCTACGTTCCTTGACTGAAGGCAGAGGAACCTTTACAATGGAATTTAACCTGTACGAAGAAGTCCCGGGAAATATAGCACAAGAGATTATAGAAGGAAAACGTCGGTGATTTTTGTCCACAGCTAGAGAACCATTGACTTTATTTTAAAAATTTAATAAAATAATAATATAATTATTAATAAGCAATGAGCAGTGAACAATGAACAATATTGTTCCCTGTTCACTGTTCGTTGTTCTCTAATTATTATGGCAGCAAAAGAAAAATTTGAGAGGGTAAAACCTCATCTCAATATTGGAACCATTGGTCATGTTGACCATGGTAAAACTACCTTAGCTGCAGCCATTCTTAAAATTTTGGCTCTGAAAGGGTTTAAGACCTCAGAAAAAACGGTTGAGGAAATTGATTCAGCTCCCGAAGAAAGGGCCCGGGGCTTGACCATTTCTGTTTCCCACCTTGAATACGAAACAGAAAAAAGACACTATGCTCACATTGATTGCCCTGGTCACGCCGACTATATTAAAAACATGATTACGGGAGCCGCTCAAATGGATGGAGCAATCTTAGTGGTTTCTGCTCCTGACGGTCCCATGCCCCAGACCAGAGAGCACGTTTTATTAGCGCGGCAGGTAGGATTACCTTCAATCGTTGTCTTTTTGAATAAAGTTGATATGGTGGATGATCCAGAGATTATTGATTTAGTTGAGTCTGAAGTGAGAGAACTCTTGAAAAAATATGGTTATTCAGGAGATAAAATTCCGATAATTCGGGGGTCTGCTCTAAAAGCTCTGGAGGCAAAATCTCCAGATGACGAGGCAGCTCGACCTATTCTGGATTTAGTCAAAGCCATAGATGAACATATACCTGAACCAGTCCGAGAGGTTGATAAACCTTTTTTAATGTCTATTGAAGATGTTTTCTCAATTGCCGGACGTGGTACGGTGCCTACTGGAAGAATTGAGAGAGGAGTAATTCGCCCCAACGAAGAGGTTGAGTTAATTGGTCTCCGGCCTACTGTCAAAACTGTGGCAGTGAGTATTGAAATGTTTAATAAAATGCTTGATGAGGGAAGGGCAGGAGATAATGTTGGAGTCTTGATTAGAGGTCTTAAAAAAGAAGAAGTAGAAAGAGGTCAGGTTCTGGCAAAACCAGGAACTATTACTCCTCATACTGAATTTGAGGCCGAAGTTTATATCTTGACCAAAGAGGAAGGTGGTCGGCATACTCCTTTCTTCTCTGGTTATAAACCTCAGTTTTATATACGAACTACCGATGTGACTGGAGATGTAACCTTGGTAGAAGGAACAGAGATGGTTATGCCTGGTGACACGGCTAATTTAAAAGCTAAATTAATTGCCCCAGTTGCTCTTGAGGAAAAGCAGAGATTCGCCATCAGAGAGGGAGGAAAGACAGTAGGAGCAGGAGTAGTAACCAAGATAGTTAAGTGATGAACACAAATTAAGGTTCTTTTAAGATGCCAGCAAAAACGAAAGTGAAGAAAAAAGAAGTCGAAGAAGAAGTAAAATCCAGGCTTCGGATCAAACTCCGTGCCTATGACCACAAAGTTATTGATAATAGTACTCGACAGATTGTTGAGATAGCTTTGCGCTATGGGGTTGAAATTTTAGGGCCGGTTCCCCTTCCAACCGAAACTCATAAATATACAGTGAATAGGTCCTCTTTTGTTCATAAAGATTCGAGAGAACAATTCGAAATGAGAGTTCATAAAAGATTGGTTGATATTTTAAATCCTACCCCCAAAGTTATTGATGCTTTAATGAGCCTGACTCTGCCAGCGGGAGTTGATATCGAAATAAAAATGTAGTATAATTAAAATGTTGAAATTATTAAGTTTTTAGAATTTAAGTTATATAAATAGTCACGGAAGAAAACCGGGCTATGCCCGGTTTTCAATTACCAAAATGGCAAAGTTTATTTTAGGATTAAAATTGGGTATGTCCCAAATCTTTAATGAGAAAGGTAATGTTGTTCCAGCAACAATTATTAAAGCGGGTCCCTGTTATGTTACCCAAATAAAGACAAAGGAAAAAGATGGATATTCAGCTGTTCAGATTGGTTTTATCAAAAAAACAAGAAAGATAAAAAAAACGGAAAAAGGAAAAGAATACAGATACATTAGAGAATTTAGAATTGTCAAAGAGGATAAATCCTCTTTTCCACCTTCGCCTTTGCTCCGCAAAGGCTCGGCAGGCGATGAACCTGATGGTTCATCTTCACCTTCGCCTTTGCTTCGCAAAGGCTCGGCAGGCGATGAACCTGATGGTTCATCTTCACCTTCGCCTTTGCTCCGCAAAGGCTCGGCAGGCGATGAACCTGATGGTTCATCTTCACCTTCGCCTTTGCTCCGCAAAGGCTCGGTGATTGATGTTTCAATTTTTAAAGAAGGGGATAGGGTTAAAGTTTCCGGTATTACCAAAGGCAAAGGTTTTCAGGGAGCAGTTAAAAGATGGGGATTTTCAGGAATGGGAGCTAGCCACGGAGTAAAACATGAACACCGGACCTTGGGTTCGGTTGGAAGCAGCTTTCCGGAAAGAGTAATTAAGGGAAAGAAGATGCCCGGTCGGATGGGGAGTGAAAGAGTAACGGTCAAAAATTTAAAAATAGTTAAAATTGATAAAGAAAATAATATACTTGCAATAAAGGGAACGGTGTCAGGAGCAAAAGGAACACTCTTAGAGATTCGCTCACTTACCTTATATGAAAACCGTAGTTTATAACCAAGAGGGAAAAGAAATCAGCCAGGCTTTATTACCTAAAGAAATTTTTGATGTGAAAATAAATCCTGATTTGGTTCATCAGGTAGCTGTTTCTCAAATGGCAAATCGGAGACAAGTTTCAGCCCATATCAAGACTAGAGCTGAGGTTAGGGGAGGGGGCAGAAAACCCTGGCGGCAAAAAGGAACTGGAAGGGCAAGAGCAGGTTCAATTCGTTCCCCAATTTGGAGAGGCGGGGGAGTAACCTTTGGACCTACAACTGAGAAGGTTTTCAAGAAAAGAATTCCTAAAAAGATGAGAAGGAAAGCTTTATTTATGGTTTTATCAGCTAAGGCAAAAGAGAATTTACTTTTAGTTTTAGATAATTTAAAGATTGAAAAACCTAAAACAAAATTAATAAGAGAGATATTAGATAGATTATTCTTGAAAAAAGGTTCGGGTTTAATTGCTTTGGCTAAGATTGATGAGAACATAATTAAGGCAGCCAGAAATATTCCAAAAACTGAGACGATGCAAGCTAAAGATTTAAATGTTTTAGATTTGCTTAGTTTTAAATACTTAGTGATGCCAAAAGAAGTAATAAAAGTAATAAAAGAAACATTCCTAAACAATGAACAATGAACAATGAACATTTTTTGATTATTGTTCGCTGTTCATTGCACTCTGTTCGCTGATTTTATGGCAATTTTAGATATTTTCAAAAGAAAAAAACCGAAAAAGAAAAAGATAGAAAAAAAAGAGGTTAAAAAGACCTCCGAAGTCAAAGAGGAGATGGCTGAAGGGAAAAAAGAAATAAAACGGGAAACATCTCCAGAATCTAAAAAAATTTCTGAATTACCAGTAAAAAAAGGCTTTAATATCGCCTATCGTACTTTAAAGACACCCCACATTACAGAAAAAGTGGGAGATTTGGCTAAAAAGAATCAATATGTTTTTAAAATTTGGCCAGGGGCAAATAAAACTGAAATAAAAAAAGCGATTCAGGATATTTATGGAGTAGATGTTTTAGATGTAAGAATTATTAAGATTTCGAGAAAACCCAGAAGATTAGGAAAGCAAAGAGGTTGGAGAAAAGGATATAAAAAGGCTATTATAAAAATAAAAGAGGGGCAAAAGATGGAAATATTGCCAAGGTAAAAACCAATTTCTATGAAATCTCCAAAATTACTGACAAAAAAAGAACCGGAAAAAAAGCTGCTTAAATTTATAAAAAAGAAAGCAGGAAGGGCTTGTTCAGGCCGGATAACTGTTCGTCATCGAGGGAAAGGAGCAAAAAGACTTTATAGAATCATTGATTTCGGACAGGAAAAACTCGGTCTTCAGGCTAAAGTTGTTGCTTTAGAATACGACCCTTACAGAACTAGTTTCATTGCTCTTTTAGAATACCAGGACGGAGAAAAAAGATACATTTTAGCCCCCCAAAATTTAAAGATTGGAGATGAAATTATTATTTCAGAAAAAGCTGAAATCCGGCCGGGGAATCGAAGGAAACTAAAAAATATTCCAGTAGGAACTCAGCTCTATAATGTTGAGATTGAGCCTGGCAAAGGAGGAAAATTGGTTAGGGGAGCAGGAACTGCTGCAAAAATCCTGGCTCAGGAAGGAAAGTTCGTCCATTTGGAGATGCCTTCTTCAGAAATTAGGCGGATTTCTCGAGAATGTTTTGCCTCGATTGGGATGGTTTCCCGACCCGAGCATAAATTTACTACTCTTTCAAAGGCAGGCAGAGCTCGCCATATGAGACGGAGGCCAGCTGTTCGAGGAACAGCTATGGTTCCCGCTGACCATCCTCATGGAGGAGGTGAAGGTAGGTCCCCAATTGGATTAAAACACCCAAAGACTCCCTGGGGAAGACTAGCTCTAGGGGGAAAAACAAGAAAGAAAAAGTGGACGGATAAATACATTATTAAACGAAGACACAAAAATAAATAGACATGGCAAGGTCACTTAAAAAAGGTCCATATGTGTCAGAAAAACTTTTAGGAAAGATTAAGAAATTAAAACCAGGCACAAAGGAAATTATAAAAACTTGGTGCCGGGCTTGTGTTATTACCCCAGAAATGATTGGTTTTACTTTTGGCGTCCATAATGGGAAAGAACACATTCCTGTTTATGCGACTGAAGATATGGTTGGTCACCGACTTGGGGAATTTGCTCTGACGACTAAATTTTCAAGGCATGGCGGAAGAATGCAGAGGGAGTTAGAGCAAAAAGCAACTGAAAAGGAAGTAGAGAAAGTAAAAGAAGCTGAGTAAAGGAAACAGCTATCATAATTCTTATTATTAATGCTAAATGTAATTTTTTTAATAATATGTCAGTAGTTGCTAAATTAAAATATTTACGGATTGCCCCCAGAAAAGTTCGCTTGGTTTGTTATCTCATTCGAGGAAAATCAATTAAGGAAGCTCAGAGTATTTTAGATTTTACTGTAAAAAAAGCGGCTCAGCCCCTTTTAAAACTCTTAAAATCTGCCCTTTCTAACGCTAAACATAATTTCCAGTTATTAGATGAATCAAATCTTTATATCTCTAAAATTATAGTTGAGGAGGGGCCAAAATTAAAAAGATGGAGGGCTCGGGCCCGGGGAACAGTTGCCTCAATTCAAAAAAAGACTTCTCATATAACAATAATTCTTGATGAAATTTCAAAAAAGCCGAAAAAAGTAAAAAAGGTTAGAAAGGTTGAAAAAGCTAAAGGAGTGAAAAGAATTCCCCGGCTGAAAAAACCAAAACTAAAACCAGAGATGGAAATATCCAAACCAAAAATTGAAAAGGGGGTAAAAAGAATATTTAGGCGAAAAGCCTTCTAAAACATGACTCATAAGGTTCACCCAAAAGCATTTAGAATAAAAGAAGCAACTGACTGGGATTCTCGTGGATTTTATAAAAAAAACCTTTCAGAATACCTGAAAGAGGATTTTGAAATTAGAGAATTTCTAAGAAAAAAATTAAAGAATATGGGGGTTGAAAAAATTGAAATTGAAAGGTTTCCAAGGAAATTAAATATTATTATTTCGAGTGTTAGGCCGGGTCTTATCATTGGCAGAGGAGGAGGAGGGGTTGAAGTGTTAAAAAAAGAATTAAAAAAAGTTTTGACTACGCCCTCTTCGGAATTAAGAATTGAGATTAGAGAAATTAAAAATCCTTGGCTTTCCGCTGTCTTGGCTGCAGAATGGATTGCTCAACAAATCGAGAAAAGAGTTCACTACAGGAGAGTATTAAAACGGGCTTTAGATAAAATTACAGTTAATAAAGCTGCCCAGGGAGCGAGAGTAGAGGTCGCCGGTAGATTAAACGGGGTAATGATTGCCCGGACTGAATGGTTAAAGAAAGGTCGTCTTCCTCGTCAAACTCTGAGAGCTGTGATAGATTATGGGAAAGCAAGAGCTCATTGTTCTTATGGAGTGATAGGGGTTAAGGTCTGGATATATAAAGGAGAAAAATTCGAATAAATGAAGACATGGCGATATTAATTCCACGAAAAGTTAAACATCGAAAATGGCAAAAAGGAAGAAGTAAAGGGATGGAGACTCGGGGAACTGAGCTGGTTTTTGGCAGTTATGGTTTAAAAAGTCTGCAAGAAGGGTGGATTAGTTCTCGCCAAATAGAAGCAGCTAGAAGAAGTATCATTAGATATCTAAAAAAGGGAGGAAAGCTCTGGATTAGAATTTTTCCTCAAAAACCAATAACTAGGAAAGGAACAGAAATTCCCATGGGGGGAGGAAAAGGGAGTGTAGATCATTATGTTTTTCCAATAAAGCCTGGCCGAATTATTTTTGAATTAGAAGGAATAAAAATAACCGAAGCTCAGGAATCCTTAGAGAAAGCAGCTGATAAATTATCGGTTAAGACGAGATTTATTAAGAGAACATGAAAATGACAGAATTGAGTCAAAAGCCAAAAAATGAATTGAAGATTTTACTATCTGAAAAAAGAGAGAGATTGCGACAATTAAGATTTAAAATATCTTCAGGTAAAGTTAAGAATGTCAGAGAAATTAGAATGACAAAGAAAGATATCGCGAGAATATTAACGATATTACAAGAAACAAAAAACAAGAAACAAGAAACAAACAATACTCAATAACCAAATTTCAATAACCAAACAATTTGGTGATTATATCTTGGTTATTGTATCTTGAATTATATATGCCAAAAAAACAAATAACTGGGGTAGTTGTTTCAACTAAAATGAAAAAGACGGTAGTAGTTAAAGTGGAAAGAATAAAAGAACACCCGAGGTACAAAAAGAGGTACAAAGTTCACAAAAAATATAAAGCCCATTATAAAAGCGGAGAGTGCAAAATGGGAGATAAGGTTATTATTGAAGAATGTAGGCCAATGTCAAAAGAGAAAAGGTGGAGAGTAATCGGCAAAGCCTAAATGAACAATGAACAATGAACAATTTTTAATTATTGTTCGCTGTTCGTTGCTCACTGTTTACTGATAATCATGATACAGACCCAAACAATGTTAAAAGTTGTCGACAATACCGGAGCTAAAGTCATCCAGTGTTTTCGAGTCTTGGGTGGTACCAGGCGGCGTTATGCTCAAATTGGAGATATTATAGTTGCCACCGTGAAAGAAGCTGAACCAAGGAGGATTGTTAAAAAACACGATATAGTTAGAGCAGTAATTATTCGTCAAAAAAAAGCCTACAGGAGAAATGATGGTTCTTATGTTAGATTTGATGAGTCAGCCGCCGTAATTCTTGAAGGGAAAACAAAAGATCCAAAAGGAGGAAGAATTTCCGGACCCGTACCAAAAGAGTTAAAAGAAAAGGGATTTGAAAAGATTGCTGCCTTGGCCGAAGAACTCGTGTAAACAGATTAAAGATTTAATCTTAATCTAATGAAAATAAAAAAAGGTGATACAATTTTAATAATTTCCGGTAAAGACAAAGGTAGAAAAAGTAAGGTTTTAGAGGTTCTTCCTAAAGAGCAGAGAGTTATAATAGAAGGTGTTAATATAAGAAAAAAACATGTCAGACCGAAAAAGACGGGGGAGAAGGGTCAAATTATAGAAACACCCGGTCCCGTCCATATTTCTAATCTAAAGCTTATTTGTCCAAAATGCGGAAAAGCAATCCGGACTGGTTACAAAATAACGTCAAATATCAAAGCTCAAGAATCAAAAGTAAGAATTTGTAAGAAATGTGGACAAGAAATATGATAGCTAGATTGCCAGAAAAATACAAAAGAGAAGCTATTCCTCAGATGATGAAAAAGTTTGGTTATAAAAATATTATGGCTGTCCCGAAGATTGAAAAAGTTGTAGTCAATACTGGCTTTGGTAGATTGATTGCTGATAAAACTTCCCAAGAACAGAAAAAATTTTTTGAAGCTATTTTAGAAGATTTTAGCTTAATTACCGGGCAAAGGCCTGTTTTAACGAGAGCAAAAAAGTCAATTTCCGGCTTTAAAATTCGTCAAGGCCTTCCAATCGGGGCTCAGGTTACATTGAGAGGAGAAAGAATGTTTGATTTTTTAGAAAGATTAATTAATATTGGTCTTCCCAGATCTCGCGATTTTCAGGGGATTGACTCGAAATCATTTGATAAAAAGGGAAATTTAACTATTGCTATTCGAGAACACATTACCTTTCCCGAAATTTTAATAGAGAAGGCAAAAAATATTTTTGGTCTTGAAATTACCGTGGTAACTACGGCGAAAAAAAGAGAAGAAGGGATAGAATTATTAAAGTTACTCGGCTTTCCAATTAAGATTTAAAAGTATGGCGACGAAAGCTAAGATAGTAAAATCTAAAAAGAAACCTAAATTTAGTTCGAGAATAGTTCGGCGTTGCTTTAGATGTGGAAGGAAAAGAGGATATATGAGAAAATTTGGATTATGCCGGATATGTTTTAGAGAGATGGCAAACCAAGGATTAATTCCGGGAGTAAAGAAATCATCCTGGTAAAAATTTCTAAATATGACTGACCCTATCACCGATATGCTCAACCGAATAAGAAATGCTCAAGCTGTTTTAAAAGAAACAGTTGATATTCCTTTTTCTAATTTAAAATATGAAATTTCTATAATTTTAGAAAAGGAAAATTTTATTGAGAAGGTCGAAAAAAAAGGAAGGAAAACTAAAAAATTCATTAAAATTAACTTAAAATACTTACCTTCCCGAGCGACAGCGAAAGGAGAAGATAAAATAAAGGTGGCAGCAATTTCTGGTTTAAAAAGAATTTCTAAACCAGGCCAAAGGATTTATCTTTCAGTTAAAAAAATCCGGAGAGTGAGAGGGGGTTATGGAATAGCAATAATCTCAACGCCAAAAGGATTGATGACAAATAAGGACGCTAGAAAAAAGAAATTAGGAGGAGAGATAATTTGCGAAATATGGTGAGGCGCTCGGGAAGCTTACCTCGGCAACCACCCTCGCGCTTTACATTTCAAGTTCTATGTCCAGAGTAGGTAAAAAACCAATTTTAATACCAGAAGGTGTAGAAATTAAAATAGAGAACCAGAAAGTTAAAATTTTAGGTCCCAAAGGGGAACTCGAGAGAGAAATTCGCCCGGAGATTAGAGTTGAGTTAAAAGAAGGCAAAATTTTTGTTTTACCAAAAATTGAGACTAAAAAAACCAAGGCTTTTTGGGGATTGACTCGGTCCCTCCTCGCCAACGCAATAGAAGGAGTAACCGCAGGTTTTAAGAAGAAATTACAGATAGAAGGGCTTGGTTTTAGAGCAAGTTTGGAGGGAGATAATTTAGTATTACAAGTTGGGTTTACCCACCCCGTTAAATTGAAAACGCCGGGAGGTATAAAATTTTCAGTCGAAAAAAATATTATTACCGTTTCGGGAATTGATAAAGAATTAGTGGGTAAAATAGCTGCCAAAATAAGAAAAGTAAAACCTCCTGAACCCTACAAAGGAAAAGGAATTAGATATTTGGGAGAAGTAATTAGGAAGAAGGTAGGAAAAAAAGTAGCAACTACTACAGAGTAACAGCTTAGCTTATTTTTGCTTAAAATGTTGAAAAAACAACAAAAACGCTATAGACGTCATAAAAGAGTAAGGGCCAAAATTTTTGGTATGGTTTCTCGACCACGACTTTGCGTTTTCAGGTCTCCAAAACATATTTACGCTCAGTTAATTGATGATGAAAAAGGAATAACCTTGGTGTCAGCTTATGACTTGGAATTAACCCCTCAACTCAAGACTAAAAAAGAAACCAAGGCAAGAGCCGGAATCAGGCGGAAAAAAAACCAAAAAGAGACAAAAATTTTTAAGGGAAAGATTGCTTTAGCCTCCGAGGTCGGAAAGTTAATTGCTAAAAAAGCCCTGAAAAAGAAAATTGAAAAAGTGGTCTTTGACAGGGGAGGGTATGCTTTTCATGGAAGGGTTAAGGCCCTATCAGAAGGGGCAAAGAAAGGAGGTCTGAAGTTTTAGATTTATTTTTAATCTTAAGTCTATTCATGGCAAAAGAAAAATTCACAGAAAAAGAAAAACCAAAGGAGGAGTTTGAATCCAAACTACTTGATTTGGCCAGGGTAGTTCGGGTGGCGGCCGGCGGCCGGCGTTTTCGCTTTCGCGCGGTAATGGTGATTGGCAATAAAGAGGGGAAGGTTGGAGTGGGGGTAGCTAAGGGAGCAGATGTTGCTGAGGGAGTTGAGAAAGCGACAAGGATGGCTAAGAAAAATTTAATAGAGGTTCCCATTGTAAATGGTTCTATTCCTCATCAGGTGGAAGCAAAATTTGGACCAGCTAAAGTTTTACTCAGACCCCAAAGAAAAGGAAGAGGATTAGTGGCCGGGGGAACGGTTAGGGTTATTTGCAGTTTAGCCGGAATAAAAAACATTTCTTCAAAAATCTTAGGAAGAACGAGCAATAAATTAAACAATGCCAGAGCAACCATCAAGGCCCTACAAGAATTAAAAATAAAAACGTAAAACCACCATGCAGTTACACGAATTACGTCCAAAATATAAATTAAAACGACGAAAAAGAGTTGGTCGTGGAGGCAAAAGGGGGACCTATTCTGGCAAAGGCCAAAAAGGTCAAAAATCCCGGGCAGGCAAGAGATTTAAGCCGGTAATTCGCGAGCTTATAAAAAGATATCCGAAGTTAAGAGGATACAAGTTTAGACTCTTAAAATTAAAACCAGCCATAATTAATCTGGAAACCCTTGAAAAAAATTTTAAAGGAGGTGAAATTATTAATCCTCAAATTTTGATTAAACAACAGCTAGTCCGTAGAATAAAAGGAAAGATACCAGAGGTTAAGATTTTGGCTAAAGGAGAACTGACTAAAAAACTAATTATCGAAAACTGTCAAGTGTCGAAATCGGCGAAAGAAAAAATAGAAAAGACAGGAGGCAGTGTAAAATAAAAATTCTTTTGCCTCATAAAAGATATGTGGTATCGAAAAATTACCCAAATATTTAAAATCCATGATTTAAGAAACAAGATATTATTTGTTTTAGGAGTTTTTTTGATTTTTAGAATAATGGCTAATATTCCTATGCCTGGAATTGATGCTCAAAAAATGCGGGAATTTTTTGAGGGATTTCAGATTTTCGGTCTTTTAAATATTTTTACTGGCGGCGCTTTGGATAAACTTTCCATTATTATGCTTGGCTTGGGTCCTTATATTACGGCAGTTATTGTTATTCAGCTTCTAACCATGATATTTCCTAAACTTGAGAGATTGTACAAAGAAGAAGGAGAGCAAGGCCGCCAAAAATTTAATCAATATGGAAGATTGCTGACTGTTCCATTTGCCGTGCTTCAGAGTTACGCAATGTTAATTTTATTCCAGAGACAAAATGTTATAGGTAGTCTTTCTCCTATTTTACTTTTAACTTCAATTTTAACAGTTACAGCCGGAGCCGTATTTTTAATGTGGCTTGGGGAGCTAATTACTGAAAAAGGGATTGGTAATGGAATTTCGCTCTTAATTTTTGCCGGAATTGTTTCTGCCGTTCCAAGTAATATTCGGCAGTTAGCTTTAACCTGGGATCCGGCTAAAATCCCATCTTATTTGCTCTTTTTTAGTATGGCTTTGATTATTATTGCCGGAGTAGTTTTAATTAACGAGGGTAGGCGAAATATTCCAGTTTCTTATGCTAAAAGAGTCAGGGGAATGAAAATGTATGGCGGTGTTTCTACTTATTTACCTTTAAATGTCAATCCAGCCGGAGTAATTCCTATAATTTTTGCCTTATCGATTTTGCTCTTCCCCGGGATGATAGCTAATTTTTTGGCTGGAACAGAAGGAGCAATTGGAAGGATAGCTCAGGGAATAGGGGAATTCTTGCAAAATGTCTGGGTTCATGGAATTTTGTATTTTCTATTAGTTTGTCTCTTTACCTATTTTTATACCGCCGTGACTTTTGACCCCAAGGCTATTTCTTCTAATTTGAAAAAAATGGGTGGATTTATTCCTGGTATCAGGCCAGGAGACTCAACTGCCAACTTTTTATATTATATTTTAAACCGAATTTTACTTATTGGAGCCTTATTTTTAGGGACGATTGCTGTCCTTCCATCAATTATTGGAGGGATAACCGGAGTGATGGTTTTTCAATTTTTAATTGGAGGAACCTCTCTACTTATTGTAGTAAGCGTAGTTCTTGAGACCCTTCGCCAAATTAATGCCCAGCTTCAGATGAGAGAATATGAAACTTTCTAAAAAATTAAACACTAAAAACTATAAACTAAAAACTAAGAATTACTTGGTAGTGATTATTCTGGGGCCGTCGGGCTCGGGCAAAGGAACCCAGTCCAAACTACTTGTTAGAAAATTTGGGTTCGATTATTTCGGGTCGGGTGATGCCCTTCGTAAACGACAAAAAATAGCTGATTTCACCGGAAAGAAACTTATTAGAGTTATGAATCTCGGGGAGTTAGTCCCTTCTTTTGTAATTTCCAAACTCTGGATAGATAAATTGGAAAAACTTAAACAGAGCAAAGGAACCAACGGTTTTGTTCTTGATGGTAGTCCAAGAAAAATCGCTGAGGCTAAATTTTTTGACGAAGCATTGATTTGGTACGAATTCCAAAAAAAAGTAAAGGTTATTTTCATTAATATTTCAAGAAAAGAGTCACTCCATCGTTTAACAAAAAGAAGGATATGTAAAAAATGTGGCAGATTAATTCCCTATATTGGGAAGTTTAAATCACTTAAAAAATGTGACAAATGCGGAGGGAGGCTCATATTTAGGCCTGACGATAAACCGAGAGCCATAAAAAAGCGCCTGGAAGAATTTAAAAGAGAGGTGATACCAGTAATAAATTACTACAAAAAACAAGGGAAATTAATTGAGATAGATGGAGAAAGGAGCATTGAGGCTATTTTCCAGGATATTTTAAAAGCAATAGAATAATAACCAAGATACAAGAAACAATAACCAAACAAACCTCAATAACCAATATTCAATCACCAAAATTTTGGTTATTAGTGTTTGGTGATTAGTTATTGTTTGTATCTTGTTTCTTGGTTATTGGTTATTTTGATGTTTTCAATAAAAACTCCAGAAGAAATCGCTATAATGGCGGAAGGTGGTAAAATCCTGGCAAAAATTATTAAAGAATTGGAGAAAAAAGTTCAGCCGGGAATTGCCACCAAAGAATTAGAAAGGCTCGCTGAAAGCCTGATTTTAAAATCTGGGGGAAAGTGTTCTTTTAAGGGATACCAAGGGTATCCTTTTTGTCTTTGTACTTCAATAAATGAAGAAATCGTCCATGCAGTTCCTTCTCAAAGAAAATTAAAGGAAGGAGATGTATTGTCTTTAGATATCGGAATGAAATATAATGGTTATCATTCTGATATGGCGGTTACTTTGCCGGTTACGCGACCCGGCCGCGTAGAGAAAATTGACCCAGAGGCTTTAAGATTAATTCGGGTAACAAAGAAATCCTTAAAAAGGGGAATTAAAAAAGTTCGCCCGGGAAATACTTTCGGCGATATTGGAAATACCATTCAAAGATATATTGAGGGCCAGGGATTTAATGTTGTTCGAGACCTTTGTGGTCATGGAATTGGCCGAGAACTTCACGAAGAACCTCAAATTTTAAATTATGGAAAAAGACACGCAGGCCCTGAAATTAAAGAAGGGATGGTATTTTGTATTGAACCTATGGCGATAATGGGGGATTGGAAGATAAAAAAAGCAAAAGACGGTCACGCTTTTGAAACAGGGGACGGGTCTCTGTCAGCTCATTTTGAACACACAATGGTAGCAACAAAAGATGGTTGCCGAATCCTGACGGTCTAAAACCCAACGTTAGTTCTTGGGGCGCCAGTCAAACTGAGCGTCCCTGTTTTATTTTTGGAAAATTTGTGCTAAGATAATTTAATGCCAAAAATTTATCTATCCGTCATCGTTCCTGCCTATAATGAGGAAAAGCGATTACCCAAAACTTTAAAAGAGATTAATAAATATTTGTCAGAGCAAAGTTACGATTATGAAATCATTGTTGTTTCTGATGGGTCGAAAGATAGAACAGTTGAAGTTGTTAGAAATTTAATGACCGAAATTAAAAATCTGAGAATCCTTGATTTTAAAGAAAATCGGGGTAAAGGTTTTGGTGTCCGCCAGGGAATGATAGCAGCTATTGGCGAGTATCGATTATTTACTGATTCTGATAATTCAACTTCAATTGATCAAGTTGAGAAAATGTGGCCAGAATTTAAGCAGGGCTATGATATTGTTATTGGGTCAAGAGATGTGAAGGGAGCAATTTTGGATCCCCCCCAGCCCTGGATAAGAAATGTAATTTTAGGGGAAAGCTTTAAGTTGTTTAGAAAAATAATTATTGGCCTTTGGAGAATCCAGGACAGCCAATGCGGATTTAAAGGATTTACCAAGAAAGCAACTGAGGACATTTTTCCACGGTGCATTATTGATCGTTGGGCCTTTGACCCGGAAATTTTAGTTATCGGGAAATTATTAGGATATAAAATCAAAGAAATCCCGGTTTATTGGAAAAATGATCCAGAAAGCAAAGTAAAGTTTAAAGGCATGGTGAAAATGGGAATTGATTTGTTAAAAACAAGGTGGAACATACTTACTCGTAAATACGATTAAGTAAATTTTATGAAAGGCTTTTCAAAAAAACCAATCAAAACTAAAGAGATCAAGTTTCCCTCTGAACTTCGTTATGATTTAACCTCAAGAGATTGGGTTGTTATTGCTACAGGCCGAGCAAAAAGGCCGGAAACTTTCAAAAAAGAAAAGCGGAAAAAAGAGGAACTCCCTAAAACTACATGTCCCTTTTGTCAAATTTCCTCTCAAGAAGCCCCTACTTTGATTTTTTCTCATGGAAAAAAAATACCTCTAGACCGGGGAATTCCTAAAAATTGGACCACTATTTCTATTCCCAACAAATTTCCAGCCTTCCTTCCTTCTGAAGAATTAAATCCCAGAACTGAAGGAGGATTTTATAAAACAATAAATGCGGTAGGTTTCCATGAAGTAGTAATTACCAGAGACCATAAAAAATCAATGGGGCAATTTTCAATCAGCCAGGTTAAAGAAGTATTTGATGTTTACCAAGAAAGATATTTAGAATTAATGAAAGAAAAATTTGTTAATTATGTTTCTATTTTTCATAACCATAAAGCTGAAGCCGGAGCTTCCATATCTCATCCTCACTCCCAGATTATAACTACCCCTTTAATTGACGTTGACATTAAAAAAGCTCTCTCCAATTCAAGGAAATATTACAGAGCCCATCGAAAATGTATTTATTGTCAGATGAATAATTGGGAAAAGAAAAATAAAAAAAGAGTAGTTTTTGAAAATAAAGATTTTTTAGTAATTTGTCCTTTTGCTTCAAAAGCTGCCTTTGAGGTTATTATCTCTCCCAAAAAACATTTGAGTAATTTCGAAGAAATTACTGAAAAAGAAAAAAAGCTTTTATCTCAAGCTTTCCAGATAGCCTTAAATAAACTTTACAAAGCCTTAAATGACCCAGCTTATAATTTCTATTTGCATACTTCCCCTTGCGATGGGAAAAAATATCCTTTTTACCACTGGCACTGGACAATATTACCAAAAACCTCCACCTGGGCTGGTTTTGAAATCGGCACCAGAATGGAAATTTCTACCATTGAACCTGAAAAAGCTGCTGAATATTTAAGAAAACAATAAGTATTGCTCGGGAACACAATTTTTAGGACAATCGCTCGGCAACAAAGTCTCAAAGTACCGACCCTCAAAATCCCAGCGTGATTTTGGAGTCTGCGTTCTCGGCGTCTGACTCGCCTTCGGCGAGACCATGCTCAGCCGCCTCCGAAAGCTACTTTGAGGATTTGTTGCCTCGCTTTATGAAACCACTCATTGTAGCAAACTGGAAATGTAATCCAATAATCTTAGAGGAAGGTAAGCTGCTTTTTAATTCAATAAAAAAAGGAATAAAGAATATTAAAAATGTGGAAGTAATAATCTGCCCACCGTTTATTTATATTCCAACATTCCAACATTCCAACATTCTAACAGTTAAGCTTGGTGCTCAAAATTGTTTTTGGGAAGAGAAGGGAGCTTTTACCGGAGAAATTTCTCCTCGAATGCTTAAAGATATAGGGGTGAAGTATGTTATTTTAGGTCATTCTGAAAGGAGGATTTACCTTGGTGAAACCGACGAAATGATAAATAAAAAAATAAAGTTAGTTTTGAAAGCAAAATTAAATCCTATTTTATGTGTTGGAGAGACTGAAGAGGAGAGAAGCCAAGGAAGAACCCAGGAAGTTTTAAAAAATCAATTAATATCTGCTCTTTCGAACATTTCTAAATCTATAATTCAAAATTCAAAATTCTCAGTTGCCTATGAACCAATTTGGGCAATTGGAACAGGAAAAGCTTGTGAAACTAACGAAGCTCAAACTATGGGTTTATTCATTCGAAAAATTATAACCCAGCTTTATGGGGGTTTTATTTCTAAAAAGGTTCGGATACTATACGGAGGAAGCATAAACTCCCAAAATGGGCTGAGTTATATTAAAGAGGCAAGAATGCAAGGGCTTTTAGTGGGAGGAGCATCTTTAAATAAGCAAGAATTTATCCAAATTATAAAGAAGATTGCAAGTAGTTGACTTAATTAGGAACTTTTGCTACATTAATATTATTATGGAGAATTTTTCTAAAGGCCATTTTTATAATCCAACCCGAGGAAATTTAACATTGCCAAAGGTAATTGAAGAGATATTAAATTATATTAAAGAGAAGCCAGAGAAATTTTATGACATTATTGTTGGCTGTGATTCATCCTCAAGCCAGGAACCTCATTTCCCCGTGGCAGTAGTTATTTTGAGGACAGGAGAGGGAGGGAGATTTTTTCTTAAAAAAATAAGTTATCCTTTTTCTTCAAAAAAGAAATTTTATAACTGGAAAGAAAGAATTTTGGAAGAAGTTTTGCTATCTTGCCAGCTGGCCTTATTTTTGAGGGAAAATTTAGAAAAACAAATCAAAAAGTCAGTTTCTCTACCTAATTATCAGTTTCGATATATTCATGCTGATATTGGAGAAAATGGGCAGACAAAAGATATGATAAAAGAAGTGACTGGCCTTATTCAGGGAAATGGGTTTGAGCCCAAAATAAAACCAGAATCTTTCGTTGCCTCAACAGTAGCAGATAGATATACCTAGAAATAAAAGATGAATTCAAAAGAGCTTCGTCAGAAATTTTTAGAGTTTTTTGAAAAAAGAGGGCATAAAGTAGTGCCCTCAAGTTCGTTATTATCAACTGACCCCAGTGTTTTGTTTACTAGTGCCGGAATGCAGCAATTCAAAGTCTATTATTTAGGCGAGAAATCACCCTATGGGTTGGATGTTGTTTCCTGTCAGAAATGTTTCAGGACCTCTGATATTGAGGAAGTGGGAGATGAGAGCCATCTTACTTTTATTGAAATGCTGGGCAATTTTTCTTTTGGGGGATATTTTAAAAAAGAAGCGATAAATTTGGCTTATCAATTTCTTTTTAAAGAATTAAAATTGCCAATAGAAGAAGCTATTTTCACGGTTTTTAAGGGTAACAAAGATGTTCCAGAAGACAAAGAATCGATTGAAATTTGGAAGAAATTAGGAATTCCCGAAAATAAGATAAAAAAATGTGGAAAAGCAGATAATTTTTGGGGCCCGACTGGTAAAGAAGGTCCCTGCGGACCAACAACCGAAATTTATCTTCGAGGCATTGAGGTTTGGAATTTGGTTTTTAACGAATATTATCAAGACAAGAACGGAAAATTAACACCATTGAAACAAAAGGGAGTAGATACTGGAATGGGTCTGGAAAGATTAGCTATGGTTGCTCAGGGCAAAAATTCAGTTTATGAAAATGATTTATTCAATTCTATAATAAAAGAAATCGAAAAGAGAGAAGCTAAACCTTATTCCCTAAACCCTAAGCCCTATCGTATTATTGCTGACCACATTAAGAGTTCGGTTTTTTTGATTTCAGAAGGAATTTTTCCTTCTAATGTGGAAGAAGGTTATGTTTTAAGAAGAATTCTGCGAAGAGCGATAAGATTTGGGAAACTTTTAGATTACAGTCCACTCACTACCCAATATAGTTTTTTGATTCCTTTGGCTCAAAAAGTTATTGAAATTTATCAAGACATTTACCCCGAAATAAAATCCCGAGAAGCTGATATCTTAACTGTTATTCAAAAAGAAGGAGAGAAATTTGAAAAAACTCTTGAAAAAGGACTCAAAGAGTTTGGGAAAATTTCAGCCAAAGGCAATATTAAAGGAGACGAAGCCTTTCATCTTTACGATACTTACGGCTTTCCATTAGAGTTGACCGGAGAGTTGGCTAAAGAAAAGGGACTGAAGGTCGATGTTAAAGGATTCGAGGAATCTTTTAGGAGACATCAAGAGATTTCAAGAGCAGGTGTAGAAAAAAAATTTGGCGGAGTAGGAAAGGAAATAACTTACGAATCAGCTAAGCTTCATACAGCTACCCATTTACTTCATTCAGCTTTGAGAAAGATTCTCGGTGAACATGTTAAACAAATGGGCTCAGATATTACTTCCCAAAGACTTCGATTTGATTTCTCTCACTCGCAGAAAATGACACCAGAAGAAATCAAGGAAGTTGAAGATTTAGTTAATCAAAAAATTAGAGAAAATTTGGGGGTAAAAAAAGAAGAGATGTCATTGAAAGAAGCTCTAAATTCAGGAGCTTTATCTTTTTTTAAAGAAAAATACCCGGAAAGAGTAACGGTTTATTCGGCTGGCGATTTTTCAAAAGAAATTTGTGCCGGTCCCCACGTTAACAAAACCTCAGAACTTGGCAAATTTAAAATTATAAAGGAAGAATCTTCTGGAGCAGGCGTAAGAAGAATTCGGGGAATTTGTTCGCCTTTGGCGAAGAAATCTTCAGCTAAGCCGAACATTTTAAAATAATCAATATTTGTTTTTAAATAAAGAGAGTGATAAAATAAGAGGCGATGATAAATTTCTCGTTATTCCAAAAGAAAGAAGAGATATTTTTAGGATTGGATATCGGCACAGAAGCGGTAAAAGCTATAATTTTTTCTCTCTCAGAAAAAAAAGATAAAAAGATTACTATTTTGGGAAACTCTCTTTCCTACTTTGACAGTTACGGGGTATTTGACAGTCAGGATTTCGAAGCTGATGTTGTCAAAAGAACTATTTCAAAAACGATTAAAGAAGCTCAAGAAAAAGTTAATCAAAAGCCGAGCGAGGCGGGAGATGAGATTTTGTCTCAGCGACCGCCTAATCTGAGATTACTTGAATTGCCAGCTAACATTTTAAAAGGAAGAATTGTTTTTCAGTCTTTTAAAAGAAAAAATTCTCAATCCATTATTGACAAAAAAGAGAAAGAAGTGATTTATCAGAAGATTTTAAGCAAAGCTCAAAATGAAATTTCCCAGATTTTTGCCACAGAATCCGGCATTTTGCCGAAAGATATTCACTTTATTAACCTAAAAATCCTGGAAATAAAAATTGATGGATATCAAGTACCAGCTATTCAAGGGTATGATGGGGAAAATTTAGATTTTAGAATTTTAGCTATTTTTTTACCGAAATATTATTTAGAGAATATAAGAAAAATTATTCAGGATTTAATTCCTACTGATTTTTATAAAGGAGAGAGATTAAAGATTCTGAACCTTGCAGAACTTTTACCTTATTTTTTCAAAGACAGGATAGTCGATGGAATTTTTCTTGATGTTGGAGGAAATTTGACCCAGATTTTTTTAGTAAACAATGGAAAACTAAATAATGTCGGTGAATTCGAAATAGGAGGAAAAACTTTTTCCCAAGCTCTTTCTCAGGGTTTGGGAATAGAAATTTCAGGGGCAAGAGTTTTAAAAGAAAATTATTCTAAAGGAGAATTATCAGAAGAAGTGAGAAAAAGAGTTAGAGAGATTTTTTTTCAATCTTTAGGAGATTGGTTCAAAAATCTAAAACTAAAATTAAAGACCCAAAGGATTTTTGACGGAGGTCGGACCTCTGCAGGTTTACTACTTCCATCAACTTTTTTTCTTTTCGGGGGAGGAAGTCAACTGCCCGAAATTCAGGAAATTTTAGAAGAGGGGAATTGGAAGGGCTTTTCTTTTTTTACTCCCCCAAAAGTAAAATTTATTTATCCAAAGGACTTCAGAAATATTGAAGATATAACAAAAAAATTAAATAGCCCTCAAGACGTCCCTGCCTTACTACTTTGTTATGCCTGCTAAATCTAAACCCAAAAAAATTTTTGATATTTTTCCTCCCGAAACTTCTCCGGCTACCTTTAGACCGGAGGAGTTTCAAGCTCCGAAATTACCAAGCAGAAAACATCTGAGAGGGAAGAAAAGTTTGATTTTAGTTGTTGGAATTTTAATTTTAACCGGGATTTTTGCTTACTTTTTATTACCTCGAGCTCAAATAGAAATTTGGCCGGAAACTCAAACTTTGAATTTTAAAGAAAAGGTAGAAGTCTCTTCCCAAGTAATTCAGCCTAATCCTGGCTTTTGGCTAAAGCGTGGGGCTATCCCTGGGAAAGCTTTTTATAATCAGAAATCTTCTTCTCAAGAATTTCTTTCATCAGGTAAACTAATTAAAAAAGAGAAGGCAGGAGGTATAATTCGAGTTTACAATGCTTATTCTACCTCTTCTCGAGTACTGATATCTTCTCGTTTTATTTCGGCAGATGGAAAATTATTTTGGTCATTAAGAAAAGAGATGATTCCCGGGGCAAAATATAAAGAGGGAAATCTTATTCCAGGTTACGCCGACATTAAGGCTCAGGCAGCCGAAGTCGGAGAAGATTATAATATTAAACCTTCTACTTTTGCTCTTCCTGCGCTTGCCGGAAGTCCATTATACACTACCATTTATGGAAAATCTTTCTCTCCTATGACAGGTGGCTTTAAAGGTGAAGTTTCTCAGGTTACTCAGGGAGATTTAGAGAGGGCAGAAAATATTTTAGCCACCAATCTTTTTGAAGAGGGGAGTAAAGCTTTAGAAAATGAGCTCCAGTCGAATAAAAATTCCTCAGATTTTATCTTGCTTGATGAAGCTCAAAGTCAAGAAATTATTGAGGGTTCATCTTCGGCCAACCCGGGTGATGAGGTTGAGGCGTTTAATTTCCAGGTTAAAGTTGATTCAAAGGCTTTAGTATTTAAAAAATCTGATTTAGAAGATTTTTCTAAAGAATTTATTCTTTCTCAAGTACCTCAAAATGATTTAGAGCCAAATATCTTCTGGTTAAATAAAAAAATTCATAATGAAAGTCTAAAAATAGATTTTAGACCAGAATCAATAGATTTGAAATCAGAGAAGATTGTCTTAAATTTAGATATCACTGCTAAAATTTATTCAGATATTAATGAGATTAGCCTAAAAAAAGCTCTTTTCGGCAAACCCTTAGAAGAAACCCGAATTCTTTTGGAAGACCAACCTCAAGTTGCTAAAGTCCAGGTAAAATTTTGGCCATTTTGGGTAAAGAGAATTCCCCAAAATATGGGAAGGATTAGAATAAAACTAAATGTTGACTAGTTTAGGAAAATTTGTTATTGTAAATAATTATTTTGATGGTAAATCCAAATAAAAAATTCTTACAAAAATTCGGTCGGGTAATAGAAGCTCTACCCAGTATCCATTTCCGGGTAAGGTTAGATGATGGGAAAGAAATAATTGCTCATCTGGCTGGGAAATTAAGACTTTATCGAATAAAAGTTTTACCTGGGGATAAAGTAACAGTAGAAATGAGCCCTTATGATGAAAAAAGGGGAAGAATAGTATATCGTGGAAAATAAATTAAAGATTAAAGTTATAAGATTTGAATTAATTTAACTTTAACCTTCAACCTTAAATCGATTATGAAAGTAAGGTCATCAGTTAAAAAAATTTGTAAAAATTGTAAGATAGTTCGGCGAAAAGGCCGACTCTATGTTATCTGTAAAAATCCCAAGCATAAACAACGCCAAGGATGACCGCTCGGGAAGTAATTTGTATCATTCGCATTATATTTCTATGCCGAGAATAGCTGGTGTAAATATACCAGAACAAAAACAAATAGAAATTGCCTTGACCTACATCTTTGGCATAGGGCTGGCTTTGAGTAGAAAGATTTTAGCTACAGCTGGCATTGAGAAATCCAAACTTGCATCCAAACTAACTTCAGAAGAAATAAATCTGCTTAAAGAGATTATTGAAAAAAAATATAAAATTGAGGGAAATCTTAAAAGAGAGATAATGATGAATATTAGAAGATTAAAAAATATATCTTCTTTTCGAGGAATTCGTCATATTAAAGGGCTACCGGTGAGAGGCCAAAGAACCCGAACAAATACTCGGACTGTCCGGGGGAATGTCAGAAAAACAGTAGGCTCGGGAAAGAAACCTGCTCCAGCCCCCAAGTAATGATTTATGGGTAAAAAGAGAATCGTCACTAAAACAGAAGAAGAGCTTTTAAAAGAAAGAGAAAAAGTACAAGAGCGCCTGAAAAAAGAGGTTAAACTTAAGCCTTCTCGAAAGATTACAGAAGGTAGAATTTATATTTTAGCTTCTTATAACAACACCATTATTACCTTAACTGATCTTCGGGGAAATGTTTTGGCCTGGGCCAGTGCAGGCAATATTGGATTTAAAGGAACAAAAAAGGCTACTCCTTTTGCCGCCTCGAGAGTAGCAGAAGTTTTAGTTCAGGCTGCTAAAAAATTAGGGATTGAGAAGGTAGCCATTTTAGTAAAGGGAATTGGGTCAGGCAGGGAATCAGCAGTTAGATCTTTGGCTGCCAGAGGTCTTGATATCGTTTCAATTAAAGATATCACACCGATTCCCCACAATGGATGTAGACCGCCTAAAGTCCGCCGTGTTTAAAGTGACACAAAGATATCAATACATATTAATGATGTGAATATTGGTATAATTAGTATTAATTTGTATGTTAGCGTCGATTTATGCAGAATTCTAAATGTAAAATATGTCGCCGATTAGGAATGAAGCTCTTCTTGAAGGGCGAACGTTGTTTGAGCCAGAAATGCCCGATGGTAAAAAGGTCCTATCCGCCCGGCCAGAAGAAGAAAAGAAGAACTAGAACTCCTTCTGAATATGGAAAAGAATTAAGGGAAAAACAAAAATTAAAAAAATGGTATAATTTAGGAGAAAGGCAGTTTCGGAAATACGTCAGAGAAATCTTAGAGTCTCGTCAAGGAGAAAAAAAAGATGTCCTTACTTTATTAATTAAAACTTTAGAAAGTCGTTTAGACAATGTGATTTTTCGGTTAGGGATTGCCTCTTCCAGGTCTCAGGCTAGGCAATTAGTCTCCCATGGTCACTTTTTAGTTAATTCAAAAGCAGTTAACAATCCCGGATATCTTATAAAAAAGGGAGACAAAATTAGAATTTCTCCGGCTTCTCGTAAAAAAAGTATTTTTCAAAATCTCTCTGTTTTATTAAAAAAAAGAGAGCTACCTTCTTGGATTTCCTTGGATGTCGAAAAGTTAGAAGGGAAGGTGATAGGTACACCTTCTTTAGAGGAGGTTGTTCCTCCGGCTGAAGTTTCGCTAATATTTGAGTATTATTCAAGATAAATTAACATAATCCCAATTATATTTATATGATTCCTTTACCATCTCAACCAAAAATTATTGAAAAAAAAGGAAATAGGGCAATCTTTCAGATGGAGGCCCTCTACCCGGGTTATGGAGTGACCATTGGGAATTCTCTGAGAAGAGTTTTACTTTCTTCTTTAGCGGGAGCAGCGGTTACTCGAGTGAAAATCAGAGGAATTCAGCACGAATTTTCAACAATACCAGGAATTCTGGAAGATGTGATTGAAATTATACTAAACTTAAAGCAGCTGAGATTTAAACTTTTTACTTCAGAAATCCAAAAAGCCAGATTAAAAGTAAAAGGCGAAAAGGAGGTGAAGGCCTCGGATTTTGAATTGCCCTCACAGGTTGAAATAGTAAATAAAACAGCTCATATCGCTACTTTAACTACCAAAAAAGCTGAACTTGAGATGGAAGTCCAAATTGAAAAAGGGCTGGGATATCAGCCAAGAGAATCAAGAGAGGAGGAAAAATTAGAAATAGGAGAAATTTCCCTTGATGCTATTTTTACTCCGGTAAAAAAAGTAAGTTATCAAATTGAAAATATGCGAGTGGGGAAAAGAACCGATTTCGATAGACTAAATTTAGAAATCGAAACAGATGGTCAGATTACTCCCGAAGAAGCTTTCAGCCAGGCTTCAGAAATCTTGGTAAAACACTTTTCTTTATTTACTGAAGCATTCAAAAAGCCAGAAGAGGAAGTGATGCAGGTAGCTCCAGTCAAAAAGAAAAAAACTATAGCTCGACGAAAAATTCTCTCCAAAAAACATATCAAAAAACATATGAAGGTAAGAAAAAGGAAAAAGCCTTCGGTTCAGCGCCGTACCTCCAAAAAATAATTAAATAAGTATGCGAAAAGGTAAACAAGGACGAAAATTAAGTCGAAAAAGAGGCCAACGTCAGGCATTATTGAAGGCAGAAATTTCTGCTCTTTTATCGAGAGAAAAAATTAAGACCACTGAGGCCAAAGCAAAAGAAGTACGGCCCCTTGTAGAAAAATTTATAACTCGGGCTAAAAAAGGAGATTTATCTTCAAGGAGGTTATTGGCAAAATTTTTTTCTCCGGAGATAGTTACAAAATTGTTTAAAGAAGTTGGACCAAGGTACAAAGAAAGGAAAGGAGGGTATACAAGGATTATTAAACTTGGGCCGAGAAAGACGGATGGCGCGAGAATGGCGATAATAGAATTAATTGAAAGTTAAAAATTATGGAAAGGAAAACCCATACAATTGATGCTACAGGCAGGGTCTTGGGCAGGTTAGCAGCAGAAATCGCAATTTTGTTACGGGGTAAACATAGGCCCGATTTTGTCCCTTATAAAGATATAGGTGACATTGTTGTTGTTAAAAATATTAATAAAATAAAATTTACTGGTAAAAAATTTGAGTCCAAAATTTATTTCCGCCATTCAGGGTATCTTGGCAGTTTAAAAGAAATTCCTTTAAAAACACTTTTTAAGAAAGATTCTCCTAAAGTTTTGCAGAAAGCAGTTTTTGGGATGTTGCCGAAAAATAAACTAAGAGCAAAAATGATAAAGCGTTTAAAAATAGAATAATGCGAATTAATATGAAGAAAATTAAAAAGACAAAAAAAGCAGTTAAAAAAAAGCCTGCCCTTAAAAAAGTTAAGGAAGCAAAAGTTGTTAAAAAAGCCAAAAAGATAGGGTCTAAGAAAAAAGTTAGAAAACCAGCGCCGCCGCCAGCTCGCTATTTTGAAGCAGTGGGCAAGAGAAAAACAGCAATAGCCAGGGTGCGTCTATTTACCCGGGGAGAAAAAGTATTTTTAGTTAATGAAAAACCTTTTACTGTTTATTTTCCCACTCTTAATCTTCAACAAGTTGCTACAGCCAGCTTAAGAAAGATGCGATGTCTTGATAAATTCAGAGTTTTAGTCAAAGTTAGGGGAGGGGGAGTAAATGCCCAGGCAGAAGCTTTAAGACATGGGATAACTCGAGCCCTCACTCTTTTTAATCCTGATTTTAAAAAAAGGTTAAGAAGAGTAGGTTATTTAACTCGCGACGCCAGAAAGAGAGAAAGAAAGAAATTCGGATTAAAACGAGCAAGAAGAGCTCCCCAATGGCGGAAACGATAACCATAATACAAATGATACGAATTCAACTCAAATACTACGAATTATGCTAAAAGAACTTATTGATAAATTTTATTTGGACCAGCAGAGAGATAGAGAACAGGCTCATTTTTATATTACTGATGCCGGGAAATGTCCCCGCTTGGTCTTTTTTAAATTTAAAAATGCTCCCAGAGAAAAAATGGATCCCAGAATCTTAAGAATATTTGAACGGGGAGAGTATTTACATCGGAATATCTTCAATATTTTATACCGGCTTAAAATTGGAGTAACAACAGAGGTGTCTATCCCGGCTCAAGAAATTATTGCCGGTCGAGCCGATGCGATAATAAGCATAAATAAAGAGAATTATGTATTAGACATTAAAAGTATGAATAGTATGGTTTTTAGAAATCTAACAGAACCTAAAAAAGAGAATGTCTATCAACTTCAACTTTATCTTCACTATTTTAACATTAAAAAAGGAATATTATTTTATATTGATAAAGATAAACAAAATATTAAAGAATTTTTGATAAATTACGACCCAAATCTTGTCCAGTCTCTTTTAAAAGATTTTACAGACCTTAAAATAAAAATTGACAAAAATATCGTTCCTTCAAGAATTCCAGATTATCCAAATAATTGGCAGTGTCAGTATTGCCAGTTTAAAGAAGTTTGCAGTATGGCTGAAGGAGGAGAAATGAACTGGGAAGATTTTAAAAAGAAAATCGAATCCCAGAATGCAAAATAAACGATTATTTGTTTAATATTTTAAAAAAGCTCTTAGGGAGCTTTTTTGTAAAATGAAACTAAAAAGACTTTCCCGGAAATTTTATACTCGCAAAACTTTAACTGTAGCTAAAGACCTTTTAGGTAAACACATAATCAGGAAAATTGGTTCCAGAAAATCGGTCGGTAAAATTGTTGAGACCGAGGCTTATATTGGACCAAAAGATAGAGCTAGTCATGCTTTTGGGGGAAAGGTGACTCCCAGAAATAAAACAGAATATTTAAAAGGTGGCCACATTTATATTTATCTTTGTTATGGAACGTATTGGCAGTTGAATATTACAACTGAGAAAGCTGGGAAACCAGAGTGTGTTTTAATTAGAGCCTTGGAACCAATTGGTAAGGTGAAATCAAAAAAAATTGCTTCAGGGCCTGGGAAACTTTGCAAATGGATGAAATTAGATAAATCTTTTAATGGAGAAGATTTAGTAAATTCAAAAAGAATATGGTTGGAAGCCGGTGAAAAATTAAAAAAGCAACAGATTGTATCTGCAAAAAGAATAGGCATTGATTATGCCGGTATCTGGAAAGAAAAACCCTGGCGCTTTTATCTCAAGAATAATCCTTTTGTTTCCTATTTTTAGTCTGTCGGTATTTGATACCGACAGACAGATACAGAACTGTTTTCTGTGAAACGCTAAAAATTGACAATCTTTTTAATACCTTCATAACGTTACTTTATCAACTTTTCTGAAACGTATAAATTTCCTTCACCTAAGAGATATAATTTTTTATTTTTTTGATTAAAAAAGATTTTTGGACTTTGAAATTCTCTTAAATCCCAAGTTTGGACTCTATCTCGGTCGTCAATCTCGGCGATTTTTATTTTGTTCCCGGTATCAAAGATTAAATAATGGCTTGTTAGCCAAAAAACTTCTCCAATTTCTTCTGAAAAACGAGTTAAAAAAATTTCTTCTCCAACTTTTTTTTGAGGTTGGCCTAATTTTTCCTCCAGAAATAGAATCCAGATTTCATAGTTGTTAAAATAAACAATTTTTTTGAGGTCTGGAGAAAAGCTAAGACTATTAGCCGGGGCAGAAAGTTTTTTAAAATTCTTTAAATCTTGATTAAAAAAGTAAAGATTGTCGTCTTCTTTGAGTAAAATTTTAGGAAAATTTACCAGAAGTTGATAATCAGACTCCTTTTTAATCGGGAATGGCGAGAAAGAAAGTTGTTCCTGTCTTTTTCCAGAAAAGTCGGTTCTAAAGAGAAACCCTCCACTTGAAATCAAGAATATATTTCCTCCAGAAGCCTCGTAGGCTATTAAATTACTTGAGATAGCTTGAGAGATTTCTTTAGTTTCCCAGTCAGCTTCAAAGAGCTCCGAGTTTTTTGAAATTTTGTTTTCCTTAATTTTTTTCTTAGATAGCTTGGTAAAAAATAGTTTTTGAGGAACTTGAGGATTAAAAGAAATATTCTCAATGTCAGCTTCCAAGAGATTGAGGGAAATTAAGTCGGGAGGAGTTTTTTCCAGGTCCAAAATAAAATATTTCTCTTTCCCTTCAAAACCGACTTCTAATAAAATTTTTTTAGAATCTGGAGAAAATTCTAAACTAAGAAAATCAACTTTAATTTTCTTACCTTTGGCGATGTCTTTTTCTCCAATCAAATAACTTTTAACATTGTTTTTTAAATCATAAAGATTAATCTGCCAACCGTTTTCTCTGATTTCTTCAAGAATTATTTTTCCCCCATCAGGTGAAAAAAAGAAATCTTTTACTTCTTTGCTTAAAACAGCAAAGCCGGGCCCTTCAGGGATTAAAAGAATATTTTTTGCTTCAGTAACTTGTTTTTCTTTTATTTCTAAAGTTTTTTCCCAGGCGAGATATCCTTCTTTCTTTATTTGGATGTTGTAGGTTTTGGGTAAGAGATTTTCAATCAGGACCGAACCAAAGAAAAAATCAGTTTTCTTTTTTAGTTTACCGTCGAAATAAATTTGAACACTTTTTGGCAAAACCTTAAAATAAAAAGCCCCGGTTTGAGTAACCTTTTTCTTTTCGAAGTCAAACCTATAACCCTGAGAATAAGAAATAATGACCAGAGCGCTTAAGAGAAATAAAAAGAAACAAAGAAAGAATAAAATAGTTCGAGTTTTCCGAGTCATAATAAATAATTTTAACCTTTCTAAAAGGATTTGCCAAGTTTTGAATTTTAATATAAGATAAATTATAATGGCTGAGAAATTTATAATTGAAGGCGAAAAACCTCTTAAGGGAGAGATTGAGGTGAGGGGCTCTAAAAATGCGGCCGGAGCCCTTTTAGCTACAACTTTACTTACTCCAGAAGAATGTGTTATTGATAATCTTCCATTGATTTCAGATATCTTAAATTTAATTGATATTCTAAAAGAGATGGGAGCAGAGATTGAATGGCTTGGAGAGAGGAAAGTTAAAATCAGAGCCGGGAAGAGAATTGATCCTCAAAAAATGGACTTTAAAAAAATTTCTAAATCAAGAGTATCGGTGCTTTTAATCGGCGCTCTTTTGCCAAGATTTAAAGAATTTAAGATTTCCAGACCGGGGGGAGATAGAATTGGATTAAGACCAATTAGCACTCATTTACAAACCCTCAAACAATTGGGAGCTGAAATTAAAGAAGCTGGTGATTTTTACTATTTTAAGTCAACTGGACTTGAGGGGAAAGAAATTGTTTTACCGGAATTTAGCGTTACCGCAACCGAAAATTTGATGATGGCAACTACCTTGTTAAAAGGCGAAACCATAATAAAAGGAGCAGCCTGTGAGCCTCATGTTCAGGATTTAGCTAAAATGCTAAAAAACATGGGCGCGGAAATACATGGCGTAGGAACTCATACTCTGAAAATCAAAGGTGTCAAAGAATTAAAAGGGACTGAGCATAAAATTATTCCTGATATGATTGAGGCCGGAACATTTATTGTTATGGGCGCAGCATCAGAAGGCAGGATTTTAGTAAAAGGTATAGACCCAGGGCATTTAGATTTGTCTTTAGCAAAACTAAAAGAGATAGGAGTTGAGTATAAAAGGTATGATGGTTCAATTGAGGTTTTTGGGAGAGGAGATTTAAAAGCATGCCGGGTTCAAGCTCTTCCTTATCCTGGTTTTCCGACTGACTTATTGCCCCTTGTTGTTCCTCTTTTGACCCAGGCAAAAGGCAAAAGTTTAATCCATGACCCCTTATATCCGAATAGATTTAGTTATGTGGATGAACTAAGGAAAATGGGGGCTGATATTGAAATAGTTGACCCACATCGAGCTTTCGTTTTCGGCAAAACTCCTCTGAAAGGATTTAGAATTGAATCGTGGGATATAAGAGCTGGAGCGGCTTTGGTTTTAGCTGGACTTTTAGCCCGAGGCAGGACTATAATTGAGAATGTGGAGCAAATTGATAGAGGATATGAGAGAATAGAAGAAAGACTGCAGAAGTTAGGAGCAGATATTAAAAGAATATAATATGTTTATTAAAAAAATCGGCATTGATCTTGGAACCTGTAATTCATTAGTTTTTATCCCTGGTAAAGGGGTGGTTTTAAAAGAGCCTTCAGTGGTAGCGGTAACTCTTTCCGAAAATAAAATTTTAGCAGTAGGAGCTGAAGCCAAAGAGATGACTGGCCGGACTCCTGATACTATAAGAGTTTACCGTCCCCTGAAAGATGGAGTTATTGCTGAATACCGAATTACTGAAGCCATGTTGAGATATTTTATTACTAAAACAGGTGGTAATTTCCGACTTTTCAAACCTGAGTTAATGATTGGAGTACCGGCCGGTATTACTTCCACTGAGAGAAGAGCGGTAATTGAAGCTGGCATTAGTGCTGGAGCTAAGGCTGTCTATGTGGCAAAAGAGCCAATTTTAGCGGCTATTGGGGCCGGTATTCCTATTAATTCTTGTTCCGGACATATAATTGTTGACATTGGTGGCGGGACATCCGAGGTGGCGGTAATTTCTCTTGGAGGAATAGTTGCCTCCAATTCCGTAAGGATTGCCGGTGATAAAATGGATTCGGCAATCGCAGACTATATTAAGAAAAAATATAATTTAGCCATAGGTTCCCAGACTGCCGAGGAAATAAAAATAAAAATCGGCACTGCTTCCCCTGAGGAAGAAGAAAAATATTTGGAAATTCGGGGAAGGGATTTAATTTTAGGGCTACCACGAACGATTAAAATTTCTTCTAATGAGGCCTGCGAAGCAGTTTCTGATGTCTTGACTGAAATTATCCAGGTAGTTAAACAAGTTCTAAGAGACACTCCGCCTGAGTTATCTGCTGATATTATGGACAAAGGAATGATTCTTTCAGGAGGTGGAGCCTTGCTTAGAAATATTGATGAGCTAATCAGCCAGACAACCGGCATACCCTGTTTTATAGCTGAGGAACCTTTGTTGTGCGTGGCTAAAGGAACAGGAATCGTCTTGGAAAACTTAGAAGCATATAAAAAGAGCATAATGAGCAAAAAGTAACCGCTTATGATTGTGGGTCACCAAAAACAATGGCAATTTTTAAGAAAATCGGCAGAAATCGGAAGAACTTCCCATGCCTTACTATTTGTCGGTCAGGCCCAATTAGGGAAAAAAACTTTAGCTATTGAATTTGTTGAAAGTCTTTTTAATGAGAATATCCAGGGAAAACAACATCCTGATTTTATTTTTGTTGAGCCCCAAAAAGGTAAAATCCAAATTTCTCAGATTAGAGAATTTATCAGAAGGTTGTCTTTTAAACCCTTAATAGCTCCTTTTAAAGCAGCAATTATAGATCAGGCTCATTGTATGAATCAGGAAGCTCAGAACTGTCTTTTAAAAACCCTTGAGGAACCAAAAGGCAAAGCCATTTTAATTTTAATAACTGAATATCCAGAAATGTTATTTCCGACCATTCTCTCACGATGCGAAGTCATAAAATTCTATCCAGTGAGAGAAATAGAGATTAAAAAATATTTAGAAAATCAAGGAATTTCCCAAAAAGAATGGATTGAAGAATTAATCCGCTTTTCTATGGGAAGACCGGGAGTAGCCATAGATTTTATTTCTGAGCCTCGGAAATTAGAAAATCAAAGAAAAAGGATAAAAGATTTAATTAAATTTTCAAATTCAGAATTATCTGCTCGTTTTCAATATGCCAAAGATTTGTCTCAAGACCCTCAGAATACAAGAAAAATTTTAGACATTTGGTTGAGATACTTTAGGAATGTTTTACTGGCTCGGAGTACAGGTCAAGAGCATTTAAACGGCCTTCAATTTAATAATTACTCTTTCTCCAAAATAAGAAAAATTCTTAAACTTTTGCAAAAAATAAATTTTTTAATCCAAAAGACCAATGTTAATTCAAAACTGGCTTTGGAAATATTAATGGTAGAATTATAGTATGTTTATAGAAATTATTAACAAAATCAAACCTGAACTCGACAAAACCATTAATTTTTTAGACAGGGAATTAGCTAAAATTCGAACTGGACGGGTTTCAGCTTCCTTGGTCGAAGATTTAATGGTTGATTACTACGGGAAAAAAACTCCCTTAAAACAACTATCTTCAATTTCAAGTCCCGGTCCCAGAACTCTTTGCATTCAGCCCTGGGATCATTCGATTCTTCTAAATATTGAAAAAGCTATCTTGGAATCAAATTTGGGTATAAACCCAATTGTCGAGAAAGATTTAATTAGGCTTTCTTTTCCTCCTCTAAGCGAAGAATATCGAAAAAATCTTCTCCGAGTTTTAAATGAAAAATTAGAAGCAGCTCGTTTGACTTTCAGGCGCTGGAGAGAGGAAGCCTGGCGCCAGATTCAAGAGGGGTTTAGGCAGGGAAAAATTCGAGAAGATGATAAATTTCGGGCAAAAGACGAACTTCAAGAATTGATTGATGAATATAATGAAAAGATTAAAGAGATGGAGGAAAGAAAAAAGAAGGAGATAATGAAGTAATCGTTCGGGAAGCTAATTTTTGGTACGCGCGGTTTTTTTCCAGCGAAAAATCGCTGCTACTCGCGAATTGCTCGCCGCGAAACGGCGAGACCAAGCCAATTCGCTGCGGATTGTCCCGAAAATTACTTCCCTCACATCGGAGGTTTAAAAAGAAAAATTGATGATTCTTACAATTTTTATCGCTTTTATCAGCTTAATGAGCTTATTAATTTTACATGAGTTTGGCCATTTTATTTTAGCCAAGCGCTTTGGAGTGAAAGTTGAGGAATTTGGAATTGGCTATCCCCCTAGATTGTTTGGGAAAAGAATTGGCGAGACGATTTATTCTTTAAATCTTTTACCTTTTGGAGCATTTGTTAAAATTTATGGAGAGGAAAAGAAGATTGAGCGCGAGCGAAGTTTTTCTCAAAAACCAATCTGGCAGAGAGCTTTTATTGTTTTAGGTGGAGTGGTTAGTTTTTGGATAATTTCAGCAATTTTGTTGAGCATCGTGATGAGTTTGGGAGCGCCGACCGCTATTTCTGATGAAGAAAATAGTGGATTGATAAACCCGAGAGTTCAGATTGCCTCTGTGAGTCCTGACTCGCCGGCAGAAGAAGCTAACTTAGAAGTTGGTGATACTATAAAAAAATTAACAATTAACAGCCAGCAATTAACAATTAATAAGGTAAAAGAAGTTCAAGAATTTACAAATTTACATAAAGGAGAAGAGATGACTTTAGCGATTGAAAGGGGAAAGGAAGTTTTTGAAGTTTCTTTGGTTCCGAGAGTTTCGCCGCCAGCTAAAGAGGGGGCAATGGGAATAGCTTTAGTCCGGACGGCGATTAAAAGTTATCCCTGGTACAAAGCTCTCTTTCAAGGAATTTTGGCTACTGGGAATTTAACAATAGCAGTAATTCAGGGTTGGATTCTGGCTTTGGGCAATCTAATAAAGGGATTACCGACCGGAGTTCAATTAATGGGGCCGGTAGGAATTTTTTCTTTATTTGCCCAGGTTAGTCAATTAGGAGTAATTTATTTTTTACAATTTATCGCCACTATTTCTATTTATATTGCTTTATTCAACATTTTACCAATTCCAGCACTTGACGGAGGAAAACTTTTATTTTTAGGAATTGAAGCAGTAAGAAGAAAACCAGTTTCTCAAAAAATTGAACAAAATATAACTTTTGCTTTCTTTATGATATTGATTGTTCTAATGGTTTTGGTAACAATAAAAGATATTGCCAGGCTATTTTAAATAAGTTATGAGACAATCTCAACTTTTTACAAAAACAATTAGAGAAACACCGAGAGATGAAAAAAGTATAAATTCTCGTCTTTTAATTAAGGCTGGCTTTGTTGATAAATTAACAGCCGGAGTTTATTCTTATTTACCTTTAGGATTTAAGGTGCTCAAAAAAATTGAAAATATTATTCGAGAAGAAATGAATAAAATTTTAGGCCAAGAGGTTCTTTTACCAGCTCTTCATTCTAAAAAAAACTGGGAGATAACGGACCGTTGGCATTATAAAGAAATGTTTAAAGTAAAAAGTCGGGAAGGAAAAGATTTTAGCTTGGGTTGGACCCACGAAGAAATTATTACTCCTTTAGTTAAAAAATTTGTTCAATCATATAAAAACTTACCAGTTTTTGTTTATCAAATTCAAGATAAATTTAGGGACGAACTCCGAGTCAAATCTGGATTATTAAGGGGAGTAGAGTTTATTATGAAGGACCTTTACTCTTTCCATCGAGATGAAAAAGATTTGGATAAATATTATGAGAAAGTGAAAAAGGCTTATTTCCGAATTTTCGAGAGATGCGGTTTGAAGAAACAAACTTTTTTAACCCTGGCTTCTGGAGGGACTTTTAGCAAATATTCTCACGAATTTCAAACAATAACTCCTGCCGGTGAAGATGAAATATATCTTTGTCAAAAATGTAAATTAGCTGTCAATAAAGAGATTATTGAAAAAGAGAAATATAAATGTCCAAAGTGTAAAAGTAAAAAATTAGAAATTAAAAAAGCCATTGAAGTAGGAAACATTTTTAAATTAAAAGACAAATTTAGCAAACCGTTTAATTTTAAATTTAAAGATAAAGATGGAAAAGAAAAGCCGGTTTTGATGGGTTGTTATGGTATAGGGCTTGGCAGACTTATGGGGGCTGTAGTTGAGGTTCATTATGATAAAGATGGAATTATTTGGCCAAAAGAAGTAGCTCCTTTTGATTGTCATTTGTTAGCCCTATCTGGCAGTAAAAAAAAGTTTGAAAGAAAAATTGGAAAAGTTAGTGAGAAATTATACCAAGATTTAGAAAGAGCTGGCCTCGAAGTATTATATGATGATAGAAAAGACAAGACAGCTGGTGAAAAATTTGCCGAAGCCGATTTAATTGGAATACCAATCAGAATTATAGTAAGCGAGAAGACATTAAAAAGAGGCTGTGTTGAAATCAAAAAAAGGAAAGAAGAAAAAACAAGATTAATAAAACTAAATCAGATAATAAATTATGTTAAATAAAATTTGGAGGACATTTTTTCAAGATATTGCTATTGATTTGGGAACAGCCAACTCTCTTGTTTATGTCAGAGGTCGAGGGATTATAATCGCAGAACCTTCGGTAGTAGCTATAAATCGAAAAACTGGTCAAATTTTAGCCATAGGAGAGGAGGCTCGAAAGATGGTTGGTCGAACCCCAGCTCATATTGTAGCTACCAGGCCCTTGGTTTCAGGAGTAATTTCTGATTTCGATGTTACTGAACAAATGCTGAGATATTTTATTGAAAAAGTTTATAAAAGAAGATTTATCCTTAATCCTAGGCCTCGAGTAATCATTGGTATTCCTTGCGGGGTAACTGAGGTGGAGAAAAAGGCAGTTGAAGATGCGGCAAAAAATGCTGGAGCAAGAGAAGTCTATTTAATTGAACAACCGATGGCAGCTGCCATCGGCGCCCGGCTCCCGGTTCAAGATGCCGGAGGAAACTTTATTGTTGACATTGGAGGAGGAACAACTGAAGTAGCAGTAATTTCTTTAGGGGGAATAGTTATTGCCAAGAGCCTGAGAACTGCCGGAGATAAACTTTCAGAAGACATAATTCAATTTGCCCAAGAAGAATATAAGTTATTAATTGGAGAAAGAACGGCCGAGGAAATTAAAATTAACATTGGTTCTGCCTATCCGCTCAAAGAGAAAAAAGAAATGCCTCTTCGGGGAAGGAACTTAGTTACAGGTCTTCCTGAAGAAATTTTAGTTTCTGACGAAGATATTAGAAGGGCTTTAAAAAAATCGGTTAGCCAAATTATTGCAGCCATAAGAACTACGGCAGAGGAAACTCCTCCAGAACTTCTCGCTGATGTTATGGCAAGAGGTATTTATCTTGCTGGCGGCGGTAGTCTCTTGCGGGGGTTGGATATCTTGGTTGCAAAAGAGACAAAAATTCCTGCCAAAATCGTTGATGATCCTCTAACAGCGATGGTTAGGGGAGGAGGGTTGGTTTTAGAGAACCTTGATGAACTACATGAGGTCTTGGTAGAGACAGAGTATTTAGAACCACCCCATTAATATGGTTACGCAAAAAGAAGTAAAAAGAGTAGCAAAATTAGCGAGAATTGGTTTAACTAAAAAGGAAGAAGAAAAGTTTAGCAGGGAGCTTTCTTTGATTTTGAATTATGTGGAAAAATTAAAAGAAGTTAATATTTCAAAAACTCTACCAACCAGCCACTCAATTAAAATGGAAAATGTAATGAGAGAAGACTTAGAAAACGAAAAATTAAAAATGAAAAATGGAAAATTATTGAAGTTGGCACCCGAGACTAAAAACGGCTATTTAAAAGTAAAATCTATTTTTAAATAAAAGTTGGACAAAAGTATACCGTTATGTAGCAGCATGCTTTTACACTAAATCTGTGGAATTAAAAAATTTAACAATAAAAGAAATTCATGATAGTTTATTAAAAAAAGAGTTTTCAGCTTTTGAACTCTGTAAAATTCATTTAGAGAAAATCAAAAAAGAAGACAAAAAATTCCAAGCTTTTTTAAGTGTAAG
>Ga0307421_1000057_pt1 | contig 66074 bp, 53 predicted proteins | sample SalMarWE160270MG_FD_202163 | JGI IMG/M metagenome (GOLD analysis project Ga0307421, IMG submission 202163) | Salt marsh sediment microbial communities from the Plum Island Ecosystem LTER, Massachusetts, United States - WE1602-70 | ecosystem: Environmental > Aquatic > Marine > Intertidal zone >... | reverse complement strand
AAAAACGAAACGGGATCTCATTTACATTTAAAGCCCTGAGAAAAGGATCCGCATCCGCGTTTCTTCTGACCAGAATGGCAATATCTTTGCAGCTAAAACCCTCTTTTATTTTTTCTTTTATGATCTCGGCCACTCTATCGGCTTCATGTGATATCGTATCGAATTGAAGTTTAAATATGCTTTTCTCTTGCTGTTTTTTTGTTGATATCAGTGACTTATTTATATTTTCCCTCACTTCCAGGCGGTAGGGATTGTTGTGCTGTATCAACTGATAAGCGGAATCAAGCACGGCCTGGGTGGAGCGGTAATTTTTGTTTATGACGACCCTCTCTGTATCAGGATACATTTTGGAGAAATCCAGAATATTACTCAGGGATGCGCCCCGAAACCGAAAGATGCTCTGGTCGTCATCTCCGACTACCGTGATGTTCCTGTGTTTTCCCGCCAATAGTCTGAGCATCTGGAACTGAATGTAATTGGTATCCTGAAATTCATCCACCAGAATATATTTGTATCTATCTTGAAAATGCTTTAACAGAGAAGGCCTCCTCCGGAACAAATCCACGGCCAGCACTACCTGGTCTTCAAAATCAATTTTTCCCTGCTCTGTAAGAATTCTCTGGTACTCTTCATACACCCTGGCTATTTCCATGTGTTTCGAAGCTGTCTCTTTATCTGCGGAATCTTTCGCCCTTTGCTCCATTCCGGAGGCAAATGTCACATACTGTTCAGGTTTTACATCCTCCTGTTTGAGCCTCCGTATGGCCGCCAGAATTTCCTGGATATGTTTTGTGGGACTGCTTAAAGGCCTGTAAATGTCCAGAGGAAGCCTGAACAGATTCTCTCTGAAGAAAATAGACTGATCTACCTCATCCAACAGCTTGAAATTAAGGGGAAGCCCGATCTCATGCCCATAATCCCTGAGAACATTCTCACCGAATGAATTGAACGTCGCCACGTCAACGAATGAATAACTGTAGGGAATAAGAATATCGACTCTTTCTTCCATTTCATTGGCTGCTTTTTCAGTAAAGGTGACAGCTAATATTTGTTCCGGTCTTGCATATTTGGCAGATATCAAATACGCAACCCGGTGAGTGAGGACTTTTGTCTTTCCGGTCCCGGCTCCCGCTATGATCAGCAGAGGGCCCTGCGTATGAGTCACGGCTTTCCTCTGTTCCGGATTGAGCTCTCTCAATAAATCTTCCATAGGACACACCCGTATCTTATTTCATGTTTTCGAAAATAAAAGCACAGCCTCAGGGTTATATCAATTATTTTCTCTCTGATTTAAATTCTATTTTTTGACGATGACTATCTCATCCGGCTTGACCAGCCAGAGTTTTTCACGGGCCTTTCTTTCTACGGCCTGGGGATTTGTTTTGAGTTCCCTTATCTCCTTCTGCAGCCCCTTCTTTTCTTTTTCCAGCTGTTCGGCTTTCCCAATCAGTTCCTGCTGTTTCTGCTTTGTTTTGTAGGTATCTATCAGCCCGTTTTTTCCAAAAAAAGAGACCATGACCAGAACAAAAAACAAAAAGACAATCCCTGTGGTGAAGAGCTTTTTTTTGAATCCCAGAGAACCGTTCTCTTGCTTTCTCATCTATGAAATCAATTCCAATCCCGAACTGATGAGCCTTTTCAGCTCCTTTTTTGATCCTGCTTCCGCATAACACCGGATAGCAGGGACTGTTCCTGAGAAACGAAGAAGCATCCATTCATCATCTGAGAAATTGAATTTAATCCCATCAGTATCTTGTGTGCTCAGTACTTTTCTTTGACCTACTTCTGCAGGAGGGTTCTTGATCAGCTCTTTCAATTTTTGTTCGATTTTCTCGGTCAAATCGACTTTGACCTGCTCTCTGATCTTTTCCCCATACTTTTTGAATAACTCTCTGGTCAATTCAGAAAGACTTTTTCCTTCCGCTGATATCATCTCAGCCACGAGAAGGCCTGCATATATTCCATCTTTTTCGGGCAGATGGCCTTTTACTACCAGGCACGCACTTTCTTCTCCTCCGAACACTATCTTGCCCCTTAAAAACAAATCCGCAAGATACTTAAAGCCGACCGGAGTCCTGTACAGCTTCAGGTTATAATTACGCCCTATCTTATCCAGCAAATGAGATGTGGCCACAGAACGCCCCAATCCGCCCTTCAGTTTCTTTCTGGTTATCAGATACTCAAGAAGCAGGGCAAGTACTAAATCCGGATCCACAAACATCCCCTTCTCATCGACAACCCCGAACCTGTCTCCATCAGAGTCTGTGGCGATTCCCATATGGCAGCCCTTTTCTTTGACTGTCTTTTTCAATTCCCACAGGTCTTCGCTTCTGCAGGAAGGATTTATCCCCCCGAAATAGGGGTCAATATACCCGTGCAGCTCTTCGATAGGTATGTGGTTCTCTTCTAAAATCTCATCCAAATACTCCCTGCTGGTGCCGTATAAAAGATCCACTCCTATCTTTATTCCTGACTTCCTGATCACATCAAAATCGATTTTTTTCTGGATATCATCCAGGTATTCATGCTGCAGATCGATTTTTTCAATAAATTCAGATTTCGAGTAATAAGGACAGGAACTGTATTGACTCGAAAGATCCTTTATCTCCTCTTCTATCTGATCGGTCACTTCCGGTAAAGCCGGGGCTCCTGTTTCCCCGTTAAATTTGAGGCCGTTATATTCCGATGGATTAAAGGATGCTGTGAAATTGATCCCTCCCTGTGCTTTTCTGGAGATGATTTGGAAGGCCTGGGCTTGAGAGGGAGCGTCCCGTTCTGTTAAATAAACATGGATCCTGTTATGAGAAAGAACTTTAGCTGCTTCTGAAGCAAACCTATCTGATAGAAATCGGGTGTCATAATTGACGATAACAGAAATCCTGGAATCGAATCTTTTCTTCAGGTAATTTGCGATCGCCTGGACCACAATACGGACGTTCTGAAAGGTGAATTCCTCCCCCATAACAGCTCGCCAACCAGATGTGCCAAATTTAATCATTACCAACCGCACAAAAAGTAACACAAGTCTTGTTTAAAAGCAATAAAAACCATAATTTTAATGGATTTCACTTTTTCTTGTCTGTCATGGGAACAAAACGGACTCCCAGTACTCCTTTCTTTACCGGTTTTCCCTGCTTTTTCTCAATCAAGGTCAGTATTTGGAAAGAAGAGGGATCTCCTATGGGAACTATCATCTTCCCCCCTTCCTTGAGCTGTTCAAAAAGAGCGGGAGGCATCTCTTTTGAAGCGCAGGTCACTACCACAGCATCATAAGGAGCGTTCTCTTCCCATCCTGAATTTCCATCTCCCCATTTAATCTTCACTTGAGCGTATCCTAATTCTCTGAGGGTGCGGTCTGCTTTTTCCGCCAGCTCCTTTATGATCTCAACAGAATAAACCTCATCCGTCAGATGTGCCAGGACAGCCGCCTGATATCCGGAGCCTGTTCCTATCTCAAGAACCTTATCTCCGTTTTCTATCTCAACGATTTCTGTCATAAAAGCGACTATATAAGGCTGTGAAATGGTCTGCTCAGCATCGATCGGAAGAGGATGATCCGCATAAGCCAGGTGACGGTATTGTTTGTCAATGAACAAATGCCTGGGAACTTCTCTCATCGCTTGAAGGACTCTCTCATCACTTATGCCTCTTCTCTCCAGCTGGTTTTTCACCATTTCTTTTCTCTGTTCAGCATAGCTTTCTGGAGTCTTTTTTGGATCCGCCCTGCAGAAAATGATAAAAAGAGTGGATACCATAAGCGCTATCAATAAAATATGAGCATTCTTGTTTTCGTCCACGGATAACCTTCCCCTGTTCATCGCCACTATGATACACCATTCCACTAATCCATAAAAGTAGAAGTCTGGTTATTCACGAGTCGTGATAATGTAAACTTAATGAAATTCAGGTGTGGACGTGGCGACATTGAAGATTTAGCCTTCGGATGAGGCTTTTCGAGGGTACCCGGCGAAGCCGGGCGGTGAGTATGTCTGACCCACGGACGGGGGGAGTTACGGAACCGCTGAGAAAAACGAAGAAGAATGGCGTTAAAAATCTGAAGGGAGCACAGGACATATCTGAATTTCAGATCGGCTCGCCTGTAAGGTAAAATCAGCCTGCATTAAATTTAAATACTAAACAGAGATAAAGAGATAAACTCTGTTTATCAAAATGACTTAAAAATCCAATTGATCATGTAGTAGTGATTGATGGATGCAGGCTGATTTTATGAATAACCTGGGAAAATTCACCTTTACAGGTGAGTAAAAATAACATAAAATCACCCGTAACATCGTCTTGAAGGAGGATTGACGAAAGAGTCAAAAAAGACAAGCATTAATAAATAAATGTATATATATTTATCTAAATCCGTTATTATTAGAGATGACTGGGTATAAAAATTGCCATATTATTTATTTGACAAAGATAAATATATTTGGTAATAAGATAGTCAGGTCAGGAAAGGTGAATATAAAAACACATGAAAAAAAAAGCCATGTATCCAGGTTCCTTCGACCCAATAACAAATGGCCATGTTGATATTATAGAAAGGGGGTTACAAATTTTCGATCAAATAGATGTTGCTGTTTTAAAGAATCCCAAAAAAGAACCTCTCTTTACGACTAAAGAGAGAGTGAAAATGATCGAAAATATCTTTCCTGATCAAAAAAGAGTGCAGATTTTGTCTTTTAACGGACTTCTGGTTGACTTTGCCAAGAAAATGAAATCTAATATTGTTATTAGAGGATTAAGAGCTATTTCGGATTTCGAGTACGAATTCCAGATGTCTTTGATGAACAGGAAACTGGCTCCGGATATTGAGACACTTTACATGATGCCTGCGGTGGAATACTCTTTTCTTAGCTCTCAGTTGGTCAAAGAGGTATGCCTTTTGGGCGGCTGCCTCAAGGGATTGGTCCCCCCATCTGTTGAAGGAAAATTAAAGGGGAAAATCAAAAAAACCCAAAATATAACTTTATAACAAGGAAATAAAAAATGCTTGGAATCGGACAGCCAAAACAAGCTATAGGATTAGACATTGGATCTCATTCCATTAAAGCTGTCGAGCTTAAAGCTATAAGAGGGAAAGAGGACAGCTTTGTATTGAAAAAGATCGGATATGAGCTTCTTCCCCCTGACGCTATCGTAGAAGGAACCATAATTGACTCTGCAGCGGTTGTAGAGACCATTAAAATAATTTTTGATGAAAATAAAATCTCAAATAAGGATGTCGCCATTTCCATCTCCGGAAACTCAGTGATCATCAAGAAGATATCCCTTCCTTCTATGGAAAGCGAGGAACTTGCGGAATCAATCATATGGGAAGCCAAACACAACATTCCCTACCCATATGAAGAAACCAATGTCGACTATGCGGTTCTCAGACCGCCTGGTTTTTCAGAAGATAGAAACCTGGATATACTGCTCGTTGCAGCAAAAAAAGACAAGATCGCCAACTACAGCAATGTTATCAGTCAAGCCCGAAAAAATCTGGATGCCATAGAAGTGGATGTTTTTGCCCTGCAAAATGCCCTGGAACTCAATTATCCTGAGATCTTCAACAACAAAACAATCTCCATCATAAACCTGGGTGCGAATATCACAAATCTGATCATCATAGAAAAAGGAATCCCTCAATTGTTCAGAGACCTTTCCATCGGAGGCTCGTTTTTCACCGAGAATCTCAGCAAAGACCTGAGTATTAATTTTGACGATGCAGAAAAACTCATCAAGGGGCTCCCTGTTCAGAATATTCAAGCTGACCAGTTCAAAACAGTATTGAACATGAACATCCAGAACCTTCTCGAGGAAATTGAAAAGACCTTTTCTTTTTATGAAGCAGGAGAAAAAACAGGAAGGAAGATCGATTTTGTCTTTTTAAGCGGAGGGCTCTCTAAACTAAAAGACCTTCATAATAATTTTGAACAAAAATTCAACATAAAGACTGATATACTCAATCCATTTAAGAGAATAGAATACGATGAGAAAAAATTCGATTCTATATACTTCGATGAGCTTTATGCTCTTTTCGGAGTGGCAACAGGTTTGGCATTAAGAAAAACGGAAAAATAAACCATGATAAGGATTAATCTATTAAAGCCCGGGAAAAAAGAGGTATCAGAGGCACCCACTGCCCCTGAGCCTGAATTAAAAGAAAAAAAACGACAGTTTCCTTATATGCTTATCTTTCTTCTTGTCATCATACTGATTGGAGCCCTTTTTCTTCTCCAAAAAAGAGGAATAGACAATGAAAAAGCCTTATTGGAAGACGCAAAAGCTGAGAAACAAAGCCTCCAATATGTACTGACAAAGCTCGAAGACCTGGAAAGACAAAAGCAAGTACTGAGCAGAAAAATAAACCTGATAACCCGTTTGAAGTCAAGGCAAGGAGTAGGAGTTATCATTATGGACGAACTGAGCAAAAACCTTCCGGATTGGGTCTGGCTGACAGAAGTTGATTTCAAAGATTACAACCTCTTGATTAAAGGAAAATCGCTGTCCAATAATCTGATTGCTGACTACATCTCAAATCTTGAAGAAAGCCAGTACTTCAACAATGTGGACCTCATATCCTCTACATTGAGAGAGATACGGAACAACAAGTATCTTGAATTTTCCATGAATGCCAGTTTTGTCTTTCCTTACACTCCTGTCCAGATAGAAGAAGGCGTAAAGGAGAATTCCCAATGAAAGACTGGCCTTGGTACGGTTATGTATTGGTGGCCCTTATAATGTTAGGGCTTTTCTATTTTATCCATTACAAGCCAAAAAACGACGAGCTTGTCAGTATTAGAGACGAAAGGATACGGACGGAAAAAGAAGTTGAGATGCTGAAGCAGAAAAAGGAAGAATTGGATCAAATAGAAAAGGAATTAAAGTTAATGACCACCCAACTGAACGAACTGGAAGCCATCATCCCCCAGGAGGAAGAAATAGACGTCATATTGAGAAGGATCCAGCAGCTTGCCTTTGATTCAAGGATAGACATCATCCGGTTCACGCCGAAAGCCCTTATAGCCAGGGAGTTTTTCTCTGAAAAGCCCATATCCATGGAACTTACGGGAAACTATCATAATATTGCCATCTTCTTCGACAAACTAAGCAACTTCTCAAGACTGTTCACCATGGAAGATTTCTCAATAAGAGCCTTAAGGGATCAAACAGACTCTCTAACAGTCAGGACTAATTCCACAGCTAAAACCTATGTCTTCCACGAAGAAACTTATCAGGAAGAAAAAGGCAAAGAGGGGAAGTGATGAAAAAAACAACCATATTTACAATCTTATTTGTATGTTTGATCACCGTTTTACTCGCCCCTGCTTACAGCCAGGAAAAAACAGGCCAAGAAAAAGCAGAAGAACCCAGTATAAGGCAAATCGAAAGGGAGATTTACACTTACAATCCCGCAGGACGGCGCGACCCTTTCAAAGACCTCCTGGCCGGAAGTGAAGCTGAAGATAAACCGGGCACAAAAGCGGTCTCAGAAATGTCTATAGACAATATCATCCTTATAGGCATTATAAAAATAGAAAACAATCTTATCGGAATTATTAGAGGCCCTCAGGGATTTCCTTATCAAATCAATGAAGGTGATCAGTTCAATGACGGTTTTGTGCTGACTATCAAAGAAAGACAGATAATCTTTCGAAAGACAAAAAACAGAGGAATCCCTTTGTCAAGACCTATTAATGTAACCAAAGAAATAAATCCAGAGGAGCGATAATATGAAAGGGAAAATATATTTACAGGTAGTCGCCTTTCTATGTATTATAACGCTTGCCAGCGGATATCCCATCGCCAGCAAAGCCCAACAGCTTTCAAACAGCCTCTACATGCAGAACGAACTGAACAGTATCCAACTAACCTTAACATCCGAAAGTTCTTTCAACGTTATCCATTCCTTTTATTCAACCGAACCTGATTCCAGAATCGTTCTGGAACTGGATATGCTTCCATCCGATTTGGACCTGGAGGCAGATTTCAGCAACAGCACGCTAATCCGGGATATTCAGGCAGTTCATGCGGAAACCACAAAGCCCATCATTCTCATAGACTTGGAGCATAGAATGCCTTATACGGTATTTAATAAAGGCAAATCAGTCGTTATAGAAATCAACCACACCCAGGATCATCTTAAGAGCTACCCTCTCACAGAAGAGAACAGAAAAAAAATACAAAAAGGCATGGGTTCATCGGTCTATCTCAGAGATATCAAGGTATCTGAAGGCGACCAAAAAATTGACGTAAAAGCAGAAGTGGCTGACAGCTCCATACCTAATGTATTTGTCCTTGAAAACCCTCTCCGCCTCGTAGTGGACCTTCACAATACACTGTCCGCTCAAAGTTCGTTCAATCACTCCATTAACAAATATGGAGTCACCAACTTAAGAACAGGTCAATTTCAGGTCTCAAATCCTTACACCATAACCAGAATGGTTTTTGACTTGAAGGAACCTGTTTTCTACACACTGAATCAAGAAGAAAGTTCTTTGAATATCTCCTTTTACAAGAACCAGGAGTTTACCCTGGTTGAGCCGGCTCCGGAGGAACCCCCAATTTCAGAGGCCTCCGGGGAGGAAACCAGCTCTGAAAACGGCTCTGTTGAGGACAGCACCCCAAAGACAGAAGAAAACCATTCGGAAAAAACAAACGGGGATGCCGCATCAAGCGCCCCCCAATCACAGCAAATCCAATACGAACCTCAAATACTTGCTGATACGGAAACCAAATACACAGGACAGCTCATAAGCCCCAAGTTCATAGACGCTGAGCTCAGGGATGTAGTGCTTGTGATAGCAGAAATCGCTGGCCTGAACGTTATTTTCGATCCGAGTGTGAGCGGCACAGTAACGTGTGACTTTACGGACATCCCCTGGGATCAATTCCTCGATGTGATCCTGAAGACCAACAAAATGGGAAAAAGCATAGAGGGCAATCTTCTGCGTGTTGCGCCGATGACCGTGCTGACAAGAGAGCAGGAAGAACACCAAAAACTAACTGAAAGCCAGGAGCTGGCAGGTCCGGTTTTTGTGCAGACCTTCCATCTTTCCTACTCAAGATCCGAAGAGATTAAGAACCTTTTGAGCACTAAAATTTCCAGCAGAGGAGAGATCATCGTCGACAACCGGACAAATACGCTTATCATAACTGACGTCAGAGAAAAAATGGGCCTCATTGAAAAGCTCATCGAAGTCTTTGATACGCCGACCCCTCAGGTATCCATAGAAGCCCGAATCGTAGAGGCGACTTCCAGATTTGTGCGGAACTTAGGTGTGCAGTGGGGATGGCAGGGAATCGCTGATCCATTCTACGGAAACCAAACCACCCTTCAATTCCCTAACAAAATTCAGATAGATGGCGCTCAGATCCCAACAGGCATAACCACAAAAGGAATCGGCGGGCCGCTCGGAGGATACGGAATTAACCTGCCTTCTCCTGAATTCAATACTGTCCTGGGATTCTCACTAGCAAACATAGCCGATACGTTCAGGCTGGACCTGGCTATCAGCGCTCTTGAACGCTCAGGAACCGGAAGAATCATATCCGCACCGAAAATAACCGCTCAGAACAACCAGGAAGCTGAAATCATCCAGGGCCGGCAGATCCCTGTTCAGACTGTTGCTAATTTTACGGTCACGACCAGATATGTCAACGCCGCATTGGAACTCAGGGCAACCCCTCAAATAACCGCAGAGGGAACGATCATAATGACTATAGAGATCCAAAACAATGCCGCAGATTTTTCTAACCTGGTCAACGGAATTCCCCCCATTATAAGACAAAGCGCACAGACCACTGTCACGGTACCGGACGGAGGGACAACGGTCATCGGAGGCATATACAGAACCGAAGATTCCATAACAAGAGAAGGAGTCCCCTTCCTGCATCAGATCCCCATACTGGGCAATCTTTTTAAGTCTTTTGCCCGCACAAAAGAAAATAGAGAACTGCTTATCTTTATAACACCAAGAATAATTAGATAAGATAAAAGGTGCAAGACCATGAAAAAAACAACGTATATAATCAAATTAACAGTCATTTTTTCAGTTGTGATTCTACTTTTCTCATGCAACCCTATTGAAAACGATACCCGATCGGCAAGTTTACTGTATATCGAAGAAATAACAGGGACTGACATTGAAGACAATGAACAAAATTTTCTTCAATCTGATGTTGCTGTAGAAAGCGGAGAAGAGGGACAAGTCAGTGTTGAAGCTGACCTCGTGTCCGCTACTCTGGGTGTTAAGACCATTGACCCGGAACCCATTTACGGAACATCTCAGTACAACAATGTTATCCTGACACGTTATGTCGTCACATATACCAGATCAGACGGAAAAAATACAGAAGGTGTTGATGTTCCCTATTCCTTTGAAGGATCTCTATCATCTGAAATTTCTGTGGGCTCGACTCAAACAATATCCATAGTCGTAGTGAGAGCCGTTGCAAAGCTGGAGCCTCCTTTGATCGACCTCAGAGATGCCAGTGGAGATGTGGTTTTAACGGTCACTGCAAAAGTGGATTTCTACGGCCATGACCTTGCAGACAGGGCCGTTTCCACAACCGGATACATAACCATATACTTTGCGAATTATGTCAATGATTAAGGATAAGAAAATGAATGAGAAAAAAAACATAATAACCATTAGTTTGTTGCTTTTTTGTATGCTGATAATAAGTTCCTGCACACGATCTGAAGTGGAAGAACCTTCCCCCTTAGGACCATCCACCATATCTGTTATTTTTGAAGTATCCGCCAATCCCAACATTCTGACTGCAGGCCCATCCCGCCAATCATCGATAATAACCGCCAGCCTAAAAAAATACAACGGAACTCCTCTGCCAGGCAAAACCGTTTTTTTTGATATCAGAAACTCTCAAGGCCAAAAGATATACGAAGGCTTCTTTTTTAACGATGACCAGTACACTGCCAGCAGGGTTACGAACTCTCAAGGAATAGCTGAAGTGAAATACTACGGACCTAACGCTAAAGAGATCTCTACAGAAATGGAGATCTACATATACGCTCTTGTACCATGGGAAGGACAGGAGTTTCTGATAAGTAGGGCTCCGATTTACATAGTTCTATCATCGAACTAGAGACAAACAAAAGAAGAACCTGTGGCACATCTATTATTATTCATAAATAAATATTGATTTTTTTGTCCTTATCTCCTTAACTATCTTTTCCAGTGCCCTATCCAGAGCGCTTCTTTCCTTTGATTTGATAATCACCTGAACCCGGCTCCTGCCTCTCAACTTTCTAACCGGGGCAAACGAAGGCCCTAATATCTCAATATGGTTCTTGCTGCGCTTTAATACATCCAGCAACCTCCTTGATTTTCTTGCAATGGACCTCAGGTCTCTTCCGAAAAACAGCAGTTCGGCAAGAAAGGAGAAAGGAGGGTATCCCATGAACCTGCGGTTCCTTAATTCATGCTCATAAAAAGACAGCATATTCTCAGACACAGCATGGTTTATGTGATAGCTGTTCGGCAGATAGGTCTGCACCAGAAATTCGGAATCCCTGTCATTTTTCACGAATGTCATTATCTCTCTTATATATCTGAACGTCTTATAGCCCGCTCTGAAATCAGCAAGCCTCAATATGCTTTCAGGATAAAAAATTCCCACAAAACAAGAAGGCGGCAACGTGGGCATGTGTGACAGCATCTGCGTCCCTAACAATATGTCAATTTTCCCCTTTTTATAGTCCTTGACTATTTCTTCTTCCTGTCCTTTCTTTACCGCGAATTTATATATGCTCTCAATCCGGCTTTCGGGAAAATTCTTTTTCAGCTCTTCCTCCAACACTTCCATGCCAAACCCTCCGCCAGGGACCATCCTGGCGCCGCATTCCGGACATTTCATAAGAGCACCCTCAGAATAATGGCAGTACCGGCATATAAGCTTTTCTTCCTTCTTGTAATAGGTCAACAGAGCCTCACAATTTTTGCACTTAGGGGTATAATCGCATCGGGAACAAACCAAAGAAGAAGCATAACCCTGTTTGTTGAAGAACAGGAGAACCGGTTCCTTTTTTTTAACCCTCTTTTGGATTCCTTCTTTCATGGGATGGGATAATATGCCGGCGTGTTTCCGGCTGTCAATGATATCTCTTTTGAATCTGGATTTGCGGTTACTGCTTAAATCGAAAAACCGGTCATTCTTTTTGGATTTATACAGAAGCCCCACAGAAGGACTTTCTGATCCATAAACAAGCACTGCTTTTTCCTGTTCCGCTCTCAATCTGGCCCCTACTCTGGCATCATATGCAGGGCTCTCTTTCTGATAATACGAGTCATCCTGTTCCTCATCCACAATGATCAAACCCACATTCTCAACAGGAGACAGCAGAACGGACCGGGGCCCCACAACCACCTTTGTTTCCCCGCTTTTGATCCTCTTCCATGTGAGTTCTCTTTGTTTTTCACTCAGCCGGCTGTGGAGGAAAGCTGCATTTTCTCCCAATTTTTTTTCAAATTCATATAAAATCCTATCCGTAAACTCGATTTCCGGAACCAGAAACAGAGTCTTTAAGCCTGATACTATAGCCTGCTTTATCAGATACATATAGATAGGCTCTCTCTTTCTTTTTGCGGCTGCAATCAGAAATGAAGAAAAAGCGCCTTTTCCGATATCTTTTTTTATCCTTTCCGCTGTCCCTCTCAATGTGCTGTCAAGCGAGTAATCCATCTCAAGCTGTGCCGGTGAACTCCTTTTAACACTCCATTCTCTTTCAAGAGGCTTTCTTAGTTCTCTGTGCCTTTTTATCAATCCCTTTTCCTCCATCCTTGAGATAAGGGAAGGCAAACCACCCGCTTTGAATTTTCTGCGGAGATACGTCTCAGTATAAGGCCTTTTCATTAAGCTCTGCAGTACTTCTCTTTCCAAGCCGCGGCATGTGTCTTTCTTTAGATATTTTTTCCCTTTTTCACAGACAGCCAGTACCACTTTCGTCCTTATGGCATAGGAGGGGGGAAGAGAAATCTGTAATAGCTCTCCCCAGGAAGAGTAATAATAATCACTCAGCCCTCTTGTAAAAGAAAGAAAAGAAGCGGAAAAAACAGGATCCGCATCAAGGAGCTCCTTTATTTCTTTCAATTCAATATCTTTTAAAGGAGCGTTCCCGGTTACGGCTATGACATAGCCTGTCAGTAAATTTTTTCTAAAGGGAACAAGAACTCTTGCGCCTTTTTTTATCTTTTTTTCATATTCCTCAGGAACGGCATACAAAAAGCTTTTCCTCAAAGGGACAGGAAGGACTACGTCGGCAAACAGGCTCATTTTTTACCTAAGACAGCCATCACCTTCTGCATATCCATCCACACCATTTTCCTTAAATTCCGGTCCTCCTCGTTTCTTACCAGATAAGAAGGATGAAAGGTCGGCATAATGCGAATGCCCTTATAGGTATGGAATTTTCCCCTTAGAGCTGTGATCCCTGTTTTCGTATTTAGAAAAAATTTGGTCGGAACATTACCGAGCGTTACAATAACCTTTGGTGATATCAATTCAATCTGCTTGAACAGGTACGCCTTACAAGCCTCTATCTCACTGCTTTTTGGATCGCGGTTTTCCGGAGGCCGGCATTTAATCACGTTGGTTATATACACACTTTCTCTTTCTAACTTCATCGCCTTGATAATCCTGGTCAGGAGCTCCCCTGCCCTCCCCACAAACGGCTTCCCCTGTAGGTCCTCCTCTCTTCCGGGCCCTTCACCTACAAACATCAAGTCCGCATCGATACATCCTTCACCCGGCACCGCATTTTTTCTGAGTTGTGCCAGAGGACACTTTTGGCACTGCCTAATTTCCTGCTCCAGAGAAGAGAAGACTTTTTCCTTTGATACATCCCCGGATAGAAGGCTTTTTTCACCCGGAACATACTCAATGCCCAATTCCCTTAGATAATCCAGATTCCCCTCAATCTGTTCGAGTAGTCTATTGACTTTCTCTATCAATGATGGCCTCGACTTCATCCATAATAATTTTGCTTATTTCCAGCTTGCTTTTTTCGCCGGTGCGGATCGTTTTCCCATTCCGGTGAATGAGGGTCACATCGTTCCGATCGGATTCAAATCCGATCCTTTTTTTCGAAATATTATTTGCCACAATGATGTCAAGGTTTTTTTTGACGAGCTTCTGCCGGGCGTTTTCTTCCATATTTTTTGCCTCAGCGGCAAAACCCACTAAAATTTTTGTACCTTTGTTTTTCCCAATTTTATCTAAAATATCTTCGGTCCGGCTGAGCTTAATTTCCAGCGGCATGGAATCCTTTTTGACCTTCCCGGAAATCCTTTCCGGGAATTTAAAATCACAGACCGCTGCAGCCATTATGATAATATCAGAACTGCCGGCATATTTTTCAACCTGTTCCTTCATCTCCTTTGCTGTCTCCACAGCTACGGACTTAATTCCGGGATGGGGGATAAGGTTGCAGGGCCCTGAAATAAAAATCGTCTTGGCTCCTCTCCGTTCAGACTCCCCAGCAAGTTCAAAACCCATTTTACCGGAAGATCTATTGGTTAGAAAACGCACTGAATCAAGATACTCCCGTGTAGGACCGCCTGTAACCAAAACCGTCATTCCCTTTAAACTCTGGCTCTTCTTTATGAGAAGCATTCCTTCTTCCACTATTCTGGAGACCGAAGCCAATCTTCCGTATCCCTTGTTCCCGCACGCAAGGTACCCTTTCTCAGGTTCTATGAATCTGACGCCAGCAGCCCGGAGTCTTCTGATGTTGTCCTGGGTCTTGCTTTTCAAAAACATCCTTTCATTCATGGCAGGGGCCACAAGCACAGGGCATGTTGCGGCTGTATAAAAAGTCGTTAAAAAATCATCAGAAATACCCGAAGCCATCTTTCCAATGACATTTGCGGTGGCCGGAGCAATGACGAAAAGCACGGCTTCTCCGGCAAGTGTGACATGCAATATGTTTTCCGAAATACCATCGCTAAAAAGATCCACAAGAACTTTATTTCCAGTCAGAGCTTTAAAAAGAAGAGGTGAAATGAACTTTGAAGCATTCTTTGTCATCAGGACCTGAACACCATATCCTTTTTCCTGGAACAAACGTATGATTTCACATGACTTGTACATACTGATGGATGAGCTCACTCCGAGAATTATCTTACTCATCATAATCCCTCTTGGCTTCATTAAAGGTTCGCACTATACGGCCGATCTTTTTCTGCTTTATCTCCGTACGACACCTTGCGCTCAATATTATAGACACCAATTCCTCGGATGCTTTCTCAATGTCATCATTAACAACAACATAGTCAAAATCAGGATAAGACCTGATTTCCTTTCTTGCCGCTTCAAGCCTCTTTTGCATTGACTGTGGAGATTCGTTACCTCTGTTTTCCAGCCTTTTTTTCAATTCATTATAACTGGGAGGAAGGATGAAAACAAAAATAGCTTTTCTGTATCTGCCCATCAATTGATTGGCGCCCTGAACATCAATATCCAGTATAAGGTCTCCCCGGGGTGCCTTTTTCTCAATTTCCCTTCGAGAAGTCCCGTATATGTTCCCATGGACAAGAGCCCATTCCACCATCTTGTCAGTTTGAATCATGCTTTTGAATTCTTTTTTAGAAATAAAATAATAATCTTCTCCGTTTTTCTCAGACGGTCTCTTCTCCCTAGTGGTGTGTGATACGGAAAACTGAAGATCTTTAATCTTTCCTCTGGCTTTATGAACCAGGGTCGACTTTCCGCATCCCGATGGCCCTGAAATTATAAACAGCATAATAGCTCACCCCTTTTTCATTACCTTATTCCAAATTTCTGGCCTGCTGACGAATGCTCTCCAGTTCGCTCTTTATTTCCAGGCAGTACTTTATAATTTTTATTTCCTGGGTTTTGGAATTTATCGTATTGGCTTCCCTTAAAATTTCCTGAGAAGTAAAATCAAGCTTTTTCCCCACAGGATCCTTTTCCTCATCAGAGAGAAGGCTTTCAAAATCACACAGGTGGGACTTGAGTCTCTGAATCTCTTCATCCAGATCATATCTCTGTGCATAAAAGGCTGTCTCCTCTGCTAATTTTTCGTCCGAAATCTCAGCATCCAATTCTAATTTTTCAATCCTCTCCAAAAGTTTTTTTCTGATAGCAGAAGGCTGTTCTGCAGCCAATTCCTCTATTCTGGTGACCGCCCTGTTGATTTTATCCACATGTTTTTCTATTCCCTTGAGAAGCCGTTTGCCCTCTTCTCTCCGCTCTTTTAAAAGCAACTCCAGCGTGCTTTTAAAAGCAGTCTCTAAAAATTTGACCTCCCTCTTTGAAAAATCACGTCTTTTCCATTCAACCAAATGGGGAATATCAAACAAATCCTCAACACGGAGTTGTATTTTTCCCTGTATGTCCGCATCCATTTCCTGCAGTGAATCAGAGATTTTTCTTAAAAGACTTTTATTGAAATGAATGTCGAGAAGAGAAGAATCCATAAAATCTATCTCCATAAACACATCCACCCTTCCTCTGTATATGCTTTTTTTGCATATCTTTCTTAACCTGTCTTCGATGTCACCGAACCTGTCTCCATGAAAATTCCAGTCAAAATACCGATGGTTAAGGGTCTTAATGGTCATGCGGGCTGTAAAATGCTCCTGTTCCACTCTGTTTTCCGCATATCCCGTCATACTGCTGATCACGTCAAATCCTCCTGTGCTTCAGGAAACTGGAGTTCATAAAGTTTTTTGTAAATACCGTCTTTCAGGCAGAGCTCTTTATGAGTTCCTTCCTCGATAATTCTTCCCCTGTCCAAGACCAATATCTTATCCGCATTTCTTATCGTGGAAAGCCTGTGCGCAATGATGAAAGTGGTCCGGTCCTTCATGACATTTGTCAGCGCTCTCTGAACCAGACGCTCTGACTTTGTATCCAAAGCAGAAGTGGCTTCATCAAGGATCAAAATCGGCGGATCTTTTAACAGAGCTCTGGCTATGGCAATACGCTGTTTTTGCCCGCTTGAGAGAAGGCCTCCTTTCTCCCCTATAAAAGTGTCATATCCTTTATTCAAATTCATAATGAACCCGTGAGCTTCAGCTGATTTGGCTGCTGAGATGATCTTTTCCATAGGAACATCATCCAGTCCGTATGCAATATTATTTCTGACCGTATCATTGAACAATATGAGCTCCTGAGTGACAAGACCTATCTGGGACCTCAGCGACCATAGCGTAACGTCTTTGATATCAATGCTGTCCATCATCACTTTTCCGGCATCAGGATCGTAAAAACGGGAGATAAGATTGACAATGGTTGTTTTTCCTGCTCCGCTGAATCCGACAAGAGCCACCTTCTCAGAGGGCTTTATAAGAAAGTTTATGTTTTCAAGAACAGCCCCGGAATCATTATAACTGAAATAAACATGATCAAACTGTATTTTCCCCTTTACAGGAGGCAAAGGATAAGACTTTTTATGATTCGTTATCACCGGTTTTCTCTCCAGGACTTCTAAAACTCTCTCATGACATGCCACTCCCCTTTGAATGACATTATTAGCCCGGCTTATTCTTTTTATGGGAGTGTACATCATAAATATGGCCATGACAAAAGCACCGAAGTCCCCCGCACTGATCTGCCCGCTGGCTATTCGATCCGAACCCACCAGCAGTATGAACGCTCCCACCACACCTCCTATAAATTCCATAAACGGGGAAGACATACTGCTTATCCAGGCGAACTTCAATCCTTCCAACAGGTATTCCTTGGTGCTTCTCATGAATTTTTTGAACTCGAACTTTTCCATCGTGAAGGCCTTGACGATTTTATTCCCGGTAATGGTTTCATACAAGAGATTGTATATTTCCGCCATTTTTATTTGATTCATTCTTCCTATCTTCTTGAGCTTCCGGCTGAAAATAACGAGAGGAACCAGTGCAATGGGAGTTATGATCAAGGAAGCCAGAGCCAGTCGCCAGTCAATAACAAAAATGCCCACCAAAAGAGCGAACAGGATGAACACTTCCTGAAGCATATCTTTAGTGCTTCCGGAAAGAGCCTCTTGAATTTTGTCTACATCATTGGTAAGCCGTGAAAGCAGCTCCCCTGTGGCTTTTCTGTCAAAATAGTCGGACGACTGATAGAGCAAATGGTTGAAAAGTTTGTTCCTCATGTCTCTCACGATCTTCAACCCGATGGACTTCATAAAAAAAGATGACAGGAACGTGAACATTCCTTTCCCGAGAATAACAATGATCAAGATGATAGGGATATAAGAAACAAGCTGGTCGATTGAAATCCCGAACAACTCGAGAAAAACGTCTATAAACCGGGTTTTTTCCGGAATCTCCCCAGGCGACATCTTGAACATATAGTCCATGATAGGCTGAACCAGATTGACAAAGGCATAAGTGAAAAGAGCGACGAACAGAGTGAAGACAAACGTCAGAATCAGTTTTTTCTTTTCACTGAAAACGAGTTTAAAAAGCTGGTAGATTTGTTTCATAAGGAGCTTTTCTCATCCGATATCATATTCAGAGCTATTTTATACGCGTTTAATGCTGATCCGACCATCAAGTTGTCGGCAGCAGCCCAGATCCAAAAACTATTTGAAAAAACAGCATCCTGCTTGACCTGACCTATGAAAATACTTTCTTTCCCCACTGTTAAAACCGGAGACACCGGGCATTCCAACGACGGGGAATAGACTTTAAAAAGATTTGATTTCCTGTATGTTTCTTCAAGGGATTTGATATCCGCTTTTTTATCTAACTCCATATACATCATTACGGAATACCCATGAAAAACAGGAGCCTGCACAAGAGAAAGGCTTATCTCATGTTTTTTCATCACCCTTTTGAGCTCGGATAAAATCCGCCTTTCTATCATGGAAAATCCGGACGTATCAACTGATTCGGATTGCGACAAAAGATTAAACGCTATTTGTGCTTTAAAAACCTTTTTATCACCGGATCCTTTATTCAAAATATCCGCGCTCTGACCAGCCAATTCCTCTACTCCTGATTTCCCAAAAGCTGATACAGGCTGAAGAACAAAAGCCACTGTCTTTATCACTCCATAGTCTCTCACAGCTTGCATAATTATATGTGAGAGCATGATGGTGACAGGATGGGGATTTGCGATGAGGTGCTTTTCATTTATCAAAATTTCATCATCATTTATGCCGCTGACAATGACGGGGACTTTATCTTTGTCCCAAAAAGCTCCGCTTAAATCAATGGCAAAGACTTTTTTACTTTCAGCCTGAGCTCCGATTCTCCTGTTTGTCTTTTCATCTCCTGCCAGAAAAAGCAAATCAATCCTGTCAAGCAAAGTACTATCCACTGAATGAATCACCCTTGGTTCGCCGTTAAATTGAGTCAGTTTGCTGTATTCTTCCTTTACACCCGGATCAAAAAATTCAGCCTTTTCTATCGGGAATTTATTTTTGCTCAGAACTCTTATGATCTCTTTCCCAGTCATGGAGTCAGTCCCGATAAGAGCGATCCTTGGTTTGTATTTTACGGACATCGTTAATCATTAATGGATTTTTTGTATTCGGAAATCATCCAGTGTATTTTGTCTTTTAATGTTAGTTTCTTCTTTTTTAATTCCTTTTCTCTGAGTTCTTCCTCATTTGAAAGACAGGATTTTTTCTTTAAGACATCCAATATTCTTTCATATTCCCTATGAAGCTCAACAGCTTTGCGGAAATCCTCATCCTTTTTAAATAAAAATTCTTTTATTTCTTTCTCATCCATCAATTTCTTCTCCAGAAAAAGAATATCACAATGGGTGTATGATTTCAATCACAACAAAAACTCTCAACAGGCAAAAAACGAACAAAAAATGTTGTTTTTTTTAGGATTAAACGATTGACTTTACATGCCAAGAAAATTATACTTATTTTTCTGTGCTGGCGAGGTAGCTCAGTCGGTAGAGCGAGTGACTGAAAATCACTGCGTCGGCGGTTCAATTCCGTCCCTCGCCATTTTTTTCTTACAGACAAGCTGATCTGAAATTCAGGTGCGGCTTGTGCTCCCGACTTTCATCAGGCAAGCTGGTTCTTCAGCCCGCTGATTTTTCCCAGCGAGTAAAATCAGCTTATTCCTCGGCTCGCTCGCCTCCGGATGACTTCAGAACCAGCCAGCCTGCCTGAAAGTTGAGATATTGCGTGGTATTATTTATCCAACAGGAAAAGCGCAATCATTAAGAAATTCAGGTGTGGCTGAAGCGACATTGAAGATTTAGCCTTCGGATGAGGCTTTTCGAGGGTACTCGGCAAAGCCGGGCTCCGAGTATGTCTGACCCACGAACGGGGGGAGTTACGCAGGAGCCGAGAAAAACGAAGGAGAATGGCGTTAAAAATCTGAAGAGAGCACAAGCCACACCTGAATTTCGTTAAGCTAAAAGTAATCTCGATCGATAAGGAATCCAGACTATCTTTTCTTGAGATCTTGAATGATTTTCTTGAATTCAGGACGCTTCATGGCCAGTTCAATGGTGGCTTTAAGATATCCGGCTTTATCTCCGGCATCATATCTTTGGCCTTTGAAGAGATATCCGTAGACAGGCTCTTTTTTCAGAAGTATTTTTATGGCATCAGTGATTTGAATCTCACCCCTGTGGTCGGGCTTTGTCTTTTTTATGGCGTCAAAAATATCAGGATTGAACACATAACGCCCGATGATCCCAAGGTCAGAAAACGCTTTTTCAGGACCCGGTTTTTCCATCATATCCTTCAATTTGAAAACACCCGGTCTGACTTTTTCAGGATCAATGACCCCATACATTTTGGTTTCTTCTTTGCTGATGCGTTTTAAAATAACAACTGACGAACCATATTCTTCATAGACGTCGATAACCTGCCGAACAGCAGGGGGCCGGCAGTCAAATATATCATCGGGAAGCAGGACCGCAAAAGGTTCGTTTCCTATGAATTTTTCCGCCATTAATATAGCATGGCCCAATCCTAATGCCTCTTTCTGTCTGATGTAGCAAAATTCTGCCAGATTGGATATTCTCTGGACTTCCTCGAGAGAGTCTGTTTTCCCTTTGGCTTGCAAAAAAAATTCCAGTTCCGGACTTTTATCAAAATGATCCTCAATAGGAGATTTGCCTCTGCTTATAATGATACAAATGTTCTCTATGCCTGAACTTACCGCTTCCTCAACACTGTACTGAATCAAGGGTTTGTCTATGACCGTAAGCATCTCCTTTGGCTGGGCTTTGGTAGCGGGCAGAAAACGGGTGCCGAATCCGGCTGCAGGAATAACAGCTTTGCGTATTTTCATGCCTCCTCCTGTTTGATGCCTGTCCTAAACAAACTACAATATTTCCTTCACGAGGGGAAGATTCTAATCTCCTTATTAACCTGGATTATTCACAAGTCGAGGTTGCTGCAGATGCGAGGCACAGGGTGCGAAGCTATGGTCCTTCACCGCGAGTACCCTGTAACGAAGCAGATGCAGTGAGATCGGCTTGCCTTAATGGTAAAAAAATGGCGATTAAAATGAAAGTAAAACCAAACAAAAAATTTTCAGTTGTTATTTTTGAAAAAAGCATGTAAATCCTTGAAAGCAAAACAAAAAAATGATCATCGCCATTTTTTTATGAATAGGTCAGGTTAACTACCATCTGTAAGAAACGGAAATGCCAGGAGTGATGATGCTCATATTATAAATCCCGGGCTGTTCGTTCTCCGGGTCACTCACATCCACATTTCTTTCTTTTGCCATTAAATACTCCAGCATGGCGTCGACGTGAAGACCGTTGAGCCTGTAGCCCACCCCAAAGGTGATCCCATTGAAGTCATAATTAGGGATAAGGACATTCATGGTTGCATCGGGAGCAGGGGCCGGGTCATAATAATATCCGGCTCTGAACGCCATCTTGTTCATGAGATATTCAGCACCGAATCTGATCTGCACGCAGTCATCCCATTCCAGCTCCATGACATCGGCTGCGGTTCCTTCCATAGCAACCTGCCAGATAGAATCAGTGAATTCTGTCTCTAATTGATCAAGTTCGGCCCAGTTTGTGTACTGAGCATCCAGGGTTAAGGTCAAGTTCTCTATGGGACGGAAAGCGACTCCTCCTGCCAGCCACATGGGATACGTCACTTCTCTGTCAAATTCTGACTGGCCAGGATATCCTAAAGCACTAAAATTGGAAACAGATGCTTCTCCGGACATGCTGACCTTGGTGGGTGTTCTAAAAGTAAGCCCCAAGCTGAACATATCGCTTGGTTTGACCAGTACTCCGAAAGTCCCTCCAAAACCCCAGCCTGAAGAATCCTCTTCATATTGGCCGAAGTCGACAGCAAAGGCATACGGGGGAACCGGCAGTGTCATATAGATTCCGCCTGCCCATCTGCTTAAATTAAAAAAGCCGTAGTTGATGTTGAGCGAAGCTCCCACTGAAATCATATCACTCACTTTGTAAGCAACCACAGGGGAGATGGTCACGATCCCTAAAAAGCTTTTGTTGTTATAGGCTTGACTCTGGGCAGGAGATAAAGCACTAACAAAAAAGTCTGAACCTTCCCATTCTGCGCCGAGCCCCGAAGGTGTGTACACTCCTATTCCGACCACTAACTTTTCTGTAAGAGGATGATAGTAGGCAGCAATACCTGAAGGGTACATCTTTGATTTGGCCTTAGCATCGATAAATGTATGCCCGCCAATCGTCAGTTCATAATCGGCTGTGGGCATGATCAGATCGCCCGAAAATCCCAGTGTCTTCTTATCGAAATTTGCTATGCCCGCAGGATTCCAGTAAATCGCACTGTAATCATCTGCCAATCCTACGAAGGCACCTCCCATTGAAATGGCTCTTGAACCCAATCCATTCAGGTTCAATCCGTTGGCCATCAATAGAGGTGAAGCAAATAATAAAAGCACAATAGGACCTAAAACAATCGCTTTTTTCATCTTTTCCTCCTTCAACAGTATTTAATCTGTTTACTCTATTTATGCTCTTTTGTCAATTCATTTATAGGCTTTTTCTCAAACCGCAAGCCTCCCTTATTATCAACATCAATGAGGACCCTATCACCGCTTTTATAGCTTCCTTCCAGTATTTTCAATGCCAGTGGATTTTGAATATCTTTTTGAAGGGTTCTTTTTAAAGGCCGGGCTCCGTAAACAGGATCAAATCCTCTTTCCGCCAAAAGCTTTTTTGCGGCACTGCTTAATTCAATACCGATCTTTTTTTGTTCAAGCCTTTTCCTGAGCTCTTTTATCTGGATATCCAGGATTTTCAGTATCACATTCTGAGACAAAGCTTTGAAAATAATCACCTCGTCCACTCTATTTAAAAATTCAGGCCTGAAATGGTGGTCAAGAATTTCTCTCACCTTGTGTTCCATTTTTTCAAAATCCTGGCTCATATCCTTGATCATCTGGCTACCGAGATTTGATGTCATAATGATGAGGGTGTTCCTGAAATCAATGGTCCGCCCCTTCCCGTCCGTAAGTCTTCCGTCATCAAGGATTTGGAGTAAAATATTGAAAACATCATTATGTGCTTTTTCTATCTCATCAAGAAGAATGATGGAATAAGGCCTTCTTTTAATGGCTTCAGTGAGCTGCCCTCCTTCTTCGTGCCCTACGTATCCGGGAGGCGCCCCGATAAGGCGGGAAACAGTGTGCCTTTCCATATACTCAGACATATCCAACCGCACCATTGCCTTCTCATCATCAAAAAGAAACTCTGCAAGGGCTCGGGCCAGTTCTGTTTTTCCGACTCCTGTGGGACCGAGAAAAATAAATGAACCCAGAGGGCGCGTTTCGTCCTGAATTCCAGCCCTCGCCCTCCTTATCGTGTTTGAAACCGTACCCAGAGCCTGATCCTGTCCGACCACTCTTTTTCTCAGCTCATCTTCCATTTTTATCAATTTTTCTATCTCACCCTGCAGCATTTTCGATACAGGTATGCCTGTCCACTTTGATACAATCTGAGCGACATCTTCTTCGTCTACCTCTTCTTTGATCATTTTTTCTTTTTTCTGTATCTCCGCTAATTTTTTCGTCTTTCCCTCTATTTCCTTTTGAACTTCATTCAGCCTCCCGTATCTTATCTCAGCTACTTTCCCAAGGTCGCCTCTCCTTTCCGCATTCTGCTCTTCGACTTTCAATGAATCCATCTGCTCTTTTAGCCTGTTAATGGACTCTATCAATTCTTTTTCTTTCTGCCACCTCAATTTTATGGCCCCGGCTTGTTCCCGGATCTCTGAAAGCTCTTTTTCCAGTTTCTCCAGCTTTTCTTTAGCGCTTTTATCTTTTTCTTTTTTCAAGGCCTCCTTCTCAATTTCAAGCTGGATGATTCTCCTGTCCAATTCATCGATCTCCTCCGGCTTGCTGTCTATCTCAATTCTTATCCGGGAAGCCGCCTCATCTATAAGATCTATGGCCTTGTCCGGCAGGAAACGATCCGTGATATAACGCTCTGACAGAGTCGCTGCCGCAACCAACGCTGAGTCCTTTATTTCCACGCCGTGGTGGACTTCATATTTTTCCTTCAATCCCCTCAATATGGATACGGTCTCTCCGACTGAAGGCTCTTTCACATATGTCTGCTGGAATCTCCTCTCCAGAGCCGCATCTTTTTCAATATACTTCTTGTACTCATTCAGGGTAGTGGCTCCTATACACCTGAGTTCTCCTCTTGCCAGGGAAGGCTTTAACATATTTGACGCATCAACAGCCCCTTCCGCCGCTCCCGCTCCCACTATGGTATGAAGCTCATCAATAAAGAGGATAACGTTTCCTTCTGCCTCCTTGATTTCTTTCAACACAGCTTTCAATCTGTCCTCAAATTCCCCTCGATATTTGGCGCCTGCTATAAGAGCGCCCATATCAAGGGCGATCAGTCTCTTGTTTTTAAGAGACTGCGGAACATCTCCGTCGGCGATTCTTTGAGCCAGACCTTCGACAATAGCTGTTTTTCCGACGCCGGCCTCTCCGATCAATACAGGATTGTTCTTTGTCCTCCGGGATAAAATCTGAACAACTCTCCTTATTTCGTCCTCACGGCCAATAACAGGATCTATTTTCCCTTCTCTGGCGAGTTCCGTGATATCCCTTGTATAGTGCTGAAGGGCTTGATATTTCCCTTCAGGCTGAGGATCAGTGACTCTCTGGGAACCTCTGATAGACCTCAACGCTTTCAGCACAGAATCTTCAGTGATTCCGTTTCTCTTCAAAATCCCATACGCATCCCCGGATCCTTCTTTGATCAGTCCCAAAAACAAATGTTCTGTTGAAATATATTCATCATTCAGAGCTGATGCCTGCTTTTTTGCCTCCTTCATGATGTTTCTCAATCTGGAGGAAAGATAGACTTCCGCGGCTCCGGATACTTTGGGAGCTTTTTGGAACACATCTTCCAACTCTTTCCTAATGGGATCGGTATCCGCGCCTATTTTGCCGATGACAGCTTTAACAATATTGTCTTTCTGGTCAAGGAAGACCCATAACAGATGCTCCGGAAGAATTTCCTGATGCTCAAGCTGTTCTGCTTTGGAATGGGCCCCCTGTAAAGCTTCTTGAGACATGACCGTGAATTTATTCATATCCATATCTTCACCTCACAACACATATCTATAAAATTCATGTATGGTTTAAGCGCTATTGAAGATTTAGCCTTCCTCTTCAGTAATCTCTTTCTTAAGCCTGTCAATCATATTCAACGCCTCAACAGGAGTCATGGCGGACACATCACACTCACCGATTGCATCTCTTAATTTTTTGAGCAGCCTGTATTGCTCATCTCCCCCGAAGAGAAACATTTGAGAATCATCCGTGTCATTATTCTGGTGGTAGGATATTTTTGGAATACCATCGCTGTCCAGTTCCTTTTTTTCGAGATTAAAAAGTATCTCTCTGGCTCTTTCTAGGATTGTCCGGGGAATTCCTGCCAGCTTAGCCACATGTATGCCATAGCTCTGATCAGAAGGCCCCGGAACGATCTTCCTTAAAAAAATGATGTCCTCTTTCCATTCTTTAACGGCAACATGGTAATTTTTAATCCTATCCATTGTCATGGCCAGTTCTGTCAGTTCATGATAATGAGTGGCAAACAGGGTCTTCGCTCTTAAATGGTTGTTCTCATGAAGGTATTCCACCACGGCCCATGCCAGACTCAAACCGTCAAAAGTCGATGTTCCTCTCCCCACCTCGTCCAGGAGGATAAGACTTTTCTCGGTGGCGCTGTTCAATATCCCTGCTGTTTCCAGCATCTCAACCATAAAAGTGGACTGCCCCAAGCTCAAGAAATCCATCGCCCCTATTCTTGTGAACACTCTGTCCACAATCCCGATTTCCGCTTCTTCAGCAGGGACATAGGACCCCATCTGGGCAAGGATGCAGATGAGAGCCGTCTGCCTCAAATATGTTGACTTCCCTCCCATATTGGGCCCTGTTATGATCAGTATCTGGTCTTTGTCCCTGTTCATATATGTATCGTTAGGGACAAAGGGCTCTTCATCTGTGACTTCAATGACCGGATGCCTCCCGCCTTTGATGCTGATAATGTCGGTTGAATTCACTGAGGGCCTGTTGTAGGAACGCTGAGAGGCCAGTTCGCTCAAAGAAGTCAAAACATCCAAAAGAGCTATTCTTGAAGCGATCTTTTGAATCCTGGACGTTTCAGCCGCCACTTTGCTCCTTATTTCCTGAAACAATTGATACTCTAGTTCATTCGCTCTTTCTTCAGCATGAAGAATTTTTTCCTCATGCTCTTTGAGTTCAGGAGTTATGTATCTCTCTGAGCTGACAAGGGTCTGCTTCCGGATATAATCATCCGGGACACGGAAAAGATTTGACTTGGTCACCTGAATGTAATAGCCGAAAACCTTGTTGAAGCTGACTTTCAGATTGGGTATTTTAGTTCTTTCTCTTTCTTTCTTTTCAATACCTGTAAGAAAAGTCTTGCCGGACTTGCTGACCTCTCTCAGCTCATCAAGTTCCCCGTTGAATCCTTTTTTTATGATCCCCCCTTCAGTCAATAAAAAAGATGGCTCATCTTTTATAGCCCTGTCAATATAAGCCTCGACATCATCCGCATCATCCCATTCCTTTTTCATGTTCTCTATGATCGTTGAATGGAAGGGTTTAAGCAGGGCATAGACATCAGGGAGAGACTGAAGTGATATTTTTAACGACACAAGGTCTCTGGCACTGGCCGCTGAAAGCGAAATCCGGCTGCTCAGCCTTTCCAGGTCATAAATCTGCTTAAGCTTCTCTCTTATTTCATGCCGCTCAATGGTGTGAGACAAAAAATCTTGAATGCCATCCTGTCTTTTCTCGATCGTCTCCAGAGATAGAGAAGGAGAAAGAAGCCAGGAGCGTATCAAGCGGCTGCCCATTGAATTTACCGTGTAATCAATAACATCAAGAAGGGAGTCTGTACGCCGGTTGTCCCTTAAATTTTTTACGATCTCCAGGTTCTTTACCGCGGACGCATCCAGTATCATGTACTGGCTGTGATGCAAATAAGATATATTTTGAATGAGAGCCAGTGAATCTTTTCTTAATTTCTTTAAGTAATAAAGCAGCGCTCCTGCTGCGGAAACAGCAAGCTCTTTACTGGCGATGCCAAAGCCTTGCAGAGAACTGACTTTGAAATGCTCTTTTATATAATCAGAAGCCTGGGCCGTATCAAATATCCAATCCTCCTGAGAGCTTTTTAAAATCCCTTTGATTCCATTTTTAGAGAGAAGCTGATTTATTTTCCGCTCACAGCTTTGAGGAAATATGATTTCCTTTGGTGAAAATCTATACATTTCGTCTTTGAGGTTTTTTCTGTTCTCTCCGGTGCTTTGAGTCGTGTCCATCCTGCCTGATGCCAGGTCAATAAGAGCCAGCCCCCAATCGTCCCCCTCAAAAACAAGGCTCATCACATAGGTGTTCTCTTTCATGTCTTCGGATTCGATCTCAACGGCTGTTCCGGGAGTCAAAACCTTGATCACATCTCTTTTAACCACCCCTTTTGACTCTTTGGGGTCTTCAACCTGCTCACAAATAGCCACTTTATAGCCGTGCTTGAGAAGCTTTGAAAGATATGAATCAGCCGAATGATGGGGTACTCCGCACATAGGGACTTTCTGCCTCGAGGTCAGGGCGATCTCGAGAATGGAGGAGGCTTTCTTTGCATCCTCATAAAAAAGTTCATAAAAATCGCCCAGTCTGAAAAAAAGAAAAGCATCCTGATGCTGTTTCTTCAGCCTCAGGTACTGCTCCATCATGGGAGTCACGGATTTGTTTCTTGCCATGGCTGCTTTTAACTATAGTATTTAAAATTGAGTTTGTTGGCAAGACTTAAGCCCGGACTATTCATAAAAAACAGCCTGATCCACAGATAATTTGGATGACAGTTAAAATTAGTGGATTGAAAAAAAATAAACAGGAAGATAGAATGTTAACCTGAATGAATAAAATGGAAAGGCGAGGCCGTCAGATGAGCCACCAAAACAAAATACTGACTGAAGAAGATATAAAAAAAAACAAGACCGGTTTTATCATAGTTCAATCCATCACATTACTCAGAATTCCTCTTGCGGTAACATTTGCCGCTCTTCTGCTGTCACTCAAAGACCAGGAAATGCGTTTTATCCTCTCCTTATCGATCCTTCTGCTCATTGAAGCGACGGATTTATTTGACGGGCCTATTGCCAGGCATTTCAATCTCAGTTCAGAATACGGAGCGGCTCTTGATCCCTATGCTGACAGCATATCAAGAATAATCGTCTATTTTGCCATGGCGCTATCAGGCCTTGTGCTGCTGCTTCTCCCTCTCTGCATGGCATTAAGGGATATAACAGTTGCTTATTCACGCATCATCCTAGCCAAAAAAGGCTTTTCCGTATCGGCAAAAAAAAGCGGAAAAATAAAAGCCACCTTTCAGGCCGTAGGCGGAATAGCCGCGCTTTTGGGGCCCTATTACTGGAACCTTATAGGAAAATGGAGTTTCTATTTTCTATCATGGATTCTGATTATTGTGACTCTGCTGTCATCTGTGGAATATGTATCCGCTGCTTTAAAAACCTTTAAGAAAAATGAAAAATCCATTAAAAAATAAAAAAATCGTTTTTCTGGATCTGGACGGGACCATATACCTCGGAGACAGGTTGATTCCGGGCGCAAAGAAATTTTTAAAAAGCCTGGCTTCAAGGGAAATACACTTTTATTTTCTCTCCAATAATTCCTCCCGTTCAAAACTTGACTATGTGAAAAAACTCTCTCGCCTGGGGATCAACACCACAAAAGAAAGAATCATTCTTTCCACCGACGGCGTTATAGACTTCCTTATCAGAAATAAGGTCAAAGACACTTATATTGTGGGTACCCGCTCCATGATAGATATGTTTGAAGAGGCAGGGATCAATCCCCGTTCAGATTCTCCTGAATATGTGGTGCTCGGATTTGATACGGAACTTGTTTACGAAAAATTAAGAAAAGCAGCCCTTTTTCTCTTAAAAGATATTCCTCTTTTAGCAACCCATCCCGACCTGGTCTGCCCTACACAAGAAGGCCCTATCCCGGATATAGGGGCCATGATGTCGCTTTTTAAAAAAGCGACCGGGAAAAAACCACAAAAGATATTCGGGAAACCCAATGTTGAGATGGTCCGGCATATAATGAAAAAACACAAGGTTGCCAGCCGCGAAGTGGTTATGGTCGGAGACAGAATATATACGGACATGGAACTGGCAAACAGATTAAAGTGTGATTTCTTCCTTGTTCTGAGCGGAGAAACCTCGGCTGAAGAAGCGGCCTGCTTAAAGAAAAAACCCGCTGTAGTGGCAGAAAACGTCGGAAAGATCTTGAATTAACGATAAAATTCAGGTGTGGCGAAAAGGATCTGTCTGGCTTTCTCCAGGGACTGGTTGTCTTCAATATTTATGATAGAGGGGCGCGGCTTCCATTGCCTGGATATCCTTTTCATAAGCCCGCTCAATACATTTCCCGATCCCAGTTCGGCTGTGACCTCTATCTTCATTCGTTCCAGTACCTCCATAGAACGGTACCACTGAACAGAATGAGTCACCTGTTCCTTTAGGGCATCTCTTGCCGCTTCTCCATCATCTATGATCTCAGCTTTGACATTCGATATGATCGGAAACCTGGGATTTCTGAATTCAACCTGGTCAAGGTCATAGGACAGCTTTTTTCGCGCACCCATCATGAGCGCACAGTGAAAGGGTGCGCTGACAGGAAGCATGACCGTCTTGGGCGCTTTCACAGACTCCACTGCTTTTTCAACAGCCTCCTTGTCACCTGAAATAACGATCTGGCTTTGACTGTTCCAGTTAGCGATCTCAACCACTCCGTCATCTATTTTCTTGAGCGCGCTCTCGACTTCCTCATACGAAGCCCCGAGCACAGCAGCCATGGCGCCTGTGCCCACAGGCACAGCTTCCTGCATATACTTCCCTCTTTTATGAACCAGCATCACGGCATCTTCAAATTTCAACGATTTGGCCGCAACAAGAGCTGAATACTCTCCCAGACTATGGCCGGCAGCAATAAGAGGCTCTATCCCTAAAAGTCTGAAGGCAATACAGCTCACCACAAGAAGGGCCGGCTGTGTGTTCTCAGTGAGAGTCAATTTCGTCTCAGGCCCCTTAAAACACAGATCCGAGATCTTGTATCCGAGAATCTCATCTGCCTTCAAAAAAAGTTCCCTTGCCAAAGGGGATGACACGAAAAATTCCTTTCCCATTCCGACTTTTTGAGAAGCCTGGCCGGGAAACAGAAAAGCCAGCTTTTTCATCTCTCCTTCCGTCATTCTCCTTCTTTCTCCATCTTTCCTTGCTCAACCTTAAAAAAAACAAATTTTTCGCCTTTATTCTCCTCTCCATTGAGGAAATCCAGGTATCTATCGATGCGGTTCTGGATTTCTGCTTTACTCCTTAAACTGCTGATCCATTCTTCGACCTGAACGCTGGTGGCTTTTTCCTTAACAGCTGATTCGATTTCAGGCAGCATATCGACCATCTGCTTCACAGGTTCTTGTTTGGCTTTTTGTTCAGGAACATACACCTGATCATAATACTCCTCGATCTCCCTAAGGCTGACCACTACTGAACGGCTGAATCTATCCGATACGATTTTTTTGAATGAAAGATATTCGGCGCAGTAATCCCTCAGGTCTGTGAGATCTATTCCAAAAGCAGTCAATCTTTCTTCCAATCCGTAGTCCTGCCATCTTTCTTTCACCTCGGCCAAAAAACCGTCAATCTCTTTGTCATCGATATTTATATCTCCTCCGGTAAATTGGTTGACGAGCTTTTGATTGATGATGTTCTCAAGTACAAGAGGGAATAAAGATTTCTCTTCCGTATTCCCATTTGAATCCCACAATCCGAAGACTTTTACTATTCTCAGGTCCGTGACTGTTATGACTTCATCATCCACCACAGCCACAACACCTTCCACTTTGTCATAAAAGCCCCATGCCAACCAACTGGGAAGAAACACAGACATCAACAATACATGTAGAGTTAACAAAACTAGTTTCTTTCTTTTTCCGTTCATTTTAAAACACATGACCTATGGCAATGATGACACGAGGCTGCTTTTCCCCTTCCCGGGCATCGAAGTTCCATCCCAGCTCAAAACGAACAGGCCCCAAGGGAGTCTTGTATCTAAGGCCGATTCCAACGGCATCCAGCAGCTTCTTAAAATCAACCTGGCTCCTTTTATAAAACACATTTCCTTTGTCATAGAAAACAGCTCCGTAAAGGTCTCCTAACTTGGGAGTAATAGGAAAGGTCAGCTCAAAATTCACTAATATAATCGCTTTGCCGCCCACAGGTTCAATAGACAAAGGATCTCTAGGCCCTAATTCATCAAACGAGGTGCCTCTGAAAGAATTGCTTCCGCCTGCAAAAAATCTTTCATGAATGGGCATCCTTCCCATGCCCAACCCCACTCTTGATGTCATGCTGAATGTGACTTTGGGCAGGAGCGGTAAAAATTGTTGGTATTTTGTAAAAAGTTTTAAATAATCCGATTCCGCATGAAACAAGGGATAAGCCCATTCCAAAACCGTGGAAGCAAAATATCCTCTGCCCGGATTAAACGAATCGTCTCTTTTATCCCAAATGATACTTCCGGAAATCGATGTGGCTGAAAAAGGAAAGTGCTGCCTGTCTACCTCTGATTCGGATATTCTCAATTCGAATAAGGAAGTCCGTGCGAACCTCAATGTGACCATAAATATTTTGTTCTCATCTCTTGCTATGGGCTTTAAGGCAGAAAAGCTGATTCCTCTCCGATCAAAACTGTAACTTGTCCGGCTCTCCCGCTCAAGCCAGGCGTTAAGATAGGTATCAATAGGAATCCCGAAAAAATACGGCTGCTCCCAGGATACCGCCGCTCTTTTCTCTCTAAGGCTGACCTGGCCTACAAGCGAGAGCTGAGCTCCGGTGCCGAATATATTCCCCCTTATGAATTCAGCGGTCCCTCTCGGCCTTATTACACTGTCCCAAGCCTGGAAGGAACGCGGTTCGTTCTTTGTTTCCAGCCCCACACCCAGGCTGCCATAATGCCTCTGCCCCTCTCTTACGCTGATCAGTAAATTCTCCCAACCCTGGTCAAGCGATATTTCTTCAATCGTGACTTTTGTGAAAATACCAAGATTCGAAATCCGTCTTTTGGTATTCCTTATCTCATCAGAACGGGCATAATCACCCGGCTGAAGCAGAACTTCACGGAGAATGGTGTTTTTCCTCGTTATTTTATTACCCGTGATAATGATATCCTTGATTCTGACTCTTTCCCCTTCCTTGACCTCAAATTCAATATCAAAAGAGTTTTCTCCGGTCTTCTCTGTATGTGATTTGATCTCAGTTCCCCTGTATCCCATGTTCATATAGAGATTTTCTAAATTTTCAGTATCTTTTTGAATTCTGGGTTGATAAAAAGGCCCCCCCTCAAATGTTTCTATGGTTTCAAAAAGCACTTCTGTACTGACATTCTCCGCTCCCTTAAACGATATCTTCTCTGTTATATTCTGTACTCCTTCTTCAATAAAAAAAACAGCATCGACCTTTTTTTTGTATCTTCTGAAATTCAGCGCTATCCTTGTATGAGGAAAACCCTCGGTCTCATAGAGAGATTCAATCTCTGACGGCAGTTCAAACAACCGATCACCGGTTACACTGCTGAGAAGAGGAGCGTTTTCTTCTAAAGCAAGCTGCGACTTTAATTCATCAGGGCTGAAATACTCCAATTTGTTAAAAATAATATCATTTATCTTGTATTTTTCCCCCGGAAATACCTTGTAAATGATCTTAATTGTGTTTTCTTCCCTGACGACTGAACCACGGACATTGCAAAACAGATATCCTTTCTTATGCATATATTTGATGATCTTAGTCTTTCCCTGGTCAATCCCCCATTCCATAAAAATATTCGTCTCCCAAATAGGCTGTATAAGGCTCAAGGGGACTTCTGCGCCTTGAATGATGATATCTATTTTTTCATGAGCCTCCAAACTGACAACCAAAGATACGAAACCGTCTTTTTCCTGAAAATTTTCTTGAGCCTGTATTTCCACACGCTGATAACCCAGTGAGCTGTACAGGCCCTTCAGGATATCCATATCCTGCTGGAGAGTCGACTTTACATACAGATTGCCTGTTTTCGTCTTCATCTCCTTTTTAAGCTTAGCCTCTTGAAAAATGACGTCTCCCTCGAAGTGTATATCCTTGACTATGTATTCTTTTACACCCTGTATTTCAAAAAAAACATCCACCTGCGATGGTTCGTCAGTTGGTTCGGTGTAGGCCTCTATGGCCGGATTGAATTTTCCTCTTTGTGTTAATATTGTCTTCAACTCCTCAACCGCTTTTTTTAACTTCCCTTCGTAATAGGTATCCCCTTCTTTAAGGGCTAAAAGCTGCTTTTTGAGCTTGGCCGGAGAAATTTCTTCCCTTCCGAGAAAAACGATACGGTTTATATAAGGCTGGCTTGTCAAAATAAATGTGAGATCCGCCTGCTCTTCTCCCTTTTTTTCGACTTGTATATCAGAAAATAGACCTGTTTTGTAAAGCCTTTTAACAACCTCGCTCATACTGAAGAATGAAAGGATATCTCCTGTTTCCAATGTTACCAATTCCGCTATTTCCGGCTCTGCCGGTTCACCATCAAGCTCCACATGAACACTGCGGATGTACACCTGGTTTTCAGAAAAAACAGATGAAAACAGAGATGAGCTGAAAAAAATGATCAGCAGAAAGGAAAACAGGGCCGGCCTAAAAGAGCTGTGACTCGATCTAAAACCGTCTGTGAATCTTGACATCAAAGCTAATCCTTCCTGCCTCGTCCCTGGTTCCGACAATTGAAAAATCGTTTGACAGCTCCCACTCGATGCGCGTGATATCTTCCCTTTGCGCAGCAAGATTGGTTGAATAGAGAATGAAAAAATTCTTCGACAGCTTTTTCCCAAGGGTTAACCTGGCTGTCATTTCAGCGGAAGATCCCATGATAAAAGGATCGATTCTAAACCTGTCTATACTGAAAAGCTCTTCAGCTCTTTTTTTGGCTTCCTCAGAAAGCTGGAAAGAAAGAAGAGATGCTGTGCTCTGCCCGATACTTCGGTCGTAATGATACGTCCGTCTAAAAGCCTGGCCCAAAGCCAGAAGAGCCAGGACATCTTCTGAAGGAAGAGAGGGAGAAGAGCTGAATTCGGGTCTCAGATTGCTCAAAGGGCCGTCCAGAGAAAAAGTCACGTGATAATTTTTTACATACGTCTCCCCTTTAAAGTTAAGATACGGATCGATGCTTGCCGGATTAAAAAAGCTCACTCTTCCCTGCAGCAAATTGAATTCTCTGTCCTGAAAAAGAACAGTCCCGTTTATCGCTTCTATCTCACCCTGGATAATAGGACTGAAAATACTGCCTTTTATACTTAAATCAAAACCTGCCTGTATGCTTCCCAATGAATTCTCCATCCAGGCATCCTTATCCGCTCTCAGACGGATATTCAAATTCAAACCATCAAAAAAACCAGGCTCCTGTGAATAAGATGGATAAGCTTCGGATGAAAATGAAAATCCCTCATTCAATTCCCTTCTCCACAGCAGCTTCTCTATAAAAAAATCACCATTAACAACAAATCTCGTATCGTCCTTTACAAGACTTATGTCTCCGTTAGTAAGAGCTCTGGTCCTCTCCAGAATGGAAAGCAACATCTGGTCTCCATGGGCATTCACATTTATATATTCGACCCCGGACTTCCCTAAACGGACATTTCCTGAGGCTTCAATAGGCCCCCCGCCTATTTTTCCTTTAATAGAACGAATGGACAGATTGCCGCTATCCACAAAAACAAGCCCTGAAAAATCTTCAAGTGCGTGAGCAAACTGCGGGAACGGCAGTTGAGATCCCTGGAAATCTATAACTCCTTTAATCTCAGGCTTCCCTGAGGGAACTCTCAAGTTCAATAAATAATTGAGTTCAGCTTTCGTGCCCTTCCAGGGAAGCAGAATATCAAGATTTCTTAAAGAGCCTTCTACCTTACCGGTCACCTCTTCTTTATTGAGCGGGATGTCCATCTCCCATAAAAAATCATTTTCGCCGGGAACAAAACTCCCATCGATCTGCATACTGATCTTTTCTTTACCGTAACCGATTTTAATTTTCCCCTGGGTCCCCGTCTTATCGAATGAAGCAAATTCCAAATCCCTGATATCATAAGAGCCTAAGATAAAATCCCGGCCAAACTCACCCTCTCCTTTTATATCGAAAGTGAAGATTCCTTTTAGATTTTCACTTATTGAGGAGAGATCAATATCCTTTCCTTTGAAATTGATATTAAATTTTTCCGCGGATGTATTCAGAAACAAATTTCCTTCGACCCTTCCTCCGAGTAAATTAAAATTTAATTCAGGAAATTCTACGGAATCATCATCTCCTTTTATTCTTCCTTGCACATTTGATAGAGACTGCCCTGCAAAGTCCATGTCTTTCCCCGTAAATGCCCCGTTGAACAAAGCACCTCCCTTTTTTTGTATATACTCAAAACTGCCTGAGCCCTGGCCGTGGACAGGAAGAGAGATGTCCAAAGCAGGAAGAACGACGCCTGTCTCCCCTCTCTCACAAAGAATCTCCACCCTAGTTTCAAAGGGATTCGTAAACAGACCCACTGTTCCTTTAAAAGTCGGGTCCTCAATATCGAATCTGCCAAAAAAATCATTTTTGATAAGCTCTATGGTCCCTTTGGCATATTCGGCATCGAGCTCATCAAAACCCGCCTGAGCCATTGAAAAATCTGCCTTTACCTGGGGGGCAGCGAAATCACCAAAAATATGAATACCAGCTTCGCCGTTTCCTCTTATCTCAGGAAATCTGAACTCCTTTCTCAAGATCAATCCGGTAAACTCTCTAGCCTGTTTGAGGTCTGTGATCCCGCCTTCTATCGTTATATCCAGACTGCGGTTTACCTTTAAACTGCCATCAACATTAAGGCCTCCAAAACTGGTCTTGATATCAGGAGACGAAAACAGCACATCTTTATCTCCATCCCACTCAACCCTGACTGAACCGTTTAAGGGAAATCTTTGAGATTCGATTCTATCTGTACTGTCCCTGAAATCCGCATTGACAACAAGCCTTCTCTTCACCAGCGAAAACTCGCCCCACCCCTTAGAATAAACCGGCCAGGGAATGGAAATCTCATTGGCTATAGGTTGTATGGAAACTCCATGAACTCTCCCGCGAACACCGCTCTTATTAAAATCAATGCTGATATCACCATTATCTCCTGCTGGATCCCTTAGGGAAATTGTGACGTGTCCCCCTTCATTATCATTGTATTCGACCCGGCCGTCTACCTTGCCCATACTAACCCTATTCAAAGCAATGGGCCGACCCTCCAATTCACCTCTATACGAAAGCTCTGTGTCTTTTCTAATTAGAATGCCATTTTCTTTGATGTCTCCGGACCAATCAAAAGGAATCTTCAGAAGAACAGCAACCAGAGAAGAATCGACAAAACTTGACGTGGCCAGTTCCATCTCCGGTTTAAAAATATCATCTATGGTCCCGCCAGCTTTTATGATCCCATCAGGACCCTTCACATGAAACCTATGCAAAGTCAATTTTTTCCCTCTTCCGCTGAGGGCTAAAAATAAATTACCCCTGATATTTCTCTCTAATTTGTTTATAAACAAATCGTTTTCTTTAATTTCGGAATAAAGAGTAAAGTTATTCTTATTTTGAGAAAAAACAGCGTTGATTCCTTCTGAATGCAGGCGCAGACTTTGGGTCTCATAAGTAACCTTACCGTTTTTTAAAAGCAATTTTTCTATGAAAACCGGGATGGTAAAATCCGCTTCTTTTTTTCTAAAAGTCTGCGATTCTTTGCCTAATTGTGACAGCCTTAATTCCGGCTCTTCAATCACTATTTTGAGGGGTTTCCCTCTGGAGACAATAGACTTTAATGAAAGACTTACGGATATCTTTCTGGCCGAAAAATAAGGATTTGATGTGTGAGATTCAGCTTCTTCTATAACCAAAGCCGGAGGAAGAGAAGAAAAAAACAGCTCGTTGTATTTTAAGCTGGAATTGATTTTCTGCTTTATCTGAACCAAAAGGACATTTCTTATAAGAACAAAAACGGCAAAAATCAATATCAGAGTTATCCCGAAGAATATCAGTCCTTTAAGTCTCTTTCCTTTCTTCATGTCACAACCAGTACTTTACTACACAAATATATCATTTTTCATAAAAAATACAAATTTTATAAGGGTAAACAAGCCAATGCTTTTTTAATCCGGTGAAGTTTAGGTATGGCTGTCGCTTGCAAAAGATTTTTAACGCCATTCTCCTTCGTTTTTCTCGGCTCCCTCGTAACTCCCCCCGTTCGTGGGTCAGACATACTCGGAGCCCGGCTTCGCCGGATGCCCTCGAAAAGCCTCATCCAAAGGCTAAATCTTTTATGGCGCTTCAGCCACACCTGAATTTCATAAGGAGTACGCTTATCGTGTAGAATAGATAATATCACGCATTATCCAGATTTCAGGCAGGCTGGCTGGTTCTGAAGTCATCCGGAGGCGAGCGGGCATGGTTCCTCGCAGAGGGGAGCGAGCCGAGGAATAAGCTGAGATACCTCGCTGGGGAAGATCAGCGGGCTGAAGAACCAGCTTGCCTGATGAAAGTCAAAAGCACAAGCCACATCTGGATTTTAGCCTCTTTTATCAAACAATCAGATTCATTCGATGGTGAACAATACAGCCCCTGCTTCGACTAAATCTCCGGCCTTAGGATATATGCTTTTTATCCGGCCTCTTCGGGGCGATTTTATTTCATTCTGCATTTTCATGGCTTCCAGTACCAGTACCGGATCATTTTCCTTCACCTTATCCCCTTCCCTGAGCAAAAGTTCGACCACTCTTCCGGGCATGGATGTCTTCACATCCATCCTCCTGGTGTTTCCAAAATTGTTTCTGATCGTTTGAAAGGGAGATTTTTTGTCCACTCTGATGCTCTTTCCGGTCATGCAGACATTATATGAATTGGAATTTTGATTGACTATCACGTCATAAACCCTGGAACCTATTTTCAAGAGCATTTCCTCGCCGGTAAAAAATTCAATAGAAACGTCATATTTCTTTTTATTAATAGTGACCTGGAGATTTCCGCTCTGGGCCTCTTTAAGATTCAACTTGAATTCTTTTTTGTTATATACAAAAGAGATATCCATATTACAGGTTCCTTGAAAACGTTTTCATGCGCCCCTGGATCTTCCAGTTGCTTGCAGATCCTCTCCGCCCCGATTTAAAAGAAAATGTCCGGCTGTTTTGGTAGCTCTTTATTCCGGCGGCTATAAGAGCCACATTCTGCTCCTCAATTCCGAGTTTCCCGCTCTCCTTCTCCAGCCTTTCTATAAAATGAGTATTATAATCCCCTTTATAAAAATCCGGATGAAAGAGAATGCGCTTAAAAAAAGGAATAATCGTTACTATGCCGTATACATGATATTCTGATAAAGCTCTCTGCATGCGGTGAATCGCTTCTTCCCTTGTGGCTCCCCAGGTTATAACCTTTGAAAGCAGGGGGTCATAATCCAGGGGAACTTCATATCCTTCATAGGTTCCATTGTCATACCTAAGCCCCAGTCCTCCGGAAGGAGACCGCAGCTTTTTAATTTTTCCGGGTGAAGGCATGAAATCATTGTAGGGATCCTCGGCATAAATACGGCATTCCAGGGAGGCTCCTCTCGGAAGAACTTCCTTTTGTGAAAAAGGCAATTTATTTCCATACGCTATTTTTATCTGATTTTTTACGATATCAATTCCTGTAACCATTTCTGTTATGGGATGCTCAACCTGAAGCCTGGTATTCATCTCCAAGAAATAGAAATTCCTCTCTCCATCAACAACAAACTCAATGGTTCCTGCATTCTGATACTTCACAGCTCTGGCGGCTTCAACAGCCACTTTCTCCATTTTTTTCCTGGTATCATCATCGAGAAAAGGGGAGGGAGTTTCCTCCATGACTTTCTGATAACGCCTTTGTATGGAACATTCTCTTTCACCTAAAGACACGGTATGTCCGAATTGGTCAGCAAGTATCTGCACTTCTATATGATGGGGCTCCTGAATATATTTTTCTATATATACAGAAGAATCTCCAAAGCTTGACTCGGATTCTGACCTGGCAAGCCTGAATGAAGACAGCAGGTCTTTTCTCTCTTTAACAAGCCTCAATCCTTTGCCCCCGCCACCGGCTGAAGCTTTCAGCAGAAGCGGAAAGCCTATTTTTTTTGATTGTTCAATAAGGTCTTTCTCTCCAGATAAAGGCTTAAGCATGCCCGGAATCACAGGTACGCCGGCTTGAACCATTTTTTGACGCGCCTGTGTCTTGTTTCCCATAATGCGTATGGACTCTGAAGACGGGCCAATGAATATCAAGCCTTCCTTTTCACACCTTTTGACAAAATCAGAATTTTCAGCAAGAAATCCGTATCCCGGATGGACCGCTTCGGCTTTAGATTTTTTAGCAGCCTCGATGATCCTCTCCATATTCAGATAGCTCTCCGAAGGCTTCGAACCCCCAAGCCTGTATGCTTCCTTGGAGAGCCTCACATGAAGAGCCCTGCTGTCCGCATCTGAGTAAACAGCAACCGGAATGATCCCGAGTTCCCGGCAGGCTCTAATGATTCTTACTGCGATTTCGCCCCGGTTGGCTATCAAGATCTTTTTGAACATTTTTCTGTGTTTGACCTAGTTTACTCCATTCAGTGTGTTTTTGTCCAGGAGTCTTGCGGTCACAAACAGAAACCAGCCCTTTGAGCGGTCCTTCCGGATGACTCAAAGAGGGATGTTTCCATGTTTCTTTGGAGGGTTCTCATCACGTTTGTTTTCGAGCATCCGGAGAGCCGCAATGAGCTTTGGCCGCGTGTATTTGGGCTCAATAACCTCGTCTATATATCCCTTTTCTGCGGCCACGGACGGATTGGCAAATTTATCTCTAAATTCCTCTACCTTCTGTTTTGTTAAAGCATCCGGATCTTCAGCTTTTTTCAGTTCTCTTCTGTGAACGATTTGAACAGCACCCTGAGGACCCATGACAGCGATTTCCGCATTAGGATAGGCATAATTTATATCAGCCCGGATGTGCTTTGAGGCCATCACACAGTAAGCCCCTCCGTATGCTTTTCTTGTAATCACGGTTATTTTAGGAACGGTCGCTTCAGCAAACGCATAGAGAATCTTAGCTCCGTGTCTTATGATGCCCCCGTGTTCCTGTGCCACACCGGGTAAAAAGCCGGGAACATCCTCAAAGGTGATCAGGGGGATATTAAAAGCATCACAGAACCTTATAAAGCGGGCTCCTTTGTCTGATGAATTGATATCAAGCACACCTGCCAGGTGGTCAGGCTGATTGGCAACCACCCCTACTGATTTTCTTCCCAGCCGTCCAAAACCAACTGCTATATTTTTGGCATAGTCCCTGTGAACCTCAAAAAAATAATTATCGTCCAAAACGCTCTTTATTATCTTTCTAATATCATAAGGGAGATTGGGATCGTCCGGAACTATCATATTCAGCTCATCGTCAACCCTTCCAAAAGGATCCAATGTGTCCTTCTCCGGGGGATCTTCCATATTGTTGTCCGGAATAAAAGAAAGAAGCTCTTTAACAAGAGCCAGGGTCTGCTCCTCGTTTTCTGCGGAAAAATGAGCAACCCCGCTCAAGCTGTTGTGAGTCTCAGCACCCCCCAGCTCCTCCATGGTCACTTCCTCATGGGTGACTTCTTTTATCACATCAGGCCCTGTAATGAACATCCGGCTCAGGCCCTGAGTCATTATGATAAAGTCCGTAATGGCAGGAGAATAAACAGCCCCGCCGGCACAAGGACCCATAATAGCCGATATTTGAGGGATCACTCCAGAAGCTAAAACATTTCTCAGAAAAATATCTGCATAGCCTGCCAAGCTGGACACACCCTCCTGTATTCTGGCTCCTCCTGAATCATTAAGGCCTATGATAGGCACTCCGGCTTTTAAAGCCAAATCCATTATCTTACAGACTTTCCCTGCATTGGCTCTGCTCAAGGAACCTCCAAATACAGTGAAATCCTGGGCAAAAACAAAGACAGTCCTCCCTTCAACAGTGCCGTAACCTGTCACCACGCCGTCTCCGTAAATGCGCTTTTTCTCCATCCCGAAATCCGTACAGTGATGGACAACAAATTTATCCATTTCCTGAAAAGACCCTTCGTCAAGCAGTATTTTTATCCTCTCTCTCGCCGTAAAGCGCCCCTCTTTATGGCGTTTCGTTATTCTCTCCGGTCCTCCACCCAGCTCGGCAAGTTTCTCCTTTTTTCTTATGTCCTCTAACTTCTTTTTGATAGTCATTTTTCTTTCTGGCTCATTGTCTTTTTTACCTTTTCCCAGTCATCCAAAAAGCGTTCAATGCCTCTATCTGTCAAAGGATGTTTCACCAGCTTTTCCAGGGAATCAAAGGGCAAAGTGGCAATATCAGCTCCCATAAGAGCCGCCTCTACCACATGCATGGGATGCCGGATGCTGGCGACAATGATCTCTGTCTCAAATCCGTAATTATTGAAAATGGGAACCAGCTGTTCCACAAGCGCCATTCCATCACTGGAGATATCGTCTAACCTGCCGACAAAAGGGCTTACGTACCGGGAACCGGCTTTCGCAGCCAATAAAGCCTGTGTAGGGGAAAACACCAATGTGGTATTGATATGGATGCCTTCATCCGAGAGCCTTCTGGTGGCTTTGAGCCCTTCCACACAAATGGGAATCTTTACAATAACATTTTCCGCTATGGCACAGTGCTTTCTCGCCTCTTTTACGATCTCCTCTGCATTGCTTTCCACACACTCCACGCTTACAGGACCTGGGACCACACCGCAAATTTTTTTTATCAGGTCATTAAAATTTTCTTTTTCTCTTGAACAAAGAGTGGGATTCGTTGTTACGCCGTCAATAATTCCCCAGGATACAGCTTCCTTGATCTGATCCAGATTGGCTGTGTCTAAAAAAATTTTCATAATTCCCTCCGTTTCAGGTGTTTTTCAATGCCCTTCCCTCTTTTTATATTATTTTTACTTTTATGTCCAGCCTATATGATTTTTACAGCTTTACTCTCATGACTCTATTTGACAGAGTCCCTATTCCCTCAATCTGAACATCCACTCTGTCACCCGGAGACATGGGGCCTACGCCGGATGGAGTTCCTGTGGTTATGATGTCACCGGGAAAGAGTGTCATGATATGAGAGATATACAGAAGCAGTTCAGGAACAGGAAAAATCATATTGGCCGTATTCCCTGACTGTTTGAGTTTTCCGTTCAAAAAAGTTTTTATCCTTAACCGTGAGGGATCGATATCCGTTGCGATGCACGGACCAATCGGCGCAAAAGTATCAAACGATTTGGCCCTGGTCCATTGACCGTCCTTATCCTGTAAATCTCTGGCTGTTACATCATTCAGACAGGTATATCCCAATATATAGTCATCCTCATCAACGCCTTTTTTGAGCTTCCAGGCTTTTTTCTTAATAATAAAAGCCAGTTCTCCCTCATAATCGAGTCTTTTTGTCGCATCAGGATAAAAAATGCTGTCATTGGGCCCTATGACCGCTGAAGGCGGCTTCAAAAATATCAGAGGCCTTTTAGGTACCTGCTGCCCCCTTTCATCAGCATGTTCCCTGTAATTTCGGCCTACAGCCACTATCTTTGAAGGGAGGACCGGAGGAAGAACCATCACTTCTCCGATGGGAATTTCCTCTTTCCCCTCCTTAAGAACTCCGGATATGGTTTTCTTCAGGGGAATCAATACCTCCTCTTTCAGAATCCCGTAGTGGATCTTATCTTTGTGTTTAAAACGATATATCTTCATAGCAGACATCCTTTCAGCGTTCCAGCTTTTATGTCTGACTTTTCACTCTCATTACCAGCTCTATCACAAGCTGAGATACAATACTCATATTCAATGCCCTCTTTGACAGAAAAATCATGGAATACACTCTCTTTAACGGGTTCTGAAGTCATGAGAATAAAATCTTCCTCTCCTTTGTTCCTTCTCCATATCTTATATCCATAGAGATCCTCTGCTTCGACGGTATCCCAGGTTACAGTGATCCGGTCCTGTGCTGCAATCAAGATCAGCCCCTGCGGCTTTTCCGGCCGAATCGTATCCTTAACGACAATCTTGACCGCTTCTGTATCTTCACTCTCTAAATAAGGAGACTCCTCCGAAGCGGAACACCTCACAAAATACTGATATTCTTTACCAAAGAGAATACGGGTGTCCTCATAAGAGGTTTTCTTTATCAGTTCATGATTGATTCTTACGAACATGCTTTCTTCTAAAGACCTGTAGACATGATAACCTTTGACCGAGGGGGGAGAGGAGCCGTCTGTATTTTTCCGGGGAGCCTCCCATTTGAGTATCACTCTATCTGCTGCGGCTTCAGCTTTGAGCCCGGAAGGAGGATTAGGAGCCCTTCTTGATGTCACAGAAACCGGATTTGAAAAATCGGATTCTTTCCCTTTTTTATCAGCTGCTTTAATGCCCCAAAAATAAATGGTGTTCTCCGGTTCAGACGGTTTTATCCTGTAGCTGTAGATGTACACTTTAGCATCCTCTTTCCCGGCTTCTCCGAATGCCGGAAAATCACTGCGTTTCACTGACTTTAAAAGGGCTGCTTCCTTTGCAAAGGTCTTCAAATCAATCGATTTTGCTTCACCGGTCTTATGCTGTTTCCTATACACCCAAATATCCACTCTGGAAATCTCATCCAAAAGGCTTCCGTCGATGTATGAGGTGGGATTTTTCCACTTTAATATGATTTTTCCCCCGCGCTGGAATACTTCTGTGACCTCGACTTGTTTGGGAGCCTTTTTTATAGGGGGCAGAAGAGGCCCTTTTTTCCCGCAGCAGAGAGAAAGGGAAACCGCTGTCAACACAAATAAAATGACTGCGTATTTTTTCATCAGAGGATGAAGCGGCTGAGGTCCTGGTCTTCTAATATATCCTTTAACTGCCTGTCGACATAATTTTCGTCAATAACGATATTTTTGCTCACATCATCCGGGGCATTGAAAGATATCTCCTCCATGACTTTTTCCATGACCGTGTGAAGCCTTCTGGCTCCGATATTTTCATTGAGGCTGTTGACTCTTTCTGCGATATCAGCGATTTTCTCCACAGCTCCCTTTTTAAACTTGACTTTCACGCCTTCTGTTGCCATGAGCGCCTTATACTGTTTGAGAAGGGCATTTTCAGGCTCAGTCAGTATGCGAATGAAGTCATTTTTATCCAAAGAAGAAAGTTCGACCCTTATTGGAAATCTTCCCTGGAGCTCAGGAATCAAGTCAGAAGGTTTGGTCACATGAAAGGCGCCGGCTCCAATGAACAAAATATGGTCTGTTTTGACAAGCCCTGAACGTGTGTTCACAGTAGTGCCTTCTATAATGGGAAGAAGATCCCTTTGGACTCCTTCACGGCTGACCTCAGGCCCGTGACCGGTTTCTCTTCCTGAGATTTTATCGACTTCATCCAAAAATATAATCCCTGAATTTTCCACTTTTTCTATAGCCAATCTTGAGACCTGGTCCATATCAATGAGTCTCTGCTGTTCCTGCCCGGTAAGGTACTCGACCGCTTCCTTAACTTTGACCTTTCTTCTTTTGGTCTTTCCCCCCAGACCCGGAATGATTTCCTGTATTTGTATTCCTATCTCTTCAACACCTGTGTTTGAAAATATCTCAAAAGGAGAGCTGAACTTCTCTTTGACCTCGATCTGGATCTGGCGTTCATCCAGAAGCCCTGCTCTCAACTGGCTTCTCAGTTTCTCCCTGGTATCCTGAAATTTTTTTTCTTCTGCCTGTGCATCCGACTCGGAACTCACCCTGGGTTTAGGGAGAAGAATATCCAGGACTTTTTCTTCGGCATTCTGTTCGGCTTTTGTTCTGACCTCCTGCATTTTCTCTGTTTTGACCAATCCTACGGCGATCTGGACCAGATCCCTGATCATGGACTCCACATCCCGGCCCACATAACCGACTTCGGTGAACTTGCTCGCCTCGACTTTCAAAAAAGGAGATGACGTCAGTTTTGCCAGCCTGCGTGAAATCTCTGTCTTTCCGACTCCGGTAGGGCCTACCATTAAAATATTTTTCGGGGCAACCTCATCTGCCAATTCAGGCGGAAGTTTCCTTCGCCTGTATCTGTTCCTTAAAGCGATGGCGACCGCTTTCTTTGCGTCTTCCTGACCTATGATATATTTATCCAGTGCTTCGACAATTCTTTTTGGAGTCAGCTCAGACTCATCGAATCTTCCTTTGATTATCTCCAAATTTTCAGGCAGTTCTATGGGCATCTATAATTCCTCTATGGTTATATGGTTGTTCGTATAAATACATATATCCGAAGTTATGTTCATAGCTTCCTCGGCAATTTTCCTCGCAGAAAAATCAGTATTTCTTATCAAGGCCCGCGCAGCAGCAAGAGCGTAGGCTCCTCCTGAGCCTATGGCAACGATGCCGTCATCAGGCTCTACCACATCACCTGTCCCGGAAATCAAAAAAGAATTGTTTTTATCCGCAACCAACATCAATGCTTCAAGCCTGCGCAGAGCTTTGTCCAGCCTCCAGTCTTTGGCCAGTTCAATGGCGGCGCGGGCAAGATTTCCCCGAAACTCCTCCAGCTTTCCTTCAAACCTGGAAAAAAGAGCAAACGCATCCGAAGTCGCGCCAGCGAACCCGGCCAGCACCTTGCCTTTGTAAATCCGCCTGACTTTGCTGGCTTTGGATTTCAAAACCGTGTTTTCCAGAGTAACCTGACCGTCACCCGCAATGACGACCTTTCCCTTTTCCCTTACACATAATATGGTGGTTGCATAGAAATGATTATTGTTTGCCATAACTTTATAATGATAAAACGTTCTATGAAAAACGTCAATGTTTCTTGTACTGATCCCTCAACCGGGTCTGGATGCTTTCCATGGAAATGATCTTTCCATTTATGATGACCTGACAAACCCTGGAACTCATTTGAACAGGAGACCCGCTCCAGACGACCAGGTTTGCAGTCTTACCCGGTTTTATGGAACCCAGTTCATCATCCATGCCCATTATTTTAGCGGGATTTATGGTAAGTGCCTTTATCGCCTGTTCCTCGTCAAGCCCATAAGCCACAGAAAGGCTTGCCGGAACCGGGAGGTTACGCACATTCCTGCTATCAGGGCCCCAACCGCCGGAGTCAAAAGCAAACAGGACTCCCTTTTCTGCCAGTACAGCCGCTGTATGGTAATTCAAATCAAAAGGCTCCCATCTTCCTGGAATTCCTTTGGTTCCCGTCCATATAACAGGGATGTTTTTCTCACTCAAAATTTCCGCATAATTCAAAATCCCTTTGCTGGCTCTAATAATCCCTTTCAGACCGAATTCATCAATGATTTTCAGTGCATTCCGAATGGTTACTCCGTCATTTGTAATAAAGAGGGCAGGCACTTCTCCTTTTATAACAGGGAGAAGGGCTTCCATCTCCAGATCAATGCTGAAACGGCTGCTCCCATTTTCATTCCCGCCTTGTTTTCCTTGTCCAGCGCCCTCTTTTTTCCGTGCGTACTGTTTTGCTTTGTTGAGCTTCCCTTCTATTAGAGATACTACTCCGGGAAGAGTGGAAGGATATTTGCCTTCACTTTTTGCACCCATATTAAAAATCTGGGCGACATATCTTTTTATCACCAAATCCTGAGCCAGTCTTCCCTCCAAATTCATAAGCACGGATTTCCCATTGATGGGACTCCTGGTGCCGCTTACGGTCATAACAGTGGTAACTCCTCCCAGCCGCGTCACAGCAATACATGGGTCTTCAGGATTAATGGCATCAAAAGGGTCCATCTGAGGCGTTGACACACCTGACTCATCCAGGTCGTTTCCTGCTCCGGGATAGCCGGTGACTCCCACTGCGGTCATTAAAGCCACCATCCCCGGATACACGTATTTTCCTGAGGCATCAATGATATGGGCTGAAGCAGAAGCCCCTAAATCACGGCCTATCTTGACTATTTTTCCCTCTTCAATAAGAATATCCGCCTTTTGTATTTGAGCCCCTTCCACAGGAACAATCGTTCCGTTTTTTATGAGTATCTGCTGCGAACTGTTGGAAAAAGCAGGATAAAGGGAAAAAAGCACGGCCACCACTAAAAGAAATATTTTTCTATTCATATCCGACTCCTTCTGCGGTTATGCTTTCTTTAGCGTAATCAAAGTATACCTTTCCTTCAATGATTGTCATGAGACACTTGGATGTTGAATCGAGAGGATATTTATCAAACACAGCGATATCTCCATCCTTGCCCTTTTCAATGCTGCCGGCCCTGTGTTCCATCTCAAGCGCACAGGCAGGATTGAAGGTTATCATCTTGAGCACTTCTTCTTCCGGAATATCATTGTATTTTAAAACTTTGGCGGCATTGAGATAAAGATAACGGCACTCATCCGCACTGTCGGAATTGATCACAATTCTGACTCCGGCCTTATGCATAATCTCAAATCCATAAGGGCATCCGTCATAAGCTTCCTCTTTAAAACCCCACCAGTCAATCCAGCCGCCGTAACACACGCCCGCATCTGCTATGACATCCGGAACTTTGTATCCGTCTATACAGTGGCTTAACTGCAAAAGGTCGATATCCCATTCCTTACAAAAATTTATGATCCATACAATCTCATCAGCACGATAAACATGGCAGTCAATCCCCAGTTTTTTCTCCAGCACCATCTTAAGCGTTTCCATTCTGAGGTCCTTCTCCGGAGGCTTAAGGTCCTTTTTTCCTTCAGCCTTTTCTCTTTCATAGGTATCCCACTTTTCTTTATATTCTTTAGCTTTTACAAAGGCATTCCTCATCACAAAGGCATTGCCCATCCGGGTGGAAGGAATGCGCCCTTTGCTACCGTAGAGCCTTTTCGGGTTTTCACCCAGGGCCATTTTAAGCTGCTGTCTCGCGTCCTGAACAATCATATTTTCTATCCGATCTCTGTACTTAAGCTTAATGGTCACATTGACTCCTCCAATGATATTCGCGCTGCCGTGCATGGTTTTAACCATTGTGACTCCGCCTGCAAGAGTCTTTTTAATGGAATCAGAAGAAGGCTCCAAAGCTTCACGCATCCATATCTGTGGAGTAACCGGGTCTGTCGCTTCGTTGACATCAGTGAGGGCAATATGAGAGTGGCTGTCTATGATTCCGGGCATAACATATTTTCCGGTGACATCAATGACTCTAATCCCGGTAGGGATAGGGATATTTTTCCCAACTCCAGCAATCTTTCCGTCTCTTATTACAATGGTCCCGTTCTCAATGATTCCTTTTGTTACAGTGAGGACAGTTCCTCCTTTTAAGACCAGATCCTGCGGCCATGCAAGACAGGTCACAAAGAAAACCGTTAATGCGAACACAATGAATCTGTTCCTCAACTTGACCTCCTTTCTCTTTTTTGTATGAATAAAAAACAAGCTTAATAAGGAATCATCAAAAAATCAAATATTCTTTTGATCAAAACGAAATCATTCTATATAAGCTCAGGTGTGGCTCAAGCGACATTGAAGATTTAGCCTTCGGATGCAGGGAGCTGAGGCCACACCTGAGCTTAACTTCAACTCATGCGTTTCTTGACGGCAAAACCAGCGTGTGTGATAATGATGAAAAACAGGACTGATCCTGAGAAATTTCATGCAACAAAACAAAATATATGGTTTTCTTAAATCTGGAATCGATGCCCATACTCTTGGGATAATCCATATCAGCCAGCTCCTTGAAGAATCCGGTTTCAAAGTCTTTATATCTGACGCCAAAATCTCATCAGCTGTCGATAAGATATCCAACTTACACTACTTTGAAACCATCAAAAAATGGATCCTTGAAAACAATATCACACATCTCGGCTTCAGCTACCGTTTGGACCCGAAACAGGGATTGAACACTTTCGGCAGGCTGGTAACCTGTATAGAAAACGACAGAGCGCTTTCAACCAAAAAAAACAGAGCCATCAAAGAAATATATTTTGCCGGACTTCCGGAAGCCTGTGACCTTATAAAAAAGGAATTCGGAAAAAGATACGAAACATTCAGAGGAGATGAAACTCCCATAGAAACACTGAAGAAACTGGGTGTCCCGGAAGCTTTAATCCCAAAATCCATTCAGGAAAGTTCAGTATACGACCAGATGCGGTTTGAATTCGGGGAAAAAATCATCAGCCAAGAAAAGCACAAACTTATTCCAAAAATCTCTGATTATGATTATAAAGACTATGGAACGGATAAAGACCACCTGTCCAAACGCCTGAATGCTGCCAAGATTCACAACCAACTGCCTCTGACAAGAGTGCATGTCGGGCCTTACCTCAAAGACCGGGAGAAGGCGTTAACCATGTTTTCAGAATGGCTGAAAACGCTTTCAAAAACAAAGTATCTTGATATTGTATCGGTCGGTTCTTCACAATTAAGCCAGTCTCATTTCGGAGGAAGCTGGGAAGGCCTTCCCAACGGAGGAGGAATTCCTGTAAACAGTGAACTGGAACTCCAGGCGATCCGCGAAGATTCTTCTCCCATGCTGGTCAGAGCCTATTCCGGCACGAAAAATGTGGCTCATATGGCTTTCATCCTTGAAAAAAACCTCAACATGGCATGGCATGCTCTCTCTCTCTGGTGGTTCAATAAAATCGACGGACGGGGGCCCTTGAGCGTCAGACAGGGTCTTTCCGAACACCTGGATGCCATAAAATATATCGCTGGCGTCACAAAGCCTTTTGAACCCAATATCCCCCACCATTTCGCATTCAGAGGGTCAGATGATATCACTTATGTGGTCTCTGCTTTTCTCGCGGCAAAAACAGCCAAAAGGCTGGGAATTAAAATTTTGATCCTCCAGAATATGCTCAATACACCCAAATCAACATGGGGAGTCCGGGATTTAGTCAAAGCCCGCGTTCTCCTGAAACTGGTCAGGACTTTAGAAGACAGTGACTTTAAAGTAATCTATCAGCCCCGGGCAGGGCTGGATTATTTCTCCCCGAATATAGAAAAAGCAAAGACCCAGCTCGCTGCGGTCACTGCGTTGATGTCAGACGTTGAACCGGAGAGACCTGACAGCCCTCCCATAATACATGTTGTCAGTTTTTCAGAAGCCCTTTTTCTTGCCACACCGGACGTTATCAATGAAAGCATTCAGATCACAAAAGCCTCATTGAAATACTATCCGGAATTCAGAAGAAGGAATGCTGTTTTTGATATTATCTCAAGCTCTGAAATAGAAAATACTTCCCAGGAACTTTATGATGAATCAAAAGTCATGATAGAGCATATGCAAAAGAATATAAAAAATCTGTACTCAAGCGAAGGACTTTTCAAAGCCTTTAGATCAGGGTATTTTCCTGTCCCCTTTCTCTGGGAATGCCGGGATGAATTCGAGAACGCTGTCAAATGGAACACAAAACTCATTAAAGGCGGAATACATGTAGCTGATGAAAACGGAAAGAGAATGACTCTCGCCCAGAGACTCTCAAAAATCAAAAAAATGACGGTTAAGGAAAATTAGCTCTCCGGCGTTGTTCAGTCAGCAATATATCCCTTGCGGTGACTGATTCTGTATTTTTTCTCCGGTATTTCAACCCTAATATTCTTGAATTTTCCATCTCTCGTATAATTTTCAGGGGAATAATAGACAAGGTAATACTGTTTGGAAGCCTCCACTGCTCTTTTCATCAGCCAGTCAGCCCTCAGTGAGCTTTCAATATAGCCTCCGGTCGCATCAGCCATTTCCCTAAAAGCGCTGAAGATGTCTTCGGACCTTTCCTGAAAGATCACTCCCGGGATAATTTCGAAATCGCGGGATATAAACAAGAAATGAATGGCAATAGACTGATCTGCATAAACCTGTTTGACTCTCTCCACATCAAATGAAATTTCTCTTCTGTAAAAATCCATAATGCCGGATATCGTCATTTCTATATTCGGCCTATCCTGATAAAGAGCCATATATTGAGTTAAAATCTTGGGATCTATCTGAGGAATATATTCGTTCTGATAAAAAAGAAAAACATATTTCTGGCCTGCCTCGTCTTTCAGAAGATTCGCAAAGTCGATCATTTTTTCCTGGCTGACATATCTCATCTCTTCAACTCTCCCTATCAGATACTCATATCTCAGAAGTTTTTCGCCAGGTGCCCAGTCATGAGCATCAAGAATGGATGAGCTTTCTTTTGTAAAAAAGTTCTCCCTCTGTTCAAGAGATGCGGCTATGGAAGCCGCCAGTTCTGTGAGCTCTTTGAGCATGTTCCTGTATTCCGTACTGCCCAGTAAAGCATCTTTTCTCAAAATACCAATCAACTGATTCACTATCTCATCTCTTGACTTCAGTTCAAGCGCTTTTCCTCTTAACTTATAAGAACTGGTGGGAGATATCACCATCAGATCATCACCTGGATAGATCACCTTATTCAGAAAATAGTCAACAGCATCTCTTATCCTGGGATCATATTCGGCGATTTCGAAAAACAGATAAAAATTTCTTTTTGTATTAGGGGAAAATCTTTTCCTCTCATCCTTTCTGGCAATATTCCTTTCGTTCACGAGATAAACGGCCTGAATTTTCTGTATTTTTCCATCCTCATATATCTTAAAATCATCTATAGTCAGGTTGTCTACGAAAAGATTGCCATTATAGACCCTGACAGGCACCTCAATGTTGACAACCAGTGATTCTTCAGCTATCTGTTGGGGGAATACAGATGCGACTGACAAAACAAAAACAATAAGACCGACTAATTTGATCTTCATTTATACCTCCCTTCAGATTAATAACAGTAAATCCGAAAAATGTCAACAAATGCCTCTGAACCTAAAAATAATGTTGATTATAATTTGGATTCCTATTATTTTATAGAAATAAAATGGAAAAAAATGAAAATACCACTTTGGATTTTATACGCACCCGTATAGAATCAGACATAAAATCGAATAAAAACAACGGAAGAGTGCACACTCGCTTTCCCCCAGAGCCCAATGGTTATCTCCATATAGGCCATGCCAAGTCCATATGCCTTAACTTTGGTTTGGCACAGGAATACAATGGAAAATGCAATCTCCGATTCGACGATACAAATCCTTCCAAAGAAGAAGTGGAATATGTTGAGTCAATAAAAAAAGACATAAGATGGTTGGGCTTTGATTGGGAAGATCGTGAATACTATGCATCAGATTATTTTGAGAAGCTCTATGAATATGCTGTCCAACTGATAAAAATGGGGAAAGCATTTGTCTGCGACCTCAATACGGATCAGATAAAACAATACAGAGGAACATTAACAAAACCGGGAGAGGAAAGTCCTTACAGAAACCGTTCGGTCGAAGAAAATCTTGAACTTTTCAGGAGGATGCGCAAAGGAGAGTTTAAGGATGGATCCAGAGTGCTTCGGGCTAAAATTGACATGTCATCCCCAAACCTGAACATGAGGGATCCCGTGATATACAGAATCGTTCATGCGTCCCATCACCGCACAGGAAACAAATGGTGTATTTACCCTATGTATGACTTTGCACACGGTCTCTGTGACTCCATTGAGGGTATCACTCATTCTCTCTGCACACTTGAATTTGAAGACCACAGGCCCTTGTATGATTGGTTTCTGGAAGAATTGGACGTATTCCGCTCCCAGCAGACCGAATTCGCCCGGCTTAACCTGAACTACACGGTTATGAGCAAAAGGAAGCTTCTGGAACTTGTGGAAGAGGGCACTGTCAAAGGATGGGACGACCCCCGTATGCCCACCATCTCAGGCCTCAGACGAAGGGGCTATACCCCCGAGTCCATTCGCGACTTCTGTGACCGGATCGGATTAGCCAAAAAAGAAAGCGTTGTTGATATTGCCCTTCTTGAGCACTGCCTTCGCGAACACCTAAACAAAAAAGCCAAACGAGTGATGGCCGTGCTTGATCCTCTGGAAGTCATCATAGACAACTTCCCGGAAGGCAAAGCAGAGCACCTTGATGCTGAAAACAATCCTGAAGATCAAGGCATGGGAAAAAGGAAAATACCTTTTTCCCGCACCCTTTATATTGAAAGGGAAGATTTCCGCGAGAATCCTCCGGGGAAGTATTTCCGGCTGTCTCCTGACCGTGAAGTCAGGCTTAAACACGCCTATTATATAAAATGCAATCGAGTGGAAAAGGATAAAGACACAGGCGGAATTAAAAGACTGCTCTGCACCTATGACCCTGAGACAAGAGGAGGATGGTCAAAAGACGGACGAAAAGTAAAAGGAACTCTGCACTGGGTTTCAACGCCTCACGCAATTAAATCAGAAATAAGGCTTTATGACCGTCTGTTTCAAACCAAAAATCCCTTGGATGTCAAAAAGGGAGAAGACTTCAAAAAAAATCTAAATCCTGACTCATTAAAAATCATCCGCTCATGCAGGCTGGAACCGAGTGTTTCAAATGCCAGGCCCGGAGATCGGTTTCAATTTCTCAGGAAGGGATATTTCTGTGTTGATCCTGATTCAAAAAAAGACCATCTGGTTTTCAATCAGACTGTCCCCCTTCGGGATACCTGGGCTAAAATACTCAAAAAGCAGAAAACGAGGAATAGAGATTAAACTATTTCATTGACAGAGCCATCCCTCTTTTACTATTCTTATTTCATACAATAAACCAGGTAAGTTTAATTTCAATGTCAGATATATCAAAATATTCATAAGAGGAGAAGCCATAATGAAACCCAATATTAAACCTAAAAATAACTGCTATTCTTCAGGGCCGTGCGCCAAGCACCCTGGATACTCCCTGGATGAACTCAAAGACACACCTCTGGGCCGTTCCCACCGCAGTACTCTGGGAAAAGGGAAGCTGGCAGAATCCATAGAGAGGACAAAAAAGATTCTGGGCCTTCCTCCTGATTATCTGGTAGGAATCGTCCCTGCATCAGATACAGGAGCTTTTGAAATGGCCATGTGGTCTCTGCTGGGCCCGAAAGGGGTGGACATCTTTGTATGGGAATCTTTCAGTAAAGGATGGGCCACTGATATCCGGGGCCAACTAAAGCTCGAAAATGTCCGGGTATTTGAAGCAGCCTACGGAAAACTGCCCGATCTTTCTCAGACAGATTTCAACAATGACGTGGTCTTCGTATGGAACGGGACAACCAGCGGCGTCAAAGTCCCCAACGGTGACTGGATCCCCGATGACAGAAAAGGCCTCACCTTATGCGATGCGACCTCTGCCATCTTTGCAATGGAAATACCTTATCATAAGCTCGATGTCATCACTTATTCATGGCAGAAAGTATTAGGAGGAGAGGCTGCCCATGGAATTCTGATCCTATCTCCAAGGGCTGTGGAAAGAATTGAAAATTACTCCCCCCCGTGGCCCATGCCGAAAATTTTCCGCATGACGAAAAAAGGCAAATTCAATGAAGGCATCTTTAAAGGATCCACCATCAATACCCCCTCGATGATCGCCAATGAGGATTATCTTGCGGCCTTGAACTGGGCAGAATCCATAGGAGGCCTTCCCGGGCTTATCAAACGAAGCACTCAAAACCTAAAGGTATTTGAAGATTTTGTCGCAAAGCACGACTGGATAGACTTTCTTGCAGAAAACAAAGACATCCGTTCCAATACGAGTGTGTGCTTCAGTGTCAATCTGCCCGAGGACAAAATCAAAGCTATGGTCAAACTTCTTGCTGACGAAGAAGTCGCGTATGACTGCGGCTCCTACAGAGATGCTCCTCCCGGCTTAAGATTCTGGTGTGGAGCCACTGTAGATAAGGAAGATATTGAAATCATCACCCAGTGGCTTGAATGGGCTTACAACGAAGTCAGATAAATATAATTAAGACAGAACATCCGGATTAACAGTGAGAAGACGTGATTTTATTGAATTTCTAGGGTTTGGTATGGCCTCACTGGCCGCATCCGGATGCGGCCAAAAGAGCCCTCCTGTTCTTTCGAAACCAAAATCCAATATTCTCTTCATTATGACTGACGACCATGCCTCTCATGCTCTCAGCTGCTACGGAAGCACACTAAACAAGACCCCTCACATAGACAGAATCGCATTTGAGGGAATCCGCTTCAATAACTGCTTTTGCACGAACAGTATTTGCGCTCCCAGCCGAGCCACGATTTTGACAGGAAAGTACAGCCATATAAACGGTGTCCGGAATAATGTTCTTGAGTTTGACGGCTCTCAAATGACCTTTCCAAAACAGCTTCAACAAGCCGGCTTTCAGACTGCAATGATAGGCAAATGGCATCTCAAGAGCGCCCCATCTGGCTTTGACTATTGGAATATTCTCCCCGGCCAGGGGCATTACTATAATCCCGACTTTATTGAAATGGGACAGAAAAAACACCACACCGGTTATGTCACAGACATCTTAACGGACAGTGCCATTGACTATCTGGAAAACAAAAGAAAAGCAGACCAGCCTTTTCTCATGATGCTCCACCATAAGGCTCCTCACAGAAACTGGCAGCCGGCTCTGAGGCATTTGACAAAATATGACGATACAGAATTTCCTGAGCCTGATACTCTCTTTGATGATTATGCGACAAGGTCAGAAGCAGCAAAAGAGCAGGAAATGACCTTACAGAAACATATGCAGCTCGAATATGACTTGAAAATAGGCCCTCCTCCGGAAAGAATGACAGAGGAGCAAAAGACCGCATGGGAAGATGCGTACGGGCCGAAAAGAGATTCTTTTAACAAGAAAAATCCTCAAGGCAAAGAACTGGTACGCTGGAAATACCAGCGCTATATGCAGGATTACCTCGGATGTATAGCCGGAGTGGACGAAAATGTCGGGCGCATCCTGGATTATCTGGAAAACTCAGGCCTGGCCGGCAATACACTGGTTGTCTATACATCCGATCAAGGATTCTACCTCGGCGATCACGGCTGGTTTGACAAACGGTTCATGTACGAAGAATCGCTCAGAATGCCTCTTTTAATGAGGCTCCCTGGCCAAATCCAACCAGGAAGAATCGATGAGCACATGGTCACTAACCTTGACTTTGCGCCTACGTTTCTGGAATTATCAGGCATGATGATCCCCGAAGACATGCAGGGCCTGTCTTTAGCCGCTCTGATAAAAAGCGAACCCCTACAAAAATGGCGGGATGCCATCTACTACCACTACTATGAATATCCCAGTGTCCATATGGCCAAAAGGCATTACGGCATACGTACCAAAAAGTACAAACTCATCCACTTCTATTATGACATAGACCGATGGGAGCTGTATAACCTTGAAAAAGACCCTAAAGAACTTAACAATGTTTACAGCAATCCTTCTTATTCTGAAACAGCTGCGGAACTCAAATCAAAACTGAAGGCCCTTCAAAAAAAATACGGAGATTCAAAAGAGCTGGCAGAAGAATTCTTAAAACAGGATTTAGCCCGGCATTAAACGGCAAAAGAAATATTCTCTACTGCCTGTGTTTTTTGCCCTCATAACAGTCATGCTGCACAATCAAAAGATTGTGGAGTATAAAAAATTGTAGAATTTATATGAATTAATCCTTATACTAGTGAGCGAAAAAAAAGAGGAATGAAAAAACTCAAAACCACTCTACTCTCTATCTTTATCCTTATAATTGTTGTCACATCCTCATGTTCAATAGAAAAATTCGCTTTGAAAAAAACAGCCGATGCCTTGACCGGAGAGAGCAGCAGTAATGTCTTTCTCACTGACAATGACCCTGAATTGGTAGGAGATGCCCTGCCGTTCACCATAAAAATGTACGAATCCCTCATGGTCTCCATTCCCGAGCATTACGGATTGAGACTTCAGACCGGCATGCTTTATATAATGTATGCGAATGTTTATATCCAATCACCGGCCGAACAGCTCCCTGACCTTGAATTTGATAAAAAGGAATCCATGCTGGACAGGGCTAAAAATCTATATTTAAGGGGAAGAGACTATACTCTGGAACTGCTTGAAATGAAGCATCCGGGTTTTCTTGAGAACCTCAAAGCCAAAAAATTCAAGCTGGCTCTGGATGGTGTAACAAAGGATGATGTCCCTGCTCTGTACTGGGCCTCAGCCGGATGGGTGGCTGCGTATTCCATAGATCCGTTCGATATGAAACTCGGCTTAACGCTTCCTCAGGCAGAAGCAATGATGAATAAAGTCCTGGAACTCGATGAACATTTCAATAACGGATCTGTCCACGATTTTTTTATTCTCTACTATGGTTCTATCCCGGAATACATGGGAGGAAGTCCAACAAAAGCCAGAGAACATTTCAAAAAAGCAGTCGAGTTATCCAAAGGCAGATCTGCATCGCCTTATCTTTCACTGGCCTCAACCGTATCCATAAAAGAGCAGAATATAAAAGAATTCAAATCTCTTTTAAACCAAGTACTCAAAATAGACCCTGACAGATATATCTCTTTAAGACTTCAGAATACAATCTATCAAAAAAAAGCAAAATGGATGCTTGAGCATATTGAAGATTATTTTGTGGAAGTAAAATAAAATTATGGAAAGAAAATGAGAAAAAATCCCCTATCAATGACAATATCAATTGTGTTTCTAATGACAGTAATGACAGCTCTGTCGGGCCCCCTGCAATCAACCACCATTAAAATAGGAAGCATTGCCCCGAAGCGGTCGCCATGGGACGACGCTTTAAGAATACTCAACGTGAAGTGGCAGGAAATCACTCACGGAGAAGTGGAGTTAAAGATCTATCCGGGAAGCATTGCAGGGAATGAGGCAGATACATTAAGAAAGATGAGAATAGGCATACTCGGAGGAGGCGTTTTTACCAACAGAGGGCTTACAAAGATCTATTCGGATATCTATGTGCTCAATATTCCTTTTCTCATCACATCCAATCAAGAGCTGGACTATGTCTTAGAAAAGATGAAACCTGTTTTTGAAAAGGGTATAGAACAAAAAGGATTCAAACTTATTATATGGTCCATAGCAGGATGGGTTCATGTTTTCTCAAAAAAAGAAGTCTTGTATCCGGAAGATTTAAAAAAGCATAAGCTTTCTTTCACAACAGGAGAGCCTGAACTCGAACAGGCATGGAAAAGATCCGGGTATCATATTGTCCCTAATGACCTCAAAGACCTTATGATGGCACTCCAGAGCGGAATGGTGGACTCATTCTATTTGACTCCACTTGTGGCTGCCTCAGGCCAGTATTTCCCACTGGCTCCGAATATGTGCTCCCTCAAAATCGCTCCAGTGGTGGGCGGAATCGTCGTGACTCAAAAAATCTGGGATAAGGTCCCTGACCAATACAAAAAAGACATGCTTCAAGCCGCCCAGGAAATCTGCGAAAACCTCAATAATGACAGAACTAATCTGGAGGAAGAGGCCGTTAGAACCATGAAAGAACACGGATTAAAAATAAATGAAGTTCCGGATGACGCGCTTGTCCAGTGGAAAAACACGGCGGAAGAAGGAATGGAGGTTCTTGTAGACAACGTATTTACAAATAAAATCTATAATGAACTCAATCAGCTCCTGAGTGAATACCATAAGTTAAATGAAAAACAAGACCGTTCTAAAGACCATACATAGATCCGAAGACCATTTCGTTTTCTTTATCGTCTTCTTTCTTGCTCTTATTCCTGTGATGGAAGTTGTGGCAAGAAAGCTCTTCCGGACCGGGATCCCCCATTCGACTGACTTCATACACCATCTTGTCCTGATCCTTACTTTTTTGGGTGGAATGATCGCAACCAGAGAAAAAAAACATCTTTCACTCAGTCTCAGCTTCAATCTCTCAAAAAAAACCAGGTCATTTATCCATCTGATCGTCTCTTCTCTGGCCTGCTGTTTCACATCGGCGTTTGCCTGGGCTTCCCTTTCTTTTGCCATCAACGGTTTTACATCAGAACAAAAAGTAGGAATAATCAGTTTAAAATACATCATTTTGCTCATGGCTGTGGGATATTTTGTCATGGCAATCAGGCTGAGCCTTCAAGTTGAAAAAAAATCACTTAAAATCATCTCTTCCCTGTCAGGGCTTTTTTTAGGAATTCTTCTGGGACTTAAACCCATACTGAATTCAATTACAGGCCTAACCGGGAAAACACCTGAAATATTTAACATCCTCTCCTCAGGTTATGAAACAACGCTCTTATCAAGTGCGTGGCCCTTGATCATACTGCTGCTGGTCACCTCGGTTTTTGGAATGAGGATCTTTATTGTGCTCGGAGGTGCGGCCTATCTTCTTTTTGCCAAATCCGGGCTTCCTCTTGAAGTGGTTCCAAACGAAGCCTATACCCTTCTCACCAGCCACTCCATTCCAGCCATTCCTCTCTTTACGATTGCGGGTTTTCTTCTCTCTGAGAGCAAAGCCGGGGAAAGGATCGTGGGCCTGTTTAAATCATTATTTTCATGGTTTCCGGGAGGCCTTGCTGTAGTGAGTGTTCTCGCCTGCGCTTTCTTTACCACTTTTACCGGCGCTTCAGGTGTGACTGTCTTAGCTTTAGGCGGTTTTCTCTTATTGGTCCTCAGAAAAGGCAAGTATAAGAAAAAATTCAGCATCGGGCTTCTGACCGCATCAGGAAGTATTGGCCTCCTTTTCCCGCCGAGCCTCCCCATAATCATCTACGGAGTCACGGCTCAGATCAGCATAAAAGACATGTTCATAGGGGGCCTCCTTCCGGGTTCACTTATGATACTGGCCATGGCGTTCATAGGGATAGGGTACTCCTCTAAGAAAAAAATCCCGAAAGAACCATTCAAATTAAAGGAAGCTGTGAAGTCCTTAAAAATTTCCATCTGGGAGATACTTCTCCCTGTTATCATACTCGGTTCTTATTTCGGTGGCCTCACCACTCTGGTTGAAAGCGGAGCTGTGGCTGTGGCCTATATACTGATTGTTGAGATGGTCTTAACCAGGGACATAAAAATAAAGAACCTTATCGATATCATTAAGAAATCCATCCCCATCATAGGAGGAGTGCTGTCTATCATAGCGATCGCCAAAGCCTTATCCTATTTTATGGTTGACGCTCAGATCCCTGTGAAGCTGGCGGATTGGGCCCAGGTCCATATAGGCTCAAAATATATATTTCTCCTTCTTCTGAATCTGTGTCTGCTGATCACAGGCTTTTTTATGGATATATTCTCTGCTATCCTGGTTATCGTTCCCCTCATCATCCCTTTAGGTCAGGTCTTTCAAATACATCCTGTCCATCTCGGGATCATATTCCTGGCAAATATGGAGCTGGGCTATCTCACTCCGCCTGTAGGCCTGAATCTTTTTCTTGCTTCTTACAGATTTGAAGAACCCATGCAGAAAATTTACAGAAGCATCCTGCTTTTTTTCTTCATTCAGCTCATATCCGTGCTGATGATCACCTATCTGCCTTTTCTCTCCACCTGGCACCTCTAAAAAACCGTCCGGCTTTTTGGCCTTTTTATTATTGAACAGCGATATCCTTGGAGCTCTGCCATAGCCCGTGAATATTACAGTGGCTTGACGCAAAAATTGTTCCCGGCTTATCCGTTTTGAAAGCTAACATCACGGTATGGTGGGTATAAATGGAGCTTGTATCCGGCCCTTCTGTGCTTTCTCCATGAGCTGTGAACTCAGCTTTCCCGATCTGATACGGGAAATTACTTCCTTCAGGTTTAAAGTACACCATAATCCACCGGATATGGTGTTCTGTTTTATTGGGATGAGCGATTTCCTTCCCTACGCTGACTTTCACCTCAAACATCTCCCCCTTTTTCACCCGGGCAGGGGCATCTATAACAGGAACATGCTTTTCCTTTTTCCAATCATCTGTTTGAAATAATTCCTTGAATTCACTCATTTTCCCTCCTTTGATTCAATTTTTATTCCGAATTCTGCTGTGTCGATATATCTCTTCACATTCTAGAAGGTAACTCAAATCAAGTCAATATTCCGAGAGGTCCGCCCTCGTATAATCCGGCCACTTTTTCATGAATAGTCCGATAAAAAGAAATTTGAAAAAAAACTTGACAAGGATTTTTTTTTACGGTAGATTGTATATGCTATATATATACAGCTATAACGGTAAATACGATATGCACAAAAAGACAAAATGAGAAAAAAATGAAAATAATCATATCCAATGCCTCACAGAAACCGATTTATTTTCAGATTGCGGAGCAGATAAAAAATCAGATCATAAGCGGAGAACTCAAAGAAGGAGAATCTCTTCCTTCTATCCGCAAACTTGCCCAGGAACTTCAAATCAGTGTCATCACAACCAAAAGGGCTTACGAAGAGCTTGAAAAAGAGGGATTCATAGACACCGTAGGAGGAAAAGGATGTTTTGTAGCCATGCAGAACAAAGAGCTTCTCAGGGAAAAGAAGATGAAAATGGTTGAAGACAAGCTGTCAAATGCAGTTGCCGAGGCAAAACTTCTTGGAGTCAGATTAGAAGAACTCAAAGAAATGCTCACACTTCTGTACAAGGAGGATGAATAATGGAATACACTGTTGAAATTGAAAATCTCAGGAAGGAATTCAAGGGATTCACTTTAAAAGACGTTTCTTTGCGCATACCCAAAGGTTATATTATGGGCCTCATAGGGCCTAATGGAGCGGGAAAGACCACCATCATCAAACTCATAATGAATTTGATAAGAAAAAATTCAGGGCGCATTCTCGTGTTCGGGAAAGACCATATCCGGTACGAAGCGGAGATCAAATCCCGGATAGGGTTTGTTTACGACGTTCCTCCTTTTTATGAAGATTTGAAACTCAAAAGCACGGCTTCAGCCATTGCCCCCTTTTATCCAGAATGGAATCAACAATTGTTTCTCAAACTCATGGATGAATTCGAGCTTCCCCTTGATAAAAAGTTAAAAAAACTCTCACATGGAATGAAGATGAAATTCTCCCTTTGCTTAGCCCTATCCCATCATGCAGATTTGATTTTAATGGATGAACCCACCTCAGGGTTGGATCCTGTGTTCAGACAGGAACTTCTGGAGCGCTTATCACATATCATGCTGGATGAAGAGAAAACCGTACTGTTCTCCACACACATCACATCTGATCTGGAGCGGATCGCTGATTACATTACTCTCATAAATAACGGAAAGATACTCTTTTCTAAGGCTTTGAATGATGTCCTTGAAAACTGGGTTGTCATCAAAGCCGAAAAAGATTTGCTGGAGAAAAAAGACATACCCGGTATTATGGGATATCAAAAGACAGAATACGGTATTGAGATCCTTACATCTGACGTAAAAAAAGCCCGAACACTTCTTCCTTCTGATTCAATCACAGAAAAAGCTTCACTCGAAGACATCATGTACTTCACAAATAAAGGAGACAACAATGCTTAAACACATCCGAAGAGAGCTCATTTTTAACCAAACCCAACTTTATATTTTCGCCGGATATATGATCATATTCTGGATATGGGTCGATTGGCAGGACATTTCTTTTCGATTCTCTCTTCTCTTCCTCTCTTTCGTACTGCCCCTTTTCTGTGCAGCCAGCATCCAGGCCAGAGAAGAAAGATTCAAAGCATGGACACTGAACTGCAGTCTCCCGACGAACAGGAAGACCCTTATTCTAGCGCGTTTGGTCACATCCTGGCTTCTTATTTTTGCCGCTTTAGTTTTTGGACTCCTCTTCTCAGCCCTTTTTCAGGAAAATCCGGCCTTCTTGAGCCAATTTCTGGAACTCAAATCTCTTTTGATTTTTCTTTTACTCTCAAGCCTTTTTCTTGCCTTTTTGCTTCCTTTTGTCATCCGCTTCGGCCTGTCCGGAGTTATCATAGGATTGGTGGCCCTGCAGATTCTGGGAGTCATAACATTGCTTCTGACGAGCATGTCCGGCAATAAAGAAAACATCCTGAGATCTTTCATTCACTCCGTAATCAATGCTGTAAAATTCCTTTTAAACCATGACCCCACTCCTGCCTATCTTCTTCTGCTTCTTGTTTCTGCAGCCGCTATAAATGCCTTCAACTTGAAATTTTCCCAGTTTCTCTTTTTACGGAGAGATTTTTAAGGAGGAACAGTGGCAATGGCTCTTGAAATCAATAAACTCCGCAAGGAATACAGCGACTTCATATTGAAAGACATTTCTTTAAAGCTTCCTTCCGGATATATCATGGGCCTTATTGGTCCAAACGGGTCTGGAAAGACCACCCTCATTAAGCTCATCCTTAACATGACTCAACGAAAATCAGGGGAAATAAAAATTTTCGGTATGGATAACCTCATCCATGAAATTGAAATCAAATCAAGGATAGGATTTGTCCATGAAGAGCCTCATTATTACAGCTATCTTAAAGTCAAAGAAATAAGGTCTCTTTTCTCCAGGTTCTATGTGAACTGGAATGATGACCTGTTTTACAGCCTCTGCGGTGAATTCAATCTTCCGTTGGATAGAAGAATATCCGCTCTGTCCAGAGGAACTAAAATGAAGCTTTCTCTGGCCCTGGCTCTTTCTCATAACGCTGATTTTCTTCTGATGGACGAACCCACCACAGGTCTTGACCCTGTATTCCGGAGGGAGCTTTTAAGGAAATTTACCGAGATCATACAAAATGAAAACAAAACGGTTCTGTTTTCCACTCACATCACCTCTGACCTTGAGAGGACAGCGGATTACATAACCTATATCCAGAAAGGGGAAATCCTCTTTTCATGCACCAAAGACCATTTGTTTGAAACCTGGGGATTAGTCAAAGGAGAAAATGAAATCCTCGATCATGAATCGAAAAAACTCTTTGAAGGCATTCGAAAAGGCCCTTACGGATTTAAAGCCCTCACATCAGATAAAGAAAAATTGCGCCGCGCCTTTTCTGGAAAAAATATCCTGATAGAAAAACCGTCTCTGGATGACATCATGGTTCTTTTGAGCAGAGGAGAAATCAATGCTTAAACTGTGCTGGAAAGACTTTTATATAACGAGGCTCTTCTTGATTCCCGCGCCTTTTTTCTTTGTCATCCTATTAAACACATTTGTATTTTCCTGGTTCCTATTCCTCACGGCCGGTATCATACTCACCTTTGTTATGGTCATCTCCATTCCCCTAATCGAAGACAAATACCGAACGGAACAAATCATTTCCAGTCTCCCCGTTACAAAGCAAAGTATTGTCTTATCCAGATATGTTTCCTCCTTTTTCATTACAGGGATCGGAATGATTCTTTATTTTGTTTCCGGCTTATTATACAGATCGATATTCAAAGATAACATATCCGACCTTAAATCCGTGGTCAGTTTGCAGGGAGGAGCGCTCTTTTTCTCCCTGTCCTTTCTTCTTGTGACTGTATTTCTTCCTCTCTACTTCCGCCTGGGAATCAGCAAATCACTGCTTTTTTCCCCTGTTGCCCTTATTATCTCATCATCGGTTATTTGGGTGGGATATAAGTATATATATGCAAATATGCAGCTTTGGCTCGGTACTCCCCTGTCTTTATTCATTCTGCTGGTTATCTTCTCAGGTCTCATGGGAATATCGGTATTCATCTCAATAAAAGCTTATAAACTAAAGGAGCTGTAATCGATGCTTCTTTTTGTGAAAAAAAATGGATAAGATAATTTTCGTGCTCGTCATTCTGGTCATCATAATCTTGATTGCCTTCTAAAAATAAAAAAAGCCCCTTCCGCGGGCATGTGTGCTGTTACTTGTTCCGCCTTTCTTTAAGAAAGGCGTTCCCGCCGGGAAGGGGCTTTTAAGTCATTCTACTTGGACAATTCAGTAATTAGAACTCGAATCTCACTCCGAATCTCAGCATCCTCGGGTTCAGGATCTCATTCAAAGATCCTGCGGTTGAACTCGGTGAAAAGGATGTGCTTCCGTCAGAATAGACATACACGGTTCCCCAATCGCTCTGGTATCTTCTGTTCTCAAGCGTGCTGTTCAGAACATTAAACAGGTCGGCCATGACATAGATCTTTCCGACGTCTCCCACGTTGAGTACTTTTTCAAGACGCAGGTCCAGCTTGTAGAAAACGGGAAGGGATTCTCCTCCAAACTCTTCAAGATACAGCCATCCTAGATCTCGGCCCCTTGGATTCGGGATACGGTAGTCATAAACTTGAACTCTTTCTCTTATCAGCCATCCGTCTCTTGCCTGGAAATTAAAGGAGGCATTGACACCAAAGGGAAGCTGGTACAGTCCTGCGAGTTTGAGCATCCACGGGGAATAGGTGTACTGACTGATCTTTCCGCTGGCTCCGCCCTGAAAGGGTGAGTAAACCTGTCCGTCCAGAGCCCAGACATTTGACGGATTTATATAGCCTTCATCCCCGTAATGGACTTTCTGACTCTGGAAGGTGAAACTTCCGTTCAGCATCCACCTGTTGGAGAGCCTCTTGTTGAAGATGATGTCAAATCCCCAGTAATCCTGGTAATAGTCAGGCCGCAACATCTTCCTATCGTAGGGAGAGTAGGAAGACGGGTTATAACCTTCATAGCTGTCGGTAACATAATAATGTGTGTGTTCATCAAGGCCGCCCATATCGCCGTCCCAGGGTGTGTCAACTCCGCTCACATCAATACTGGACGGAAGGGTGGGCGCTTCCACATACCAGGCTGAACTCTCGAATCCGTAAGCATTTCCGCTGGCATCCACAAAGTGTTTGGGATCCCA